>Ga0172382_10003970_pt1 | contig 23017 bp, 11 predicted proteins | sample Leawel138RmetaG_FD_122245 | JGI IMG/M metagenome (GOLD analysis project Ga0172382, IMG submission 122245) | Leachate microbial communities from a municipal landfill in Southern Ontario, Canada - Leachate well 138R metaG | ecosystem: Engineered > Solid waste > Landfill > Unclassified | place... | reverse complement strand
TGGCAGGAACACTGTAAAATGAATTATCAAAGCGAATAAGACAATCACGTTGAACCTTTGCTGTTGTAGTCTTACTGGTATCTAAAGGAATTGAGGGTAAAGGCAAAAGATAAGGCTTCTCTCTGTTAAACGCTTCACCAACTGACTCCGGGTGTCGTTCAATATGATGCCTGGCATAATTCCTGCATTCTTCGAGCAGCATCTCGTTTAGTTCTGCCCATGAGCCCACTCTAGGCATAGGTACAAGGAAGTTTCTTCGAAACCACCCTACGAGGTTCTCAACCAGCCCCTTATCATTACCTTTGCCAGGTCGACAAAACTCACTGCGGTAAGCATAATGGGCTTCTAGCAGCACAATAGACTTCTGCTTCGATACAACATATCTACCCCAGCCTTCCTTTACGGCAGTACGCATGTTATCGTAGATTACTCGTCTGGAGACTCCATCGAAAAACTCAAAACCTAGCCGGTGTCCTTCCAAAAGAAATTCACTTTGCTGCGTGGGAAAGGCGGCCACAAAAGGCTTACAACTATAGCACAGACGCATGCAGAATAAGTTACACTTGGTTTTCGTGTCTTTTAAGTAAAACCACCCTTCGCCCCAATCTACCTGACTAGCTTCGCCTAGATCCCAAGTCAACGGGATAAAGGCTTCTTCGACTCTTCCGCGAATCTCCCGAACTGCACTCGCGACGGATGCATAACCACCAGCAAATCCCTTTTCATCGACTAGCCTCTGGTAAATACGAGTAGCAGTATATTGCTGTTTCTGTGGGGCTTCCCGATCTTCCTCAAGATACTTCTATGAGTGTTGGATACAGCGGAAACGGACTGGGACTGGTAAAGACATCAGCATAGTCAGTGAGCACTTGGTTCATCTTGCGGATAAACCCAAGGGTCTCGGGAGTATACCACTCGCTAGGTGTGCCCATTAGCCACACGCCTTCTGCGTTGAAGAAAACCTGTTTCAGGCTTTGGTAGTTGCTCCCGATCGGCCTATCTACAGTAATGATTTCAATGGTCTTAAAATCCGGGAAGGCAAAACGATATAGGTTAAGACCATGAGGAGACCAGTCAGGCTGGTTTAGGCCCACCGCATAGCTAAAGGCGCCGTCCTGGTACTGGGTGATTACATCCACGGGAGCTTCCTCCGTATAAAGCACCACTTCCGTCGGTAGTACTGCACGTACCTTGTTAAGCAAAGCCGCCTCACCCCGGATGGGAGGAATACCTAGCTCATGCCCGTGTTCGCTGCTGTAGCAGAATTTTTCATAGCCGCCAAAGCCTAGTTGGTCAAGATAAAATCCCCGGGCACCCGTCACCTCCCAAATACTTCGGTACGTACTAGAAAGGTAGTCTTGCCATGGTTCACAGTGGGGACATAGGTCGTAATTCGGACTCCACTGGGGATATGGCCTTAGGTCCCTATTGAGCAACTGCCAATCGGCGCCATGTGCTTTGCCCACGAGGGATTCTGGGCTAACCAGATATCCTTCAAGATATAGTCCTACCGGTATACCCTGTTCGTGCACACCATCGATGGCCTCTTTAAAGGCAGCGGCCGATCCTAAGTATTCCCAAGGGTTGTAATCCCCCACACGGCCATGGGTAGGAGTCCATGCCCAGTCAAAAAGATGAAGGTAGTCTATAGAACCAAAGGCTTCAATATCCTCATCAATGGCTGGCTGAAAATTGAACACTTTCTGTTTCTCATCAAACATGCCACTTTTCTTCGGATGCCCAAAATGCATGAACTGCTGGCGGAAATTGAATACCTGCTGGAACCAATCCTTCCGTGGAGCAACCGGTTGGTACCAGGTATCAACCCAGTTTTTGTAAGCAAAGAAGCTTCCATGCCAACTACGTTCATAGACTCCTAAAGATGCATCGGGTAGTACCAAGGATCCCCCCGGTGCTATTGTGTTGGTAGCCTTGTTATCATAATAGACACCAAGACTGCCGGTCTGCTCCCCGGTTTTCGTTAGTTCAAAAATCTTGTGTGTTAGTTCTAGATCACGGGTAATGACGTAAAAGCCACCTAGTTCCGGACTAAAGAAGCTTAGAAACTGCAGAGGAAAGTATCCGCTATACAGTACTCCCGCGTCAAAAAGACGATCACTAATGTACACACCTCGCCGGGGATATACATACCAAAGCTGTCCCAGGTCATGTCGCTCTGCACGGGCAAAGGCAACGTTACGGATTGCTGGAAAGCGGATTTGCGGTGCAATCGTCTTCTCGCTTTGGTTTATCACCCTCAGTCCGAAAACCACCTCCCCAGTGCTATCAAACTGGCCGGTGAGTTCTAATTTGGTCTTTTCGGCAGCAAGGGTAAACGTAACGACATGATCTGTCACTGCCACATCTACAAGTGAGAAATCACTAGCGTTAAGGCCTCCCATATACTCGAAAATTGGGGATGGTGCCTGTAACATTTCAGTATCAGAGTAACGATTCCTCAAGGAAATGAGCCGGGGCTGATTTGTTGCTGTCATGATCAGCTGCATGACTTCATTCTCAAAGACAATACGTCCTTCTGCCTCGTAGATTCGCCCTTCCCCCGGGTTTTTCACCGAGTATTTAGGAGTATCTACTGGGGCTACAGCCTTTGGGTAACCAGATCCATGGGCCCACTCCTTTCTACCGATGGTAAGACCACCTAGGTAGAAGCTACCGTTACGCATTTCGTCTCGTAAGACAAGACGTGAGATGACCGATACCTTCGATGGAACCACGACATAGACCCCAAAACCTCTCTCAATCTGGTGGGTACCATTATCTAGCCGTTGCGGAAAGATCTGTTCCTTAGTACCGTCCTCATACTGAATCTCCAACAGGAACCGCTCCACCTGGCTAATGCTTGTAATGGCACCACTACCTAGGGAGGGGTCCTCATCCCCGACAAACCTAGCACCCATTAGTAGATAAAGGGACCTCGCTTCCTTGCCGATCTCCACACCCACTGATTCAGTGCCACTGAGGGTAGTACCAATCAGCTGGGGGGCTTCAGGATTGACCAGGAAAGGCACTGCCTCATCCTGGGTAATGACAGTGATTCTTTCTTCTCTGAACCATTTTGCATCAAATTCATCCCGTTGAAAAGGCAATGCTACATCTACTTGTGCCCCGACTAACGGTACGGGATCGAATTCGTCTAGGTTCACATCGTGCCAATCATAGGCATAGTCTAGGTCATCACTAAGCCGCCGTTTGCCATCCATAATTGACGCAACCGTCACAGGAGACTCATCCTCCCTCGGTTGCAGTTTGCAGTTACCGGAATAGAAACCCAATGAACCGATCTCCGCGAAAGCATCCGGTTGGCCGGCTTGCACTTGGACGATGATCGTCTTAATCGTGATCGATGGTAGGACAGCCACCGCCGTATTCCATCGTCCATCATCCTGTAACTGATAGAGGTTCAGAGGAATATACTCGCGTTCGTCAACATCATAGATGAAAATAAAGAAATCGCTGTGGGGTTGCCCGGTCCGAGTAGCGGTGTTTCCAGCCCGATATCGCACCACTAGGTAAGGAGTATCTGTTACATCAATTAGTTGATCGTTATCTAGGGTGCAGGTCCACTTCATCCCTTTACCCACTTCGGAAACGGCAAACCGCCAAGCCTTGGCCTCTTTTGAATAGGTCGGTGGTGCGGGGACTTCCTCCAGAATGGGATTATCCGTGGGATTGCCTAGCCAGCTGGGCCGCGCCACCCACAGGGTTTTATCGATGGGAAGTACTTGAGACTCTTCAGCCATGGACAGAGCACGCTCACTTTCAACCTCTCGGTGGTAGTCATCCTTTGTACCAGGAGCTTTCACTACTTGTGCTCCCTGGGGTAACTCATTACTAAAAGCGATGTCATCTATACATAAGCTGGCATTACCTAACCGCGTTGCCTGCACCTGAACCCATATTCCTTCGATAATCCTCGCCTGGATACCGTGCATCTCTATGGCTAACAGATGCCACTCGCCGTCGGAGATTATGTCTTTGGCCATGACTAGGTGTTCCTCTGCCCTGCTTCCCTGATTTACAGAAAGGACGAACTCATCGGTGGACGTATTGAAGTTCTCTGCTCGATAGCGAAGCAGGAAATAGGCATCGGCATCAACAGTTTTTGGTATTTCCTGCTGCCATTTCATCCCTCGGTTACGGGAGATAACGCTAAAGCACAGGCCAGCTTCTTGAACAGTGACATTAGACTGAAACGCAGCATTACTTACCGCTTCAGGCACCAGTCTCCAAACTGAAGCATCCTCCAGGCTATCTCGATAGGACTGGGCACAGGCAAAACCAGTACACATCAAGATCACTATTACAGCCACGAAAGCATTTCTCATGATGTACGACTCCCTTCGATATGATTAAGCTGAAGTTGTAGGCCCAGACTGTTGTACGATCACTCCCACCCCCTTCGGATCAATACTAAAGGACAAATACGCTACTCCCTCCTCAACGTGAGGTATTATTGGTGTTTCGTTCCACACATCCATATAAATTGCTCCCTTCCTATGGGGAACAGCTAGCAATTCACCATCAACTGTCCGAAAGTTGGCATTGTACACTGTCCATAGGTTCTCGTCCTGCGCGCTAAACTGGTTTGCATACACATCTTGTAATAACGTTGGATACAGCGGAGTTGGGTTAAGGGATGTGAAGGCATCCATATGCCTTCGATAGATGCTGGTCATCTTCTGAATAAACGCAAGGGTCTCGGGAGCAAACCATCTCGTGGCCGTTCCCATCAGCCAGATGGCCTCTCCATTAAAGAGAACACTCTTGAGACTATCGTAATCGCTGCCGAGGGGCTTATCACAGACAACAATCTCAATGGTCTTAAAATCCGGGAAAGCAAAACGATAGAGATTCAGGCGATGGGGTGAGCCTTCAGCAATTGCTAAGCACAAAGCATAGGTAAAGCTTCCGTCTTGGTACTGGCTAATCACATCCACGGGACTCTCCCCTGTGTAGATCACCGTCTCCTCAGGTATCGCTTCTCGAATCCTCTGCAACATGGCTCCCTCAGCTGGCAATGGATATGCCGGTACCCCATGCCCATGGGTCTCCGCATAGCAAGCCCTTTCATAGTCAGCTAGACCGAATTCATCAATGTATAGTCCTTTGGCATTGGTCTCAAGGCAGACCCGTTTGCAGGTTTCCACTAGGTAATCCTGCCATTTCGGGGCATAGGGGCAGAAAGTAAGTAAGGGAGAGCTTATCGATGTAACGCAGCCATGGTAATCCACCAAAAACCACTTGGCATCATCTCGCTGCAACATTCCCCAACGGGGATCAACTGAATAGCCGTTTAGATACAGACCAACAGGTATCCCCTGCTCATTGGTCTTGTCAATCTCTGCCCTTAGCAATTCTTTTGGTCCTAGATACTTCCAAGGGGCATAGTCCCCTACACGCCCTGTTTGGGGGGACCAACTCCAATCATATAGATGCAGATAATCCACTGAGCCAAACGCCTTCTGATCCCTAGATAGGGCCAAATCAAAGGAGATGGTGCGGTCATTTTCGTTAAAGATGCCGCTCTTCTCTGGGTAGGCAAAGTGTAGGGACTGTTGCCGAAAACTGCCGACCTTTCGAAACCACTCCTTCCGTGACACCAAGGGCCGATACCAAGTCTTAACCCACCGAGTATACGCATCAAAGGCGTGATGCCAGTCCCCAGGGCATACCCCAAGGGAAACCTTGGGCAGAGTCTTCGTTTCGCCGGGTGTGATTGTACCAGCAACCAAATCATCGTATCGCACCCCTAAACTACCTATGCCTTCTTCGGATTTACTTAACTCAAACAGTTTATGGGATAAACCTAAGTCCTGGACGATTACGTAGAACCCGCCGCCTTTTGCGTTGAAGAAACTCAAGAATTGCATTGGAAACTGCCCACTGTACAAACGACTCATCTCAATAGGCCGATGATCAATGCAGCATCCTCTCTTGGGATAGACATACCATAGATCTTCAGGATTCAAACAAGAGCTAGGCGCATTAGTTATGTTCCGCAGAGAAGGGAATATGACGGAGACTTGCTCGTCATAGGAGCTTAGATTAGTAAATGAAAGCTCCAGCTCCAACTCACCAGACTCGTTAAAACATCCAATTACTTCCGCTTTCCCAAAGCTCATACTTAACTCGACTCGCATGGCAGAGTCGGCAATCTCCACGTTATTTACGACGATGTCCTTTGAACTGACCCCATGGTTGAGTACATCAAACACCGGAGTAGAGCTCAGGAATACTTCGCATCCGGTGAGTCGATTGTATATGGACCTAATTTCAAACCCATCGCTGAGAGTAAAAGTGACTCTGGCAAACTCATTCAGAAATACAATGTCATCGCCTTCGACTGTAATCTCTTGTTTTCCCGGCCCCGTCTTGTGCCCGGCAAGGTATGTATACTGGCATCGTTGTGGCAACTTAGTACCTGGCCAAGGCTCCTCTCCCACAGTAAGTCCAGCGATATAGAAGGCACCATTTGGCATCCTATTGTGCAATACCACATCCTTCACTTGGGTCTTTCGTCCTGGAACCACCGCATAGACCCCAAATCCCGAGTCTATTACATGCTCCCCGGTCTGAGTATTCTGTGGGAAGACTAACTCAGAAACTCCATCAAGGTACCTTAGTTCGATGATAAACCGTTCCACTTGCGATATTGATGAGATGGTACCCTTCCCCCACGAGGGCTCCTCAACTCCCGTAAAACGGGCCCCAAGTAAGATATATATGGCGCCAGCAGAACTTCTGATGGGAACTACCATCTCCCCGGTCTCGCTAAAGCCCCTTCCCATAAGCTGCGGTGACTCAGTAGTTATATGAAAGGGTATGGAAATACCACCCACCGAGATAGATATCTTATCTCTTTCAAACCAGATGCCGTCGAATCTGTCTCCTTCAAATGAGATCCCCACATCATATTCCTGGTCAACTAGAGCCAATGGGGTAAAACCGGGGTAGTCGTGTACAGAATTGACATACTCGAACTCAAACCAATCATGTAAACTAGTAACCAAACCTGGAGACTCATTGATGACGAATTCCTCACCGCTGGGTAAGAGAAGCCGATCGTTTCTGCTGCAAAAGCAAAAAGACGCAATCTCAACATACGCGTTATCATCTTCAGCCTGCACCTGTAGGACAATGGTCTTAATCCTTATATTCGGTAGCAAAGCCACAACACCGTGCCAATGGCCGTCTTGCTTCAAATCATACAGATAAAGGGGTACATACTCGTTCCCATCTTCGTCAAAGATGAAAATGAAGTAGTTCTCACTACCGGCCTGACCGGTACTGACAGATGCGATGTTCTCGGCACGATAGCAGACAACTAGACACGGTAAGCCCGCATTGCTGACTGACTCATTATCGGAGCAGGTATAGGTCCATTTCATGCCCTTTCCCGCCTTCTGTACACAAAACAGCGCACCTCCAGCGCCATCCATACTACGTATAGCCTCCAAGGTATAGGATTCAGCCGGATTGGTCAGCCAAGAAGGACGGGACTTCCAGTCATGTGTCGCCAAACTAAGGTATCGTCTATTCAACTTGTGACCTACTTTCCTACACAATTTCAAGCTCATATCCGCGTACTCTTAGGCTTCTAGATCGATTTCCAAATTCCTGCTGCTCATCTTGTATGCTTCAGAACATGTCACCGCCGAAAAGAACGCGTTGATGCCTTAACAGATTTTGGAGCCCTACTTTCGTAAAAACATGTAACTGGAGTCTTTGGCTGCGAAAATCGACGTTCAAGAAAACATGTCAGCTAGCAAAGGAGGTTGCGACCGTGCAAATTGGCGTCAGGAGTCTTGTCTCTCCTTCGGAAGCAAATCAGGACTTCGTCCAGGGTCGCTTGGCCGGTGGATGAAAATGGTGTCGCAGTCATTCTAGAAAACACCAGGCCTCGTTATGTGATTCTGGAGCTAGTTTGTGGAGGACAAATTTCCAGTCTGACTATCAAGGATTGCCCATAGGCTAGTAGCCCGCCATATTAAGGCATTTGAGGCGCCGGCAAAGTGAGACAGCAGGTAATTTTGCTCCACGACATCCTCATAAAGCAAACCGGAGGGGGCCCAAGAGATGAGTCGTTCCCAGAGACGACAATTAATGCGCCGTTTTACACCTTTGCGGATCAAGACCTTTGTCCGACCAAGGTCGCGAGGCGGGCCTTGGGCTTGGTTAACAACGACCCTTCATTGAATTGAACGGCATCATTGTCCAATGTACAGCTGCTAAACTAGCAAAACTTGGCGTATCTTTGGCCAATGACTGGCTAACGGAACAATCGAATGCGGTGTGAAAGCAGTGATCAGGTGCGCCAAAACAATCAACAAAGCACCTGATTGGGGATGTAAGATCTCTTCGACACTAGACTCCAAGTTCGTCAACTATATAATCGATCGAGTAGGAGGGGGTGACTAACCCCCGTCCTCTCACACCACCGCTCATGCGGATCTCGCAAGAGGCGGTTCGGTTTCAGCAAACCTGACCTATGTCTTGCATGGCCCATCCTTGGTCGCTAAGCGTTCTTATCGTTTGCCCTCGATTTCCAACCTACTCTCAGATAAGTAACCTCTTTAGAGCAACTGCTATTCTCGCTTCCTCGGTAGACTACGACTGGTTTACTATCACCGTCAAGTCCTTCCCTCCGCTGGCTTTCGCTAGTTTCTACGGTACTATGACTCGAACTGACTTCTGCATGTTCAGCTCCACCTTTTAATGGAGGTTACTAGAAGGCAAATACATCATCACCTTGCACAGCGTACCATGCAGACCTCCCCTGTTAAGGCGTATAGTCTTTCACTCCACGTCTGCCACATTTACATAGCATACCTTCGGGTAGTCATTGGGCTTCAGTTTGTTTGGCAACCTTACCCGGCATACTCTGCCTTGTATGTGATTTCTGTCCGTCAGACCAGAGTTTTGCCTCCGACTTCCTTCAGATTCCGCCTCGCGAAGGACACCCTCTCTCTATGAAGTTAGTCTATCTCGTTCTAGCTCGTTAAATCTCAATTTTTCATAGGGAGGCAGAACGAGGAACAGGGGTGTTTTTCCACAAAGAGGACAAGATCCCTAAAAACGAGACATAAGACAGGTAGTTTAATGGGCCAAGATCAGTTGGGGATTATTACATAGTGCCTCTTTGCTCGTGAAAAACACCGCTGCTTTGTCGTGGGAGGTGGTGGACTCAATCCGAAATACTACCTTCCCCGGGTGATTGAGCATATACTCAGTTACATCGAGTTCGTACCATACGTCTGATCGGGTCACATTGAAACTACCTAACTGTATTCCCCTGTTCCCCGGGACGGTATCCCACGTGAGCCCTAGTATCTCCCATCCGTCTACCTCTACGCCGTACACAGTAATGCTCCTGCTTGGTAATGTGTCGACAAACTCGGCGTACAATCTGAGGGTAGCTTGTTTGACCGGCTTCCCATCAGGTTCAAACTCTAAGAAAGCGATCCTGGTCATGGATGGTTTCCCGAACTCGAACTTGACCTGAAGTTCACTCTCAAGATCGTGGTTTATACCGGCATGCTGACCACCCCGGATGTATGTATCATGGGAGGGGTGTAGAATCACGCTGTTCTCTCCCGCAACTATTGAGTTTCTAAAATCATACAATGCACCCTTAAGGTAGGTAATGATCTCAAAGAGTCCATCCGAAGGGACTTCCTTGTGACTTAGACTTGCCTCCACGTTCCTCAGCGCATTGGCCAAATTGTCCCTGCCTGCTTGGGTATAGTCCCCGGGCTCGACTCCAATACTGGCTGTCTGTAGGATTACCTTTCCCTGGTTAACCAGATCCATTAGCTCTACAAGATTAGTTCGACCATGGACATCACCGATTCCTGATAACTTACAAAAATACCAGACTAGAGTATTACACCACAACCACGCGTGTTCCTGCTGCTTGTAGAGGCTCTGCAAAACGGCATCATATCGTCGTTGTTCTACTTTTCCCGCAAGACTCTTCCACCCTTCTATTAACCATTGGACCTTAGCAACACCGTCGTAACATGAATCATACAAATGTTGGATTACCGTTTTCCCATTGCCTAACCGGTAGGTATAAGGTACACGATGAAACCACAGGAGCAATTCCTCAGGACATGTATCAAGATTGTTGTACATACTTGCAACCACCGGGTAGTACTGATCCACAAACCTGCTGCCTCTACGGGTACGATCAAAGCCAACAGCTTGGGTGTCAGCCCTGTGAAAACCAGTCCTTATTTCCGGTTTTGGATCGTAATGGGGACCTGCATCGTGCAGAAGACCAATACCCAGTGGGGCTGTATAGCTCTCATAAATGCCCCAGGAATCCAGTAGCATATTCCTAATGGTCTTGACCACTTCCCCATCAGTTCCGTAGGTCATCTTAACCCACTCATCGGCGATATCTTCTGCAGCAAGGCCAGGATCCCAAGCCAATCGGCCGAAGGCATACCAGTTTGCCTGGGCTAGATAATGCCCGGTCCAGTTGGGACTAGAACCGGTGTTTGCTACACCCGCGACAAGGGATAACCTTTGGTTAAATAGGGATCCATCGACGACCAGATCCACGGTGGAACCTGTGCCCTGAGCGTGCGTATCAAAGCTTATGATCTCTTTCCACTGGGGTGCAAGCCAGCACAAATGGGTGGAATGACCGGTATATTCTTGGGTTATTTGCAGTTCGATTCCCACATTACTACGGGGCATTCCACCGATTAGGGGCGATACAGGTTCTCTTACCTGGAAATCCAAGGGACCGTTTTTGACCTGCAGGATCACATTATCTGCAAACTCCCCGTCCAGGGGTTGGAAGACTTCATAGGCTTGCTTAACCCTATCCTCGGATAACCCACTGATCCCATAGACGAAGGCTCTCCAAATAAGAACACCGCCATAGGGTGCTAGTGTACCGGCTAACATATTGGCACCTTCGGCATGGTTACGGCCATATCTCAAGGGACCCGGCTGCCCTTCTGAGTCACCTTTCACCAAGAAACCACCAAAATCTGGGACATAGCTATATATCTCGGCAACTTTCTCCTCCCACCACCGAACTGCCTCCTCATCCACGGGATCGGAAGTTCCAAGACCACCAAGAAGGATGGGGCTATCAAACCTAACACTTAGGTATACCCTTATTCCATATGCTCTAAACAGATCCGCCAAGGTAGCGATTTGCAGCAATGTTTGGGACTTAATGAACTCCACGTCAGCATTCACGTTGTTGATCACTACCCCGTTAATACCCATGGAAGCATTGGCTCGCGCGTAGTCAATGAGTCGTGCATCTGCTTCATCGTATGGTTGATTCAGCTGCCATAGGGAGAGTCCCGCATACCCCCGCTCAATCGTTCCATTCCAATTATCCCAATGGTTTAAGAGTCTCAACTGGTTTCTTGGTCTTTCCATGATGCTTAGGTTATCAATTGGCTCTTGCTGTTGAATCAGGCTCAAAAAGCGAAAGGTCCCATATAGTACACCGCGGTCTGTGGATGAGGCGATGACAGTAACGTTTTGCTCATCCACGGTAGCGGTTCTAATCAGAAAACCGTCATCGCCTAGCAACGCAAGTTCCTGATTCCACCCAAAGGCGGAGATAAGTGGTGAGTCCTGTGTACCTATAACGATCGCTCCATCTTCGGTGATCTCCTCTAGGCAGGATCTAGGTGCACCCAACAGACCTCCCAGCCCCCGCTGTAATTCTTGTTTAGCCGCGTCAGTAATTGCAGATACTCCACCTATGACAATCTGGCTGGTGTAAACATCGTAGTACTTTAGTAAGGCCTCATCCTCTATCTGATCATACCGCAACCATAGCTGATCAAGCTCTTCGGTATCATCCTCCTCCATTATGTTTCCACTAAAGGCAATACCATCGTAATAGAAGATGCCCACCGAGTTCTTGTATGTTCCCAGGAGTATTTGTCCCAGGTCCTCTGCGGGGTTCTCCAGATTCAGCTGTCTTCTGAAATCACCATCAATATGTATCTCGACAAACCCTGCGTTTAGATTAAAGATGAGACAGACCTCGTACCATACGTTAGGTTCATAGGGCTGGATGATTGTTCGTTCCGTCGAGTCCCAACTAATATTGCCGTTCGCCAGAAAGTAAATGACCCCTAGTCTTTCACCACCACTGCTATGAAAATCCATGCGACCATGGGCCCCGGTCTGTGCAGCCTTCATCTTGAGGTTGACGGCAACGATCCCCTTCCTTGGAGATATGCTTCTCACCGCAAAGGGGGTCTGCGACGTAACTTGTGTTTTTTCCGTCTTAAGCATAGTGTGTTCTTCACCGGCAACGCTTTCCGTATGTAAGGTCACATTCCACTGATGTAAATCGATTTCCCAATTAGGTAAGTCGGTGGCAAAGTCAATTACCACGTTGTTTTCAGCCGCAATAGCCTTTACGCTAAGTTGATCAGTATTCATAGTATAAACACCACCTACACAAACAAACACAAGAAACAAGACCAGTAGTCCCTTCTCCCATCCGCCCAAACCCCATTCCTCCTTCGGTTCTCCCCACCTTATTCCATTCGGTGGTCTATCATCCAAGTGTTCTACCTCATCACTGACAAGGGATGCCCCGTTTTTCCTATCCATTTTAGCATATTTTGTAATAATGTTGCTACTACCTAGGGATCAAGTAGGTCAGAATTGGGGAAAGCGCCGTAGAAATAGTACATTACCTCATGATATCGCTGATCATGTAGAGCGCGGGTGGGTTATGCAGGCGGGAATACCGAAAACACTTGGGTTGACCAAATCACATTCTCTGGCCAAATGACAGGGGTTCCTTCTCATTTGGCCTGTGGTGTAGTGTTGATTAATCACTACTCAACCATGGATAATAACTTGAAATCTGCAATCTCAATGAAGGCTCCTGCGCTAATCGCCTGTACCTGAAAATCTGTGAACCACACGGACAGTTCCGGTACAGGAGCTACCAATGTGTGCCATTTCCCATCCGGGACGAGCTCGTATAGATAGGAAATCGACGGCTGAATGCACCGTATATGAACACGAACCAGTGGTTTCCGTCAACCCCGTCTTCTCTGTACGAATGTTACTGGCACGGTAAGTCACAGATAAGTATGGCGTGTCACCTGTGCTCACTGAAATTGGAGTGCTCCATTTCATGACCTTGTTTGCTTCATTGACACTAAAACGCCAGGCCATGCGATGAGACATCCTCAGGTGCCGAGGCGAGCTCTACGGCATAGTCATTAGCCGGGCTATCCCGGACCTAAGCGCCCAATCACCTGGTCATTAGGCTGAATCTGTACTTTCCCCGGTAATGTGACAGTCCTTTCCTTTGAAGCTAGCTACTAATTATGGGCATTCACCAGCGGATACTGCATCTGCACTAGATAGGTACGTTACGAACAAAACACCACTGACGCCGTCTTTTACACTGCTTTCTCTTCTCTTTTGTCGCATACTTGCTGAATAATGTTCCGCTATGATACGTGGAAACCCGGCTAGTACTACGAGTTGAAAGGACTTCCTGTCTTGATGCAGAATACTGTCTTGGTATGATCAAGTTTCCAGATATGGTTCAATATGAAGGAGATCCCAGATGATAGATATCGCCACAGCAATAGTCACATATAGAACCCCGGACTTGGTCTGTACGCTACTAGATTCCGTGGAAAAGGAAGCATTAGCCCATAGCTTGAGGGTTGTGCAAATTGTCGTCGACAATGACTCACAAGATGATACCTTACAGCGGATCAAAGAATTCTATCCCAAGACTAGGGCTATTGCTAATACAAGTAATCAAGGTCCAGCAGCCGGGTTCAATTTGGCTGTAGCCAAGAGTCTGGAACTATCTCCCTCATACATCCTCGTTGCGAACAGTGATACCGAAGTCACACCAGGTAGTTTGCTACGCATGTATGAGTTTTTGGAGAGGCATCGTGATATTTCAGCCGTCACTGGAAGACTCTACAATTCCGATGGTTCCCTCCAGAAACAACGGACTAGTATCTATCCGATAGCCATGCCTAAACGATATGCCCCTGACCCGCAGGCGTCACTGATTAGCTTTGTCGGTACCACTTTTGCTCTAATACGCCCTGAAGCCTTCAGCAGAATTGGGGGATACGACGAGAGCTATTACTTCTATAACGAAGACCTCGATTGGTCAACTCGGGCTGTGCGGGCTGGACTGAATATGGCGATTTTGCATGGTGTTAAGATCATCCATCATTGTGGTCGGGGAAGAAGACATAATGTGTCCAAGATCACCAAGCACCTGTATGCTAGTAATATCTATTACTTCAAGAGATTCTATCCCCGCTTGATTCCTTTAATCCGGGTGGCTCATCAGTACGAAATCCACCATCACTCTAGACGGCTAAAAGGAGTAAAGGAGCTTAGCCAAGCAGAGATCGAAGAAGGACAAGCAACCTACGAACAAGCCCTTCGCCTGATGCAAGCGGAAATCACTGCTCATACCACCCCGAGGATACCCAGCTTCAATTTCTAATCCTTAGACTCTCCCACACGGTTATTTGTCCACTGTGGGGCTCCCAGGCATAGTCTATATTACCTGCATCCCATGAAACAAAGGCACCGTGTTGTCGCTCCTGTCATCGGTTCCCTCAAAAGCCCAAGCAGGACAAATCAGTCGCATCTGTGGTCATTGGCTGTCCTCCATCCTTGAGAGCAACCGGTCACTTTGTTTTGGCCGTGGATGTAACCCATACTGGTGAAGTCCAAGCGATTCCTTCGTAATCCAAGCCCGGCTCTGGTTTTTGAATCACCTCAGCGTAGTACCAGTGATTCATGGTATCCTTGGGCTCATCGGTGAAGGTATACGTCGTAGGTTCGGAGGTCAGCTTCTTCCGAGTATCGACCACTTTACCGTCCCGGATCAACCGCACTGAAGTGATCCGAGTGGTGGGATGCACCTGCACCTCAATGGTGTTGCATCTTCCGCCGGCTGCTACTCCACCCATGAAGGTGCCATTGACCCTGATCCAAGTGGCCAGGAATGGTCCGTTGGAACTAAAACACCGCCGTTGCTTAAGAGCCGAAAATACATCCTGCCTGGTCATATCCTCAGCCCACAGTCCGGTGATCGCCTGCTCGTAAATCCCGATGCCGCCATTTGGATGGCCTGGAGGACGATTATGGTCTGTACTGCCTACCATTCCAAATCGAAACCCTTGTTGCAGCAGTGTATTGATAGCCCGGGGTGCATAACCGCGACCTTGCACCGCTTCCATTACCCAATCAAAATCCGGATGGAAAGCACCATCTCCTTCAATAATGTCTGCGAAGGGAAGCCCATCTCCATGAAAGTGCCGAACACTAAAAATCCGATCGACCAAGTTCAACTTCCGACAAGCTTCATGAATCTCCGGCAATGACTTCATCCAACGCAATCTCCGGATCCCAAACTCTGCAGCTTCCCGTTCTAGGAAATAGAAGTTGATGTGGCCTTTTACGGTGGATAGGGGTCCTTCAAACCCATAGAGCGTGGCAAAGGAGCCAGGATCATATGCTGTATCTAGCAGATTAAGGAGTTCTCGCCATTCCTCTTCGGTAATCTGATCATCATGGTCCGTAACGCTGTAAAAGTCGAAGCCTCTCACTTGCATTGCGTAACGCAAATGATCCATATAGGTGCCGTCATGTTCCGGTATACACTTAGAAACCAAAGAATGACGATGGATATCACCCCAGAAGCATTTTAGGTTTGTGGAATCCACTGCTACCGTAGGTCGTGTTTTCAACCTAGGCCGGTCCTCAACGGTAAACCCTAGACAAGATAAAGTCTGCTTCACAATTGGTCTACGTCGATAACCCTGACTGCGGGCGATGTTAATCCGGCGGGAATGAATAGTGCCCCGCTGGGAATCAAAACTGCAACTATGGTAAATACAGTAGAGTTCTCGTTCAGCAGTCTTCACCACCTGGATTGGCTCATTGTAACCAACGTCAAGGCTGACCTCTACAGGTTCGCGCCAGTCTCCTGCGGCGTCCCTAACCATTTCATACAATTGCCAGCCCCAGTCATTGACCAATGTCCTTGCTCTGATCTGACCCCTAAACCAACGGTAGAACAAGCGAAGACAACCATCAAACTCAACAGGAACAGGACCAAAAGCCTGGTACTGCTCATCGGGATCCTCAGGTACCGGTGGTATGGGCACTACTTCCGTTGATAGTACCCCATCCTTATCCATTCCCACCAACCAGACCTGCCCACTACGGTTAAAACCATAGACATGCTGACCCCAGACCTTCTCTTCCCGATAGCTGATCCAAGCTGTACCTTTACCAGTCGCAGTTACTGCAGGGGAAGTGGCATAGCCTGTTCCTGGCAGCTGATACTTCTCAAACCCACCTTGTCCCAGATCCAAGTATCCCCCAAAAGCACAAAATCGTTGGTCCACAAAGGCATCCCATGCTATCCACACGCCGTTGCTCTCTTCCGGTGCCATAGATACAGACCATATATCATTAATCCGAAGACCCAGGTCCTCTAATACCCATTCGTCCGTACAGCAAGTTTTGTATAAGGCTAAAGTTGTCTTCTTGTCCTTAAGGGTGATCACACCCAGCACCACCGTACCATCGGGTAATGCCACGGTCTTAGCCGAGAGCACACTCCCCTCTATGGACATGGCGGACACCTTATCCTTCCGTTGCCCAACCATAAGCTCTGTAATGCCATTACGCCTTTCGGTCCAGAAAGCAAGAGATCCGCCTTCCGTAACGTTAAGGCTTTGAAGTTCTACGTACTCTGCTGGATTAACAACATAACAGGACTCTACTTCCACAAGATTGCTCGTGAGCTTAGCAACAACAATCTTGGCCTGATCGTGAGTGTACTCGCCCTGCATCCCAAGGGAAATACCTTGCGAATTTTTGGACTCACTCCACATCAACCACACTTGTCCCTTATGTATCGCAATCTGGGGAGCAGCATCACCAGCAATTGCAGACATATTGTGTTCCCAATGCATTGTTCCACTCCTATTCACTTTGCTGTAACTTTGGACTGTCATGTACATGATTCGTTGATTATGCTCCCATACCTGCTTTCTAATGACCTGTGTTTCACCCACGTGGAAACAGGACTATTAACCTACAAAGTCGAATAAGTACTGGACTGAATTAGTCTAGGAACCTCCCGGACTTGATAATAAGGAGAATGTAATGGTGTCTACACCTTCTAATAGGGCGATCCCCTTCGGTATCCGCCTGGGGTTAGCCTTTGTTTTTTTTGGTTTTGCCTTAGGGAGTGTCACAGTACCCCTTGCAGTGCTTTTGCTACTGGGCCTGGTACATTTCAAGGATGTCTACCAGATAAACAGAACCTATCTTGCTTTGCTACGCCGACCGATGATCATATCAGGGATGGCATATTTGCTTGCTTTACTTGTAGCTAGTATCCTATCGGGATCAACTATGTCTATGGGCATGTGGCTAGCCACCAGCCTGATGATCGTTGTCCCCTTGTTCTTTGCTCCCTACGTGCAAGGCAGTCTACTCACCCAAACCTTACTGCCGTCTTTGGCCCTTGGGGCGATGGTGACCGGTGGGCATTCCCTGTATTTGCATTTTACTAAACATATCTTAAGGGCCCGGGGAATTTGGGCCGCTGTCAACGGGATTGGCCTTGTAACGGCAATGACCTTGTTAATTCTAATCGGTGCCTTCCAACACAGTCAGGGGTGGCGACGTCTTCTTTATCTAGGTGGCATCATCGGTGCTGGTGTTGCACTATTTCTGAGTATGTCCCGGGGCGCCTGGCTTGGTTTCTTGGTGGGCCTTATCCTCTATGGAGTGCGTAATCGCAAAACCGCCATTGTCGCCTGCGCGCTTCTTCTTATATCAACATTGGTCTTTACATTTTCCTTGCCGCTGCGGAACCGCTTAATCCGAACCTTTACTACCCCGGAGCGGGGTAGGTTTGAGATCTACTTAACGAGCATCAACATGGTTAAGGACAACCCCATTATTGGGATTGGCGATGGCATGTTTCAAGAACGATATTTGGACTACCAAATAGAAGACTCAGCCTACCCAAATTACGCCTTTTCCCAAGCACATAATATTTTCCTCCAAGTTGCTACGGAAAGCGGTTTAATTGGGTTGGTTGGTTACTTAGTGCTGGTAGGGGCTTTACTACTAGCTGGCTTCCGACTTTATTTGCAACCAAATCACCTCAATGGAGCCCTCTTCTGTGCCCTTATCGCCGGAATGGTCCATAACATGGTCGACTCGTTGTTTGACGTTGTCGGCATAGGAGGAATGTGGTGGCTTCTAGGGATCAGCCTGTACTATGTCTACTGGGGGACATCCTTGCACCTACAGGAAACTCCCTCTAGTAACAAACAACCGCAGACATAGAAGGAACATTCCCCCTACTAAAATGCAGATGCAAACCTTGAAAGAGAGCGTCCAACCTTAGGTAAGATTCAATTGGTTCTTAAGTATGCGTTGTCGTAGTTGCTTGACCTTCGACTCAATAAGGTATGCCGTGGTGATGAAGACATCGTCCCCCTTGCCAGTGGGATCCTCAATGCCCCAATCCTCTTGATACCGATGGGGTATATGCGGACACCCAACAATGCATCCCATGGTGATGACAAGATCAATATCAGGGAGTTCTGATAGCAGTTTCGGATACTGAGTGGCGTTCATATCTATTCCATGAAGCTGCTGTATTACCCGTACTGCGTCTTGATTTATCTCTTCCTTCACTTTTATCCCTGCGGAGAAGGATTCAAACACATCACCGGCAAATTTCCGGCCAAGGGCTTCGGCCATTTGGGAGCGACATGAATTGTGGACACAGATAAAGGCAACTTTAAGCACGATGTATTCTCCTTACACAGATGGTTCTGGCCAGAGGAGCCTGTTGAAAGAGGATACCCCGTAGGTATTCATACAGATGAGTTACTAACCCGTGCACCCACCCCTCTTGACTAGCTTCACCTTCTCCAGGCGGGAGAGTTTTTTGATCGCGTACTCCCGGGCGAGGGCAGCACCCTTGGAGGACGACTCCTCTACATAGACTAGCCTCACGGGTGTTCTGCTTCTGGTGTAGCGCGCTCCCGTACCCTTATTGTGTTCATCAATGCGGCGCTCTATATCCGTGGTATAGCCTGTATACAACGTACCATCGCAGCACTGCACAATATATACATAATGGCGCACGTCTTCCATCTCTGATAGGTTCCCTTCCATAGTCCATTCTAACAAAAGCCACAGCTAGTCCACTAAACACAGCATAGCAACTTTAACAGAGGCAAGCAAGTAGCATCTAGATCATGAATGCGTACAACATGGATGACGCTGCATCGACGTTTTGGGTAACAATTTTGGTACGAGTTTTATGTGGTACCTAACATTATGTGACCTGACGGGGTACTCACGACCAAAGAAAACCAGTCGTCACCCTAGCTTATTGACTTTTTTGCCGCCCTTGTAGATAGAAAACCTTGAAAACATTCATTAACTACTGATAATCGGGATTCCACACACGAACCTTATAAAAGGCGGCATCGGTTCTGATCCGACTCGCTTTGGGAAGATACAATTCGATCGTATCAGTGGTCCAACTGTACAATGTCCCTGCTTTTGGCTTGGAAAAAACGATACGGCCCGAAGGAGAGTTACCCACGCCTTTCACATTACGAAGTTCGCACATATCATCGTCCAGAAATGGTGTCAACCAGGTATCCGTCGATTTTTCATATTGATAGACACTAGAAACTGTCGTGACCCATAGCCGATCCGTATTTCCGTAAACCGGTGCGAGATCGTGTCCTCCGAAAGTCGGGAGGGGGCTCTCCAAGGCTTTCTTCAGCATGGGAGCATCGAGCGTACCCCCCACCTCCAGCGCGATCAAACGATCGTCCCCAAGAGCCCAAAGAAGATTGTGCTTGGGATCCCATAATACTCCGTGCGCACCAGGCAAAGAATACTCAGTATATACCGCCGAATCCGGGCCTTGTGAAGATGTATAGACCCGCACAAAGCCTCCGGTACTTGCTGCGACCGCAATATTGCCGTTCGGGAGCAATTCCACCGAATGTAGGTTGCCACTGATAATCTGAGCCCATTTTCGAAAATCCCCTCTCGGATATGGTACAATCGCTGCAAGCCCTTTCGAATCAACGACAACCATCCACTCCCCGCCCCAAGACTCACACCTGCGTAGTTTCATCCCGGACGGATTACCCCATGCCTGGGTGAAGCCAGAAAAACCATTACGTTCATTTGGGTACCATGACCACTTTACTGCTTCCAACATGTCCCAATCCTCAACACCCGGATCGACCACGAGGATTCTCTTAGAAGCCTGATCGGCTACCGCCACGAGAAAGTCTGTCGGTTCCGAGCTTAGGCAGAACGTTTCTTCCATTCCGAAAAGGGAAAGCTGAATCTGGGGACTTGCTTCTACCTTACAATTGATCCGCCACGTACCCGTATTTTGAGGTACCGTGAGAGTAAATGGTATCCCGTTTTCTGCAAGTAATCTGTCAAAGGTCGTATCTATAACTGACGCCGTTTGAAACCCTGAAACCTCCTCGTACTCTCGGGTTTCAAAGTTCCAATCAAGACGGGTGAATTCCGCCGTAACTACAATAGAGACACCGGGCAAAAAGGACGCCGCATGACCACACAAAAGTCCCTCTACTTCCCCACCTTTGCTGTCGATGTCCGTAAATCGTAAATCGACTTCAGCCTTCCCGGCCGTCAGCGAAAAAGACTGTGATAGCCTTACTTCATCGTCTTGCACATACTTAACGGTAACCTTCGCCGGTCCAATTGGAATGCATTCGGCCGGAATCATAGCAATATTATCTTCTTCGATAGGGGAAACCGTAAGTACCGGTCCCTCACCGGAAGTATCCTTAGCCAAGGGACTCAAGGATTCCACGAACACGCGGTACTCGCCGAGCATGGGTTGATTGGCCCGAATACGTACCGCAATGGGTTCTCCGTAATCCACGTTTTTCAAAGGAAGCACAGTACCATAATCGTTAGCTTCGCCAACCTCGACGCGGCTTGCTATCGGTCTGAAACCGGGTCTTGTCCGACTTTGAATTTGGGCAGAACCGGAGAATAACCAAAGATTTCGATGATTTTCCCTTCGAGGTAATGACGATACATGAACAGCTACTGGACAAGCCGATGTAAGATACATGACGGATTCCGTTGAAAGTAGGGACTCAGAGAGATTCTTGTATATGGCAATATGTAAAAGGCCCACTGTTTGATCAATGCTCAAGAGCGCTGTATAGTTGGCATCATCAAGCATACTCGTCGAATAGAGCGTAACCTGCTTATCCTTCGACTCCAGATCGTTTGCAGATTTCTCTTGCCCTATGGCGAGCCGCAGGCACTTTGTCGGAAAGAATCCCCCGTCCTTCTTTACCCAACTAAGGGTCACATACGGACTAGAGTCTTTGCTCGAATCATCCTCAGAGGTACCTACTGCTAACCAAAGCGAGTCCTTTGTTCCTGCGTCATCCTCCCCAACCCAAACGCTTTCAGCGGTAAAACTCTCGTTGGCTTGAATAAAACCCACTTCGTAACCTAGGTTAACCGCATTTCCCACCTGCGCCCACGCAACCGTATTAGGATTATGAGTAAGCAACCAGGACGCAAACATTAACCCAATTCCCATAATCGCTATCGACCAGAATTTGTCCCGCCAAATATTGGGTGAATGCTCAATCCGTCTTAATCGCATCCGTTCCACCTCTTTGAATATACAATATCCCATTGACTATTCATACTCGAAATCACAAACGTAACCAATCCCTGCGGTTTGTCTCTACAATCACGATCCCATTGGCACTGCAAGGTCCCCCGGCTTTAGTCTAACGAGCTTAGCAACTTCTTCCACCACTCCGTCAACTCTATGGCGCCGAAGCCAGCCGATGCGCCCACTTCAAACATTAAAGGACCCTGAAATCCATTCTCTGCCAAGGCACGCACAACCTCGATCCAATCGATCACACCTTGACCGGGCGGCCAGTGCTTTTCATCCAAACCATCGTAGTCTGAAATATGGGTAGCTTTAATGCGGTTCCCTACCCGCTGAATAAATGTTTGAGGCGTTTCCTGCAGTAAGTGGTTGACGTCACAACAAACGGCAAGGGACGGACTTCCTTCCAGAAGGAACAATACTTCATCGCTGGTATTACCAAGACATGTCCGGGGCAAACACTCGATAGCAAGGGTAATCCCATAGCCAGACGCAAATTGACTCAAGTGAGCGAGCGATTGTTGACATCGCTTGAGCCATTCCTTCCTTTCCTCATCGGGAATCGGCTCGTAGCTCGGGTGGATAATAACGGTAACCGGGTGCCATAAGGCACTTTTTGCGATGAGATCTTCGACGCCTCTAATCGCTCGACTCCGGGCATCCTTATCCGATTGACCCACATCCCATTGCCATCCGAAGGGTAAATGCACCGATTGAATGTGCATGTTTTGGTTTCTTGCCCAGCTAAAGACGTGTTCTACCTCACCATACGGATCGTCCTCTTTCCTAGGTAAAATGACTTCTAGGTGAGCGACTCCTGCCGAAACACAATCACCAATTGTTTCTTCATTAACTGGCCGAAGCATTGATGATGACATGCCGAGTTCCCAACATTTTGGATCCGCTGTATTTGCATTTCCCATCCTCAATTCCTCCTCGTGAAGTCCATGCGCAATGCAGATTGATACTCTGATCACATTCGACGGCAAGTTGGTCGCAGAATCACATCCTTGGTTATTCATTCATTAGCCTTAAACTTACCTATCGGGGCTTCTCCCACAGGATTACTATGACAAGCATGCACTGCAGAGACGTTGCTGATTGTCCATGACACGATTCCATTACCCAAATGGTTCATCTCCGTAAGTGTTGATCAAAATGATTAGAAAAAGGACATCGGGTAAATACTCCCAATAGAGTTAAAACACAAGGAGATGACCCGATGTCTACTATCAGTATACCCAGATTGTTTGG
>Ga0172382_10003969_pt1 | contig 23023 bp, 20 predicted proteins | sample Leawel138RmetaG_FD_122245 | JGI IMG/M metagenome (GOLD analysis project Ga0172382, IMG submission 122245) | Leachate microbial communities from a municipal landfill in Southern Ontario, Canada - Leachate well 138R metaG | ecosystem: Engineered > Solid waste > Landfill > Unclassified | place... | reverse complement strand
TAGTATTATTTATTAATAGTGGTGTCGTCACCCTGAGCTTGTCGAAGGGTGGTTCGCCAAACTCACCATGACGCGGTTATATATCAACAGGTAGTTCCATCACCCCCGATAATTAAAAACAAATAGATTTACCAAAATCACTTATCTTTAAAACTTAAAATCATTTGGTGATGAAAAACATTCATTTTCTATATATGGCGGCCGCATCCATCGGTCTGATGGGTTTATTCAGCTGCTCCCAAATCCCGGACAATGCCAAAGCCGTTCAACCTTTTGACAAAGGAAAATACTTGGGCAAATGGTTTGAAATTGCGAGGCTCGATTTTAAATTTGAAAAAGATTTGAACAATACGACCGCATTTTATTCTTTGAATGAAAATGGCAGCATCAAAGTGCTCAATAAAGGCTATGACACCGTCAACGGAAAATGGAAACAAGCCATGGGCAAAGCAAAATTCGTGGGGGAGGAAGATGTGGCGATGCTGAAAGTTTCCTTTTTCGGCCCTTTTTATGCGGGCTACAACGTCATCGCAATCGACGATGACTATCAATATGCGCTGGTTGCAGGTAAAAACCTCGACTATTTATGGATTCTCTCCCGGCAGACCACCATTCCCGAAGAAATTAAAAACGATTTTCTGAAAACCGCAAAGGAAATCGGCTACAATACGTCTGAATTAATCTGGGTGGAACACAACAACCAACCTTCAGCTGTTTCACTTTGATTTGGAAATCCATCAATAACCGCAAAACAAATCCCACCGGATGAAACTTACTTCGCCCCAAATTTCTACCTTCGCGGCATGAGCGTAAGAGCCAAAAAGCACCTCGGCCAACACTTTTTACGGGATGAAAACATCGCCCAAAAAATCGTCGATTCCCTGACTTGGAACAATTATGAACAAGTATTGGAAATCGGCCCGGGAATGGGTGTGCTCACCAAATACCTTTACGATGTGAAAAGACCCGTTTCGGTGGTTGAAATCGATACGGAATCTGTGGAATACCTCCAAAAGAATTATCCCGGTTTGAAGATTTACAGCGAAGACTTTCTCAGGATGAACCTTTTTGAGCAATTCGGTGGCGAATCCCTCGCAATCATTGGGAATTTCCCATACAATATTTCCTCTCAAATCGTTTTCAAAATCATTGAAGACCGCGTGCAAATCCCTGAAATGGTCGGCATGTTTCAAAAAGAAGTTGCCGAAAGGATCTGCGCCAAAGAAGGTTCGAAGATTTACGGCATCCTTTCCGTCCTCACCCAAGCTTATTTCCATGCAGAATATTTGTTTACCGTGGATGAAAATGTATTTTCGCCTCCGCCCAAAGTAAAGTCCGGTGTCATTCGTTTGGAAAGGTTGGAAAAGGAACCCGATGTGGACCCTAAATTATTTTTCACCTTGGTCAAAACCGCATTCAACCAAAGGCGGAAAACCCTGAGAAACGCCCTGAAAAGTTTGCAAATTTCGCAACATGACATTGACGGGAATTTGCTTAACTTGCGTGCAGAACAATTGTCCGTGCGGCAGTTTATAGAACTAACAGGTAAAATAAGTGGATGAGCATCGGGATCAACAAGGACTTTCTTTCGGCACTGACCGATTACATCCGTGAGCAAAATTCCAAAGCGGCCCACGAGATGTTGGTGGATCTGCACCCGGCAGACATCGCAGAAATCTTTCCCAAACTCGATTTAGAAGACCAGACCTACCTCATCTCACTTTTCGAAAATGAAGTTTCGGCAGCCGTTATGCTGGAACTCGAAGAAGATGACCGGAAGAAACTCCTCAAACTCCTTACGCCCAAAGAAATCGCGGAAAGTCTGATCAATGAAATGGACACCGACGACGCGGTGGACGTAATCAGTGAACTTTCCGAATCCAAACAGGACGAAGTACTTGCCCGAATTGAAGACAAGGAACACGTTCAGGACATTGTGGAACTGCTCCGTTACGATGAGGACACGGCAGGAGGTTTGATGCGAAAGGAATATGTCAAAGTAAACAAAGATTGGAACGTCATCACGGCCGTGCGCGAAATGCGCAAACAAGCCGAAGACCTCGAAGAAGTTTATTCCATTTATGTCATCAATAATAATTATGAACTACTCGGAACACTCAGTTTAAAGAAACTCCTCACGACTTCTTCCAGTACCAAATTGGAGGAACTCTACAACCGAAATGTCCACTTTGTGAAACTGGAGGAGAACGACCGGAGTGTAGCAAAGATTATCCAGAAATACGACCTGATGGAAATTCCCGTAGTCGATGACCAAATGCGTTTACAAGGCATTATTACGGTGGATGATGTGATAGACGTGATGCGGGAAGAAGCAGATGAAGATTACCAATTGGCAGCGGGTATTACCAGCAACGTGGACGCGGACGACAGCATTCTGGCTTTGACCAAAGCGCGGTTGCCTTGGCTGCTGATCGGAATGTTTGGCGGATTGGGCGCGGCAAGTATCATTGACGGGTTCAGCACCGTTTTGGAAAAATACAAAATCCTCATATTGTTTGTACCCCTGATTATGTCCACAGCCGGAAATGTAGGGATACAATCCTCGGCCATTGTCGTTCAGGGCTTGGCAAACGGAACCATCCGGGGGGATATTTGGAACCGGATAGGCAAGGAATTTTTATTGGGACTGTTGAACGGTTTAGGGATTGCCATCATCGTCCTATTCTTCAGTCATTTCTGGTTTGGAACAACTTATTTGGTTTCATTGACCATTTGTTTGGCCTTACTGGCAGTGATTGTCATAGCGGCCGTAATCGGCACCTTTGTCCCATTGGTTTTAAACAGCAGGGGGATTGACCCCGCCGTTTCGACCGGGCCTTTTATTTCTACCAGCAACGATATATTGAGCGTATTGATTTATTTCTTCGTGGCCAAATTATTATTGGGCTTTTAAGTCGTAACCGCTACAAACCATTCCTTTAATAAATTTTCATCTATATTTTCAGCGCTTTTCATTTTGATGTGGCGCATGTCTTTGCCGGTGCCTTCTAAAATTCCATTTGGGTCGTCTATTTGATGGAAATTCATGAAGCCAAGGTTGACATGGTTTTTATTGGCCTGTAAATAAGCAAAATCTTTTTGAAGCGTAAAAACCGGCCTTCCCCATTTGAGTGTCTCCACCGCACCCGGTACCGATTGTTGGATCAGCGAACGGAGTTTGTCCATAATTTGTTGTTGCCAATCGGCAGCATTCTCTATGTAAGAACTGACTTGAGGGTTTTCCATTTTTTGACAATTATTTTTTCAATACAATTTGAATTTCGGTTCCTGATTCTTTATCGGATTTGGCCACGAATATTTTCCCTTTGTGGTAATCTTCAATGATTCTTTTAGCCAAGGAAAGACCCAGTCCCCATCCGCGGGTTTTGGTGGTGAACCCGGGCTCGAATATTCTTTTGTACAAACGTTTTGGAATACCGCTTCCCGTGTCGGCCACAGAAATAGTGACCAAATCCCGCGTATCGGAAATGTAAATGCTCAAAGCACCTTTGTTCTGCATGGCATCGGCTGCGTTTTTGACCAGGTTTTCCACAACCCAACTGTACAAAGCCACATTCAACGGGATCCGGATTTCTTCTTTTTCAGCTTTAAACTGGAATTCAATTCCCTTGGAAATTCTGTCCTTGAGGTATTTGACCGTGGTTTCGGTGATTTCCACAACATTGTTCAATTGCAATTCCGGCAATGAACCGATTTTGGAAAAACGTTCGGTGATTTGGTTGAGGCGGTGGATGTCCTTTTCGATTTCGTCGACCGATTCCGGATTGGCTTCTTCGAGGCGAAGGATTTCTACCCAACCCAAAAGCGAAGAAAGCGGCGTGCCGATTTGGTGTGCAGTTTCCTTCGCCATGCCGGCCCAAAGGAAACTTTGTTCAGTGTTTTTCAGTGTTTTAAAATACCAATAACTGAAATACACAAAGAGGATAATGATGAAAATCAGGATGATTGGGTAATATTGCAAACGCGTCAATAAAGGTGAATTTTCATAGTAAACATATTGTTTACCCAACTCCCCCAAGTCCACCTCAATGGGCTCGTGTAATTCTTTCATGCGGATTACCAAGCGATTCATTTTGAGCGGATTTTCCTGAACTTCCTCCGAAATATTATTGACCAAAATGATTTCGCCCTGCTCGTCCAACAAGATAACCGGCATCGTCTTATTGCCGCTTGTGATGTTCAAAAGATAATCCTGTACGCCTGAACTGAATTGCTCGTCGCTGCCGAATAGTTGGACTGCTTTGGCATAATTCTCAATCTTGGTTTGTTCCTCTTTTCGAAGTTCCTGTACAAATTGGTTTGAATACCAAATCGTCGCTCCAAAAATCAGAAAGGCGATTAAAAACCCAATCCATTTGTTGAGGTTCCTGTTTTTAAGAAGGGTAAAATGGTTCATGTCATCCTTTCAGGGACGGTAAATGTATTATTTTAAGGAGAAATCCACAAAGTAATCCACGAAAGTATTTCCGCTTGAATCTTTATTGGTTCCGAATGGATATATGTCCGACGAATTTTTTAGCGGCGACAATTCCGTCCGACGGAATTTCCATAATGTACCAATAATCGCCAGACGGCATCGCGGAACCATTGTATTTTCCGTCCCATACATAATTCCCGTCGAAATTCGTATCTACAAATATTTTCCCGTATCGGTCAAAAATTTGAATGGTCGCATTGGGCGTGACTTCAATTCCTCTGATTTCCCAAAAATCATTGTAACCATCTCCATTCGGCGATACAAAATTCGACACATCCAAAATAACGACTTTGTAAGACGTAACCATGCAGCCGTTTTCGCGGACATACACGGTATAAGTTTCTCCTTTCACCAAATTATCAAACCTCGGGCTCGATTGCCAGATGACCCCGTTCAGGGAATATTCCAACAAACTTCCGCTTCCGGACTGGGCATGTATGATGAAATAATCCGTTCCCGTTTCCACCAAAGTGATAACCGGCTGGGCCGCTGTTTGAACAGTAAATTGCTCGGTACGCTCACAGCCGTTCGCGCCGGTAACGGTGATGGTATAAACACCGGATTCGGTAATGGTTATAGTCGGACCGGAATGCGTTTGGGCATTGCCCCACTCCCAGAGAAAAGTCGCATCCGGGTCATCGCTACCCACTTCCAAATCAATGCTTTCCTGTCCTTCGCAAAGCACCAATCCACCCGGAAGGTCTTCAATACTCGGTGAGAGATTTTCTTCGTAAAGTATCTCTAAAATCACATCGCACCGATCCTGTTTTTCAAGGCGGACATATACACTTCCGTTACCATCCGGTAAATAAGCAGTGGTATTGGTCATCGCATTGGTTTCATTTTCCGCGTTTGCCAAAGATTCATAATAAGTGAAATTCACGCCGGTTTCGGTGGTCAGGCTTCCTTCCAATTGGGTTAAATCCAAGAATTCACCTTCACAATAACCCAATGGGCCGACCGGGCTGTTTGTATGTTGCACTTCTTGTCCTTCCACAAAGGTAACTTCCAGAATTTCCGACCGGCAACCCTCTCCTGTTTCGGCCACTACCCAGATTCCGGCAGGGAGCGTGGTAAATTGGTAGTTGTTCCATTGGGTTTGCGGGATGGGAACTTCATTCTCGGCATTCAACTGACTGGAATAATAATTAAAAGTCAAACCGGTAGTCGGATTAACAAGTTGGCTGTTTAAAAGGGTCAAATTATAAACATAAATCCCGTCAAAGTCTTCGTCACAAAGCGGAATCGGGTTCACCGAAATCAATTCTACGCCGATGGTGATTTCAATTTCAACCTCGAAAACAGTGGTACAATTGCTGTCCGTAGGTGTAAATGTATAGGTCGTAACACCGGGGACATCGGTACTAATGACCGTGGGGAACCAGGTTCCCGCCACGCCGTTATCGGAAATAGCGGGTAAAACAGGTGGTTCCGCATTCAAACAAAAAGTCGTTTCCAAATCAAATACAGGCATCAGCCCTTCCGTAATTTCGATTTCAATTTCGATTTCTGTTGAACAAAAACCTGCGTCCGGCGTAAAAGTATAAACCGTTGTGCCAAGCGTAGTAGTATCAACAACCGTCGGATTCCAGCTGCCTGTCACCCCGTTGTCAGAAACCGTCGGGAGTGCGGGAGGCAATTCATTGACGCAAAAAGCAGTCGGAAAGCTAAATTCCGGCAATACTTGGTCAGTAATTTCAATTTCCAATTCAAACGGAGCTGCACATTGGCCCGAACTCGGTGTGAAGGTATAGGTGAAAATCCCTGCCGTTCCGGTGTCAATCACCGCAGGGCTCCAAGTTCCATTGATGCCGTTGTCAGAAACTGACGGCAAAACCGGCGGAACGGAATCCAAGCAAAAAACAGCATTCAAGTTGAATGTGGGTTCGATTTCATCGGTCAGGATAAGGTTGATTTCACCGATGGAAAAACAACCGGATTCGTTTCCGTCAAGCGGCCCGGAATCTACCCGCACATATACCGTAGCAGTTCCGGAACTATAGGCCGTAGCAGGGTTGATGATGTTCAGGTTCCCGGCTTGGGCATCGACTAATAATTCATAATAGCGGAAAGTATATAAGTCGGGATCGGCAACCAAATCATCTTCTGCCTGAGTCAAGTCAAAAATTTCTTGTCCGTCTCCGTTCAAATCACAAAGTTCAGGCAAATCGACGGGGCTGTTCAATTGGGGCGGACGGTTGACGTATAAAAATATCTGAACCACCCGTTGAAAGGCACCGCTCGCAGTCTCTATGCGCACAAAAAGTGTACTGGGGTTATTGATGAAATTGGCTATGTACGGAAAAACCACTTGCGTTCCGGTTCCGGTTTCGGCATCGTTTTGGTCTTCATAAAATTCATATTGGCTGCCGGGAAAATCCAGATTGAGGTCGGGCAGAAAATCCGCCGCTACAAAGGACTCTTGGCCATTGTTATCCACATCGCATTTCCCATAGGAATTCCCCAAAATGGTACAATCCAAAACAGCATCGCCACCAAAAGAAATGGTATAACCTTGGGTAGTTTGGCTCCAGCGGTCGATTGCGATTAAGATTTCATCATCGGGCTGAACATCAAAATAGCGCACCATCCCCGGTTCGGGAGCCCCGGTAGAACCGCCCGGTTCACAGGTATCGGTAGCGGTAAGGGAAAGGCCGAGGTTAAAAATTCCTGTTTGATTGGGGTCATTTTGGGAACCACGTTTATTGGCCGTGGGCGTGGCAGCGAGGTTGGCCCAATTGGGATTGAGGTAAGCCGCAAAATCATAGTCGTCGTTGCCGATGGGATCCACGGTAAATGTAAAAGTTGTGCCGGACAGGATTTTGATATAATAAAAATCCAAAAACGGCGACAAGGGCTGCCCGGTGTTGCAGGGTAGGGTAATGTTGTTTATACCTGAATTGCCCGGCGCACCCAAGGTCATGGATTGCCCATCGCAAATAGGGATGATATCATCATCGGGAATGATTTGGGAAAATGAGATAGTTTGACAAAGGCAGGATAGGGTGAGAAACAGTATAAATTTCTTCATGGAAGCAAAATAAATTAATTCATGTGTAGGAAAAAATCCTATCAAATGTAATTAATCTATTTAAAAATTTCAAAAGAATCTTTGGTATCATTCCAAAATTCATCCCATTTCACCAGATTGGTTTTCAGAAAGCTAATGATAGCCGGCCAATCGGATTCCCGGAACAGGCTGACACCGTCCAATTGGAGGCTGATGGAATGGATGGTTTTTCCCGAATCCTCATATTTCCCTTTTACCCATTCCCATTCTTGTTCAAAATAAGATTCAAAAAGCGAACGAAATTCTTCAAACTGCTCATAGAGCAAGTCCCGCATACCCTCGTCTTTGCTTGCGATTTCAACCGCAATCCGAGCGGATTTATTGCCCACTTCCGTCCGGAAATACAAATCCTTGATGCCCGTTTTGTAGTTCACCCAATTGGTGGTCTGCCCTTCAGAAGATTTCTGAAGTTTCATGTATTGTCCAAAGGATGTCCAAAATTTGGTGCGTATCTGATGGGATTCTTCTTTTGAATACATAGGGACAAACCTAATCAAAAAATAAAAACCCGACGCAAAGGCCGGGCTATGGGATTATTCTTCGGATTTAGAAATTCAATTGGTAAACATCATCGAGTTCCGAATTGGAACTGACGTTCGTGTTGAGGTCTTTGATGATACCCGACCCTACGCTGTAAACCCATCCGTGCAAGTGAAGTGTTTGCCCGCTTCCCCAAGCTTGCTGGACGATAGAAGTTTTGGCCAGGTCATAGACTTGTTCAATCACATTGATTTCCACGAAGCGGTCAAAACGCTGGTTTTCATCCTTGATTGCATCGAGTTCTTCGCGGTGGAAACGGTAACTGTCCTTGATGTGACGGATCCAGTTGTCCACAAATCCGTGCGACTGGCTTCCCATTGCCGCTTTGATTCCGCCGCAGCCATAATGTCCGCAGACAATTACATGACTAACTTTCAAGGCATTGACAGCGTAATCCAACACGCTGAGCATGTTCACGTCACTGTGGATGACCATATTGGCAATATTCCGGTGGACAAAGACTTCACCGGGTGCGGCCCCGATTACTTCATTGGCCGGGACGCGGCTGTCAGCACAGCCAATCCATAACAAGGGCGGGCTCTGGCCTTTTTCCAATCGTTTGAAGAATTCCGGGTCTTGGTCTATTTTGGACGCTACCCAGTTCTTGTTGTTTTCTATGAGTTGTTTGTAAAATTCTGTGTACATTTTTTTATTTATTTATTTTTAAATATGAAAAAGCCGTTTGGAGCGTAAAGATTCGGGTGGTGGTGTCGGATGGGAGCAATTCAAAAACGGTTTGTTGAAAATTGTTTTCCGAATGGAATTATGGACATGAATTCCTACCGATAACCCGCCATAGTCGAGAATGGCTTCGGAACGCTCCTCGTGGTTAAAATCACTTTCTGAACTACTGCCCTGTTTGAATTCAGTTTCACCATAAATGGAATAATCATCAACTGAAACAACGCCAATGGGTTGAACAGCTGTGTTCATTAAGCATAATAAAGTGAGGTAAAAAATAAGCATTCCGGGTATTCTCATAGGCAATTCCATTCGCGGAGGGTAAATTTATTGGAATAATTTTAAGAATGGGTATTCTTGCGAGATTTAATCTCATTATTTCCGGTAATCATTCCTTTAAATACAGCTCATTTTAATACATTTGGAATCAATTTTTCAAAAACGACATGAAAACATTTGTATTTACCCTGATTGGTTTAATATTAATCAACTTTACCCAAGCACAAGAAAATAGGATGACGCCTGAACTCCTATGGAAAATCAAAAGGCTTTCCCCCATCGGGATTTCCAAAGACGGCGAAAGCATCCTGTATGCCTCAATGGAATACAAGGTAATTGAAGGGGAGAAAATTACCAAAAAATACAGCATTCCCGTCAACGGTGGAACGCCGGTAGAAATCCAAGACGAAGCGGGCTTGGTCACTGACCGCGCTTTATCGCCCGACGGAAGCCGGAAGATTGAAATCAAACCGGTCAAAATAGATAAAGTCTTGGGGACTGATTATTACCCGGAATTGACTGATTCGGACGTGAAAATTTATGATGATTTGCATTACCGCCATTGGGATAAATGGCAGGACGGGACTTACAAACACCTGATTTTAACATTAACGGACAGCCCTGAAACCAATGGAATCGACTTATTGGAAGGGGAGCCTTACCATAGCCCGCAAATGCCTTTCGGCGGCGAAGATGATTTTACTTGGAATCCTGATGGAACCAAAATCCTATATGTAGCCAAAAAGAAAAAAGGAAAAGATTATGCGCTCAGCACCAATACCGATATTTATGAGTACGACCTAAAATCCGGAACAACCAAAAATCTGACGGAAGGAATGCCGGGTTACGACACCCATCCGGAATTTTCCAGACAAGGTGTTCTCGCTTTCTTGAGCATGGCAAGAGATGGATATGAAGCAGATAAGAATGATTTGATTCTTCTTCAAAATAACCAAAAAGTCAATCTGACTAAAGATTGGGACGGAACGGTCAATAGTTTCAAATGGGCGGAGAATGGTGAAAAAATTTATTTTACCGCCCCCATCGGAGGCACTATTCAATTATTTGAAATAGAACCCAAATCCAAAAAAATCAAACAGGTTACCGATGGGTATTTTGACATTACAGGAATGGTAGGCCAAAACCGGGACGCGATGATTGTAACACGCACCGACATGAACCATGCCGCTGAATTATTTTCCGTAAATCTCAAAAACGGAAAAATGCAACAATTGACCGACATCAATCAAGCTATTTACAGCAACCTCAAACTCAGCAAAACAGAAAAGAGAACCGTTAAAACCACCGATGGCAAGGAAATGATTACTTGGGTAATTTATCCGCCGGATTTCGACCCCAATCAAAAATACCCCACTTTGCTGTATTGCCAAGGCGGCCCTCAATCTGCTTTGTCGCAGTTTTATTCTTTCCGTTGGAATTTCCAGTTGATGGCTGCCAACGGTTACATCGTCATAGCCCCGAACCGCCGCGGGATGCCCGGCCACGGCACGGAATGGAACGAAGCCATCAGCAAAGACTGGGGCGGACAAGTGATGGACGATTACCTTTCCGCTATTGATGATGTGGCCAAGGAGCCGTATGTCGATAAAAACCGATTGGGAGCGGTAGGCGCGAGTTACGGAGGTTATTCGGTATTTTATCTGGCAGGAATCCATGACAAAAGGTTCAAAACCTTCATTGCGCATGACGGCGTTTTCAATTTGAAATCCATGTACGGAACCACCGAAGAGCTTTGGTTTACCAATTGGGATGCCGGAGGGGCTTATTGGGAAGATTCCAACCAAGCTGCCATGAAAACCTACCAAGAATTCGACCCAAGCAATTTCGTCAACCGTTGGGATACGCCCATCCTCATCATCCAAGATGGAAAAGACTACCGGGTTCCGATTGGCCAAGGTTTGGAAGCATTCCAAGCGGCCCAATTGAAAGGCCTGAAAAGCAGGTTCATCTATTTCCCTGAAGAAAACCATTGGGTATTGCAACCCCAAAATTCCATCATCTGGCATTCGGAATTTTTCAGATGGTTGAAGGAAACTTTATAGTCAATCGGAAAAACAGTTGGATTCGGGAATGGCATCTCATGTAGGTGCGGTTTAAAAGAATGAAAACCCGTTTCCCGTTAGTCGAAAATCGCTTAAATTTGCAAAATGTTTGTGGTGGTTATCAAAGGTTTATTTGCCAAGAGCTTTCGGGGACTGGCGATTTATCCGTTTATTTTTTTACAGGATAAAAAATTACGCGAAAACCCGAAAATTATCAACCATGAAAGAATCCATTTACGGCAACAGATAGAAATGCTCTGGTTTTTCTTTTTCCTATGGTATGGCATTGAGTTCCTCATTCGCTGGGTTCAACATGGAAACACAAATACGGCTTACCACCAAATCAGCTTCGAAAAAGAAGCCTATGCCAATGACACCAACCCGGAATATCTCCAAAACAGAAATTGCTGGAATTTTATCCGATACCTGTGATTCATTTCCCCGACATAGCATCCGAAATACAATCCATACCCCATGAGGGAATAGAACTTTCTATTTTGCGCGAAGACAAAATCCACCCGGAAATTTCGGGCAATAAATTCCGGAAACTGAAATACAATTTGGCCGCTTTTACGGATGGGGATTTTGATTCTTTACTGACATTCGGAGGTGCCTACTCCAACCATATCGCAGCGGTTGCTGCAGCCGGAAAAGAATTCGGTTTCCAAAGCATCGGCATCATCCGCGGCGAAGAATTAGCTTCAAAAGTCCATGAAAATCCGACTTTAAAATTTGCGCAAAACTGTGGAATGAAACTCAAATTCATTTCCAGAGAAGCTTATCGGCAAAAAACAAACCCTTTGTTTTTAGAAGAATTACAGGCTGAATTCGGGAAAGTTTATGTTTTGCCAGAAGGCGGAACCAACGAATGGGCGGTGAAAGGATGTACTGAAATCCTCGGTGCGCATACTTCCGGCTTTGACTTTATCTGTTGCGCAGTCGGCACGGGCGGAACGCTTGCGGGGCTGATACGTTCCGCGGAAAACCACCAGCGCATATTGGGTTTTCCGGCGCTGAAGGATTCGGATTTTTTAAAAGATGAAATAAATCGATACGTAAACCGTTCCAATTGGGAGTTGATACAGGAATATCATTTTGGCGGATATGGAAAAGTTTGTCCGGAATTGATTAATTTTACCAATGATTTCAAAAATGCCACCAACATCCAATTGGATCCGGTCTATACTTCGAAAATGCTTTTCGGCGTTTCGGCCATGGCAAAAGCAGGTTACTTCCCAAAGGGAAGCCGTGTGTTGGCGATTCACACAGGCGGTTTACAGGGAGTCGAAGGCATGAACAAGAGGTTGAAACGAAAAAATAAAACAATATTAAAATGATAAAAAAAGCAGGCTTATTGACTTTATTATTGTTTTCATTAATAAGTTACGCGCAAGACCGCGACATTGAATACATCCGAACCTACGCGAAATTAGCGGTGGAAGAAATGCATTTGTACAAGGTACCGGCGAGCATAACGCTTTCTCAAGGTATATTGGAAACCGGGGGCGGGCAAAGCCGTTTGGCGGAGATTGCCAACAACCATTTTGGCATCAAATGTAAAAAAGAATGGACAGGCGACATCATCACCCATACGGACGACGCACCCAATGAGTGTTTCAGAAAATACAATTCTGTCCAAGAAAGCTATCGGGACCATTCCAAATTCCTGGCAGAAAGACCATACTACAAAGACCTCTTCAGACTGGATATCCTTGATTACAAAGGTTGGGCACACGGGCTCAAAAAAGCAGGTTACGCTACCAACCCGAAATATGCCGGTATTTTAATTTCGAGGATTGAAAAATACAAGCTGGATGAATTTGACCGACTGCTTCCTCATGAAGTTGAAAGCAAGTTGACTGAAATGTTCGGCCCTTCCAATACCCCTTTGCTGAGCGGTATAAGCGAAACTTCGGAAACCATCGGTGAAATCATTACCGCAACCATACCGAACCCCGTTACCGTTGTGGTAGAAGAAACCATCGGCCAACAAGGAAAAACCATCGAAATGGCCCAACGCGAAGAAAACCCTATGATGCGCGTCAAAAGGCATGCGAACGGGGTACAGTATATCGTCGCTTATGAAGGCGAAAACTTGAGTAAACTGGCGAATTTGTATGAGATGAACCCGAAACATTTAGCAGGTTACAATGAACTTCCTGTGAACGGCAAACTCACTTCCGGGCAATTGGTGTTTTTGGATAAAAAGAAAAACAAAGGGACTGAGAAATATTACAAAGTCCAAGAGGGTGAAAACATGTACCTGATTTCCCAAAAAACAGGAATGAAAGTCAGTAAATTATACCGCATGAACCGCATGAAGGCGGGACAACAGCCCAAGCCCGGGACTGTTCTGAACCTGCAAACCAGAAAAAAATAAAAATGTTTTACCAAAGAAGCAGTGCGCTTTTTCAGGAAGCGCAAAACTATATTCCCGGTGGTGTGAATTCCCCTGTCAGAGCCTTCAAATCCGTCGGCGGCACCCCTTTATTTATGAAAAAAGCATTGGGGGCTTACCTCTTTGACGACGACGGGAATGCATACGTTGACTACATCAATTCTTGGGGGCCGATGATCCTCGGCCATACCCATCCGATGGTACTCGAAGCAGTAAGCCAACAACTGAAAAAAGGCTTTTCCTTTGGAACACCTACTGAACTCGAAACAGAAATCGCGAAATTAACCGTAGAAAATGTCCCGAATGTTGATAAAATCCGGATGGTTAATTCAGGAACCGAAGCCTGTATGAGCGCAGTTCGCCTTGCCCGAGGATTCACAGGAAGAGATAAAATCATCAAATTCGAGGGTTGTTACCACGGACATTCGGATTCATTTTTAATTAAAGCCGGAAGCGGAGCAGCAACTTTTGGAAATCCCAACAGCCCGGGTGTAACCCAAGGTACTGCCAAAGACACTTTACTCGCCAGATATAATGATTTTGAATCAGTTCGAAATTTATTTGAATCCAATCCTGATGAAATTGCAGCTGTCATCATTGAGCCGGTTGCCGGAAATATGGGATGCATTGTTCCTGAAGAAAATTTCCTTCAAAATCTGAGGCAAATATGTAATACGCACAATTCACTTTTGATTTTTGATGAAGTAATGACGGGATTTCGGTTAGGGTTTGGGGGTGCGCAGGAACGTTTGAAAGTTGATGCCGACCTGATTACTTTCGGAAAAATCATCGGAGGCGGATTCCCGGTCGGTGCTTTTGCGGGAAGAAGTGAAATCATGGATTACCTCGCTCCGATTGGCCCTGTTTATCAGGCCGGAACTTTATCCGGAAACCCAATTGCCATGCGTGCCGGACTAACTACTTTGTCGATATTAAAGGACGATTTAGGAATTTATCAAAGAATTGATTCTACCACGAAAATTCTACACGAAGAAATTTCATCTATACTCAACCAAAAAGGAATTGCACATACTTCGAACCGTTTAGGTTCTATGTTTTCCGTGTTTTTCGGAGAACAGCCAGTAAAGAATTTTGATGAAGCCCAACAAGCCAATCATGCCCTGTTTAATCAGTTTTTCCATCATTTGCTGAAAGAAGGAATCTACTTACCGCCCTCGGGATACGAAACTTGGTTTATTTCGGATTCAATTCAGAATGAAGAGATTGAAAAAACATTGGCTGCTGTAGAAAAATTTGTACCTTCGGTTGATTGATAACACACATTTAAAATGAAACTAAACTTTACCCTCGTTTTCTGTCTGGGTTTTATATGCGTATTTGCCCAACGTAATTACGAAACTTCCGTTCATGAAAGAAATGCCTTTCAACATCCGGTTCAGGCTGAAGAAGGCACCTTGCTGGAAACCGATTATGTTCCTGAATATTATCGGCTTGAAATTACTGCCAATCCGAATGTGCAAAATTTTTCGGGGAGGACGACCATGCATTTTACCACAACCGATGTTTTGAATCAAATCAAGATTAATGCAAAACCAAATTTAACCGTTCAGTCCGTTGAATATCATTCGGCTACCATAGCGGATTACAGCCGTGCAGGCGATGTCCTGACAATTAATTTACCGGCTTCGCTTCCTGCCAATCATTTGGATTCGATTGCCATTAATTTTTCCGGAAATGCAGGGACTTCCAGTGGGTATAATGTCAACTCGCACAATGGTGTTCCCATTGCGGAAACCCTTTCCGAATCATTTCATGGTTCGACTTGGTGGGTTTGTAAAGATGATCTGATTGACAAGGCAAAAAAAATTGATATTTATGTCACCCATCCTTCCGATATGAAAGCGGCATCGAACGGCTTACTGAAATCAGTTACGGACATTGGCGGGGGAAATTCCACAACCCACTGGCAGCATAATTATCCGATTCCGGTTTATCTGGTTGCCATTGCCGTAACCAATTATGTGGAATACAATAACTCCGTAAACATAAGTGGTACAGAAGTTCCGATTATTAATTATGTTTATCCCGAATCCTTATCGGGTGCACAATCTTCACTTGACCAAGTTCCGGGATACATCAGTTTCCTCAGTGAAAAATTCGGTGATTATCCTTACAAAGAAGAAAAATATGGCCATGCGGAATGGGAACGCGGAGGCGGAATGGAACATTCGACCATGAGTTTTATGGGGAATTTCAACTTCGGGCTTGTGGCACACGAACTTGCACATCAATGGTTTGGAAATCAGGTTACCTGCGGAACCTGGAGTGACATCTGGCTCAATGAAGGATTTGCGGAATACGGAGACGGACTACTTGTACAGGAGGTTTGGGGGGAAAATTCTTTCCGCAACTGGAAAGAAGATTATGTTTGGTACATTACCGATGAAAATTGGGGTTCCGTTTGGAATCCGGATCCTAATAATGAAAATCGGATTTTTTATTACAGGTTAACTTACGCCAAAGCTTCGATGATGGTGCATTTGATTCGTTATATCCTCAATGATGATGCTTTGTTTTTTCAGGCTTTGAAAAATTATTTGTCTGACCCTGAATTTACGTACGGCTATGCCACAACACCCGGATTCAAAGCCAGTTTGGAGGCTTCTACAGGAATGAATTGGGATAATTATTTTGCTGACTGGATTTACGGAGAAGGTCATCCGAATTTCGACATTTCCGTCAACAAACACAGCGGAAGTAATTTGGTAACTGTTCGATTCAATCAAACTCCATCGCATAATTCGGTTGAATTTTTTGAAACACCTTTTGAAATTGAATTCCGGGGAGCCGGAGGGCAAAGAGCCACACGCAGGTTTAACCTGACTGAAAACGGACAGTATTTCGACGTGACCGACCTGCCTTTTGCGGTGACCAATTATGTGCCAAATCCGCATTTCGACGTAGTGTGCCGAATTAATAGCAGCACATTGGATAATCAGGAAGTTGAACTTGATAATTCCACCAAAGCGGTTATTTATCCCAATCCGGCCAAAGAATTCTTTACGATCGAAAACAAAGAAAATATAGATAATCTGAAAGTTTTTGATGTTTCGGGAAAATTGATTTATCAGATAAATGATTCTAATCAATCTAAAATCCGGATAAATTCCGGCTCATGGCCGAAAGGAACTTATATGGTTCAAATCCGGTCCGGGGAAAGGGTTCAGTTGATGAAGGTGTTGGTTCTATAAGCCTTCGCATTATAATTTCAATCATTAATCATGAAAAAAATATTCTTTATCACTCTTTTACCTTTAGGAATTTTACTGAATGCGCAAAATCAAAATGAATACACAGAATACCTGAATCAAGCTTTGCAAGCCATTGATAACGGTAACGACAACGGATTTGATACGAATTTACGTTATTTTTCAATGGCCATAGAAGAAAACCGGATCACACCGGAAACCCTGACAGAAACTAATTTGAAACTTTATACAAAATGCCTGTATGAAGCTTACATCAATGAAATTTATCTGCAGGAAGATTTGGTGGAAAAAGCTTTGGAGTTTATCCGATACGACATCGAAAGCCGCCCGGAAAACATGGTCGCTTTGGGTGTTTTATATGAAGAAGGTTTAAGTGTTCCCCAAGATTATAGCCAGGCTCAAATCTGGTTCGAAAAAGCTGCACAAACGGGAAATCCCGATGCGATGGTCCGTTTGGTTTATTTTTACAGCAGTGACGATGAGAAAAATGATGCTTATTTTCAGGAAAAAGCTGTAGAAACTTATAAAAAACAAGCGGAAAAAGGAGATTCGGAGGCGATGTACAAATTATCTATAGCTTACGGAAGCCCTCTTGCGCTAGATGAATCCAATCTTTCTGATTACTGGCTCCAAAAATCTGCCGAACTTGGGAATACCAAAGCAATGTATATGCTAGGATATGAAAATCTGATTGGAATTTATGGAGAAGAAAATCCGGAGCTGGCAGCACATTGGTTAGAAAAAGCTGCGAAAAAAGGTCATGTAAAAGCGATGTTCTTTCTTGGGAATCTTTATTATGAGGGGATGGAACCCGTAGCTAAAGATGATAAAAATGCAAAATACTGGCTTACCATCGCATGTGAAAATGGCTACTCAGATGCCTGTTATTTTTATTCGAATTAACTGACCAAACCCGCCAACTCTTCACCTACCAAAGTTCCAATAGCCACTCCGGTTCCGCTCAGCCTGACTCCGCAATAAAGATTCTCCGAAAGCTGTTTCACAATGGGACTACGATGGCTCCCCATCCCCATGATACCACTCCAGCGATGGTCGATTTCAAAATTTTGATCAGGTAAAATGATTTCTTTCAGATAAGTTTCCAGTTGATTTTGAATACGATTCGTAATTCCGAAATCAGTTGTGGTCTCTCCTTCTATATCTAAATTCCGTCCCCCTCCAAACAAGACCCGATTTCCGATGTTCCGGAAATAATAAAATCCCTCGTCAATGTGAAAACTGCCTTTGAATTTCAGGTTTTCGATGGGTTTGGTAACCAGCACCTGTGCCCGTGCGGGTTTCAGGTCGAGTTCTACCAATCGGTTTGTAAAAGCATTGGTACAAAGGAAAACCTTTTTAGATTTGAGGGCAAAGTCATTTTTTAAAATCACTTCAACTTCAGTTCCTGAATCATTGACAGATTTTACCTCTATGTTATTGAGAATGGAAACTCCTTCCGATTGAATGAGTTTCACATAAGTTTTCATCATTTTTCCGGTATGAATCTGCCCCTCATTTTTGATTGACAGGATTTTCAGAATATTGGCAAACCCGAAATCTTTTTTCTCAATTCCGTAAACATTTTCATCGAATATCGGAAAAAGTAAATGGTTGATCCGCTCGAGATGATCCAAACATTTTTCGAGCAATAAATTATCCTGAATCCGAAAAATTTCAAATCCGCCGTAATCCGTATAATCTATATTTTCATCGCCCAGTAAACTTCTCAGCTTTTTCAAACCGCGAAATCTTCTTTCGACCAAGTCGTAGATTTCCTCTTCCGTGTGGGTTTCGAGGTAAAAAAGGATTTCGGATAAAGTCCCGAAACAGGCGAACCCGGCATTTTTGGTACTGGCTCCTTCGGGCAACAATCCTTTTTCTAAAATAATAATTTTGGCTTCCGGAAATTTACACCTTAAAAAATGAGCCGTACTGACTCCCACGATCCCGCTGCCAATAATGGTAAAGTCAACATCCCGGAACCAGCTTTCCATTTCCCAAAAACTTAAATTCATAAACAGATATATAAATTCAAAAATAGAATGATTTTCTTTAATTTTGATGAAAATGATTATTGAATAATGGATTTAAGGGATCAGCTAAAAAATTTGTTTCCGGACCACATTCCGTCTGAAGATGAAAACCCGGAAATAGAGGATTCGCTTTGGATTCAGGATGAACCGATAATTTGTAAATACGAAAAGCGTAAAGGCAAGCCACAAACTATTTTGGAAGGTTATACCGGTGATGAAGAGGATTTCAAACAATTGGCAAAGGAAATCAAAAAATTGCTCAGTGTAGGCGGAAGTTTCAAGGAAGGTAAAATCATCATCCAAGGCGATTACCGTGATAAAATCATGCAGTTCCTTAAAAATAAAGGATTTAAGGTAAAACGAGTCGGGGGTTAAATTATAAAAAGGGGGTACTATCAAAGGCATTGTTGCGCTTCGAATGAATTTTAATTGCATGTGCTAAATAAAATCCGGTGGCAGAAAAGCAATTGACCTAAAACGACCCCCAAAAGTCTGAATAATAAAATATTATCAGCATTTTTTAGAATTGTAAAAATACAATTTATTTTTTTTATACGTTAACATCTGTTTGAACTTAGAGTTTCTCTTTCCCGATAGGTGGTTTGGTCGGGCCATGGTTAGAGAATTCAAGCCTGTAAATGCGAAACATCCAAATAACCAGAGAAAGCAGGATGGGACCGAATATAATCCCGATGAACCCAAACACATTGATTCCTAAAATCACCCCGAAAATAGTGATTAGCGGATGCACATCAGCGATGACTTTCTGTGTCCAAAATCGGAACACATTGTCCGCGAAACCTACCACAATAAAGGAATAAATCAACAGCAAATAAGCGTTGGTCGTTTCCCCGTTCGCCAACATATATATTCCTGCCGGAATATATACCAAAGCCGCACCCAATACCGGAATCATGGCGGCAAAAATAGTCAGAATAAACCATCCGAAGGCACCTTCCAATCCAAACATCAAATAACCGATGTAGGCGACCACTGACTGCAAAATCGCAACCACAGGCACACCTACCGCATTGGAAATCACCAAGTCGCGAAGGTCTTTGTTGAGTATAATCAGGTTCTCCGTTTTCAAAGGAAGGTTATTGTAAAACCAATTTTCCATTTTGCGGTAATTCATCATCATAAAATACAGAATCAGGAACGCAACCCCCAATTGCAACAAACCGTTGATCGAGGTATTGAGAATCTCCTGAATGACTTTGATCCCGATGGAAGTCAAATCTGAAAAATTGATTTCCTCCAAAATGTTCACACCCACGGTAGCATGGATTTTTTCGACTGCAATTTGAATATCCTGCTGGATTTTTTCGGTATTGTTCAAGGCCATCGACACCCTGTCAGTCAGCATATTGATAAGGAAATACAGGGGTGTGGCAATGACGATGATACTGCTCAACATCAGCAAACTAACCGCCAATAATTTATTCATCCGCCATTTGTAAATCATCCAGCGCAATGGGTGAATGAGTAAAACATACAAACAGAAAGCCCCCAAAAAACCGGGAATGAATGCGGACAAATGGTATAAAACCAAAACCATCATCAATAGGGTGATGATTAAAAAAAGGATTTGCCGTAAAATGCTGTTGGGTATGTATCTTCTTAACATATTCCGCGTTCAGTTTTCCCAAATTTAATTCAAATCTGAATAGGTTTCCATTTCGGTTATGAAATATTTCCAAAAACAGAAAGCTAAACAAGGTTCAGTCAGTAGTTAAAGTGCTACGGTTGCAAAATGTTAAAAATCTTATCCGAGCATCCGGAAGTGAAAATACATTTACCTTGTTATTAAATTGATAATCAATTCAAAAAGCAAAAATAATTATAGATTAAAAAGCTGATTCCTGAAATTTGATTCTAAATAGAAATCATTTCCGGGTTTTTAATGCCAAAAAATAATGCTAATTTTAGGCTGAGAAAGTTTATATGAAGAATACAGGTCTGACAGTAAGGTTATGTGTGTTTTTCCTGTTTTGCCACCTTGGCGTATGCGCGCAAATCAAGCCTGTACAAGATAGTCTCGCAGTGACCGATACGGTTCGGAAAGACAATGACGCTTTTCTGGAAACGCTGGAAGATTATAAAAACCGTAATAAATTCAACCGATTGGTGCATAAATTGTTTTTCCGGAATCCAAAAACCAAAAAAGGAAGAGCGACCAGCGACCGCTTTGGTGAATCCCAGAAATCCTTTCGGGAAGCTGAAGGCAAAATCATCCGCCATATTGAAATAGAAACCTATGACCCTTTTGGGCATTCTCTCCGCGATTCCACTGAAGTCCCCCACTCATTCCTCGAAAAAGCGGGGAATGCCTTGCACATCAAAACCAAAAAATTTGTTGTCCGGAATTACCTTTTGCTCCAAGAAGGCGACACCTTGGATTCTTTGAAAATACTGGAATCCGAACGTTTGGTGAGGAGCCAGCGTTTCATTCGGCGCGTCCAAATACAGACCGTTCCGCTGGGTGAAGGTTCCGATAGTGTTGATTTATTGATCCGGACATTGGACTCTTGGAGCATCGTGCCCAACCTTACCTATTCGGGCAGTAAAGTGGGGATTCGGTTGAGAGACCGGAATTTTATGGGTTGGGGGCATGATTTTGACAACCGCTACCGGCAAAATTTTGAAACGGGAAAATACCGGTTTCAAACCCGGTACACCATTCCCAACATCCAACGCACTTTTATTTCATTCAATTTGGGTTATTACAGCGATGAAGAAAATGGGTATACAAAAGGCGTTTCCGTACAGCGTAAATTTTTCTCGCCACTCACGCGCTGGGCGGGAGGAGCCTATGTTGGTCAAAGGGCTTACCAAGATTCGATTCCTAATGAGAAGCAGATTTTTGCCCAAAATATTAAATACAATTTACAGGATTATTGGGGCGGTTATGCTTTCCGGCTGTTTCCGGGAACCCATACCAATGCAAGCAGGTTGAACAATTTAATCGTCTCAGCCCGTTATTTTCGGGTGGATTATGTAGAAAGCCCCACCTTGCTCGTCGACCCGATTGATTTTTATTCGGACGAAGAATTTTACCTGATGGGAATCGGGATTTCACAAAGAAGTTTCGTTCAGGATAAGTTCATCCGCAATTATGATATTGTGGAAGATATACCGGTTGGAATGTCTTATGGAATCACGACGGGGTTTCAAAATAAAAGAGAAAGGAGTCGCTTCTATTTGGCCGGGGGCTTCAAGATGGGGAATTATTACCGATTGGGATATTTCGGATTTGAAGCGCAATACGGTGGGTTTTTGGTCGGATCCAAAACCGAGCAATCAGTATTTTCAATCAAAACCAATTATTATACAAGGTTGATGAGTTGGGGGCGTTGGAAATTCAGGAATTTTATTTCAAGCAATTTAATCGTAGGCAATAACCGGGTAAATTCGCGGGGTGACCGGTTGACATTGAACGAGCAGGACCCATTGGGAATCGAAGGTTTTCATAGCTTAGAAGTAATCGGTACCAATAAGTGGCTGACCAACATCCAAGTTCAGTCTTATTCGCCTTATGAAGTTTTGGGATTCCGCCTATCGCCATTTTTGAGTTCATCTTTGGGGCTAATCAGCAATGAAGGAGAAAACCTGATCGATGGTAAAATGTATGCAAAGATTGGCTTGGGCGTGATGTTTACCAATGATTATCTGATTTTCAACAACTTCCAATTGTCTTTTGCTTGGTACAATACCATACCGGGGCACGGTGACAATATTTTCAAAACCAATACATTTGACAGCCATGATTATGAGCTGATGGACTTTGATTTTGGTAAGCCGGAACTGATCCAGTATAATCCTTATGTGGTTTATTGATTTTATCAGGTAGATCTAATTCTTTTGGCACCTCTCGTTGTGCACACAGGCAGGGAACTCATCTGCTATTTAAGCCAACGAGACCGGGCTCAGCTGCGTTGGTTACCTTTCGTATTTTCCTTTTTAAAAGAAAAAATCTCAGTAATGCTGCAACTCCTCCCCGCCTTTGGCGGCTGCGAGGTTTCCACTACAATCTCTGGCACTGATAGGATTGGGAAAACCTTGAAACATATAACAAAAAAATCCCCAACATTACTGTTGAGGATTTTGTAAAAAAAGACTGGCGGCGACCTACTCTCCCGCTTGTATGCAGTACCATCGGCGCAGGCAGGCTTAACTTCTCTGTTCGGAATGGGAAGAGGTGAGCCCTGCCGCTGTAACCACCCTAAATCGG
>Ga0172382_10003968_pt1 | contig 23027 bp, 19 predicted proteins | sample Leawel138RmetaG_FD_122245 | JGI IMG/M metagenome (GOLD analysis project Ga0172382, IMG submission 122245) | Leachate microbial communities from a municipal landfill in Southern Ontario, Canada - Leachate well 138R metaG | ecosystem: Engineered > Solid waste > Landfill > Unclassified | place... | reverse complement strand
TTACGACGTGCCCCATTTACATCAAACTTACATTCAAATCGCCGTCGACTTCGGCTTGATTGGTCTCGGCTTCCTAATTTTTGTACTGCTTCGCACCGCGTCACTTTCCTATTCAAAGCTAGGACGCACGGATCCGAGGCTTGGTGCTACCGCGTTCTCCATAGTGTTTTTGATCGCAGTCGCTGGGCTTGTCGCATTTATCATCCCGTCATACATGTACACAGGTGGCCCGACAGTGTTGATCCTCTCGATGTATCTAATTCTTCGTTCACGGCCCGTTGAGGAGTTCGAAGCGCTTAACCCAGCATCGATATCACGTAAACGAGCCTAAATGAATTAACACATAAGCAGAATTGATGCTCTCGCCATTAGGGCGCAACTGTCCGTATTATCAGAGATAAATTTTGGACCAAGGAATCGAGAATTATTAAATGAAACTAGTTGTCGTTGGACAAGGCTATGTAGGCCTACCGCTTGCATACAGCGCTTGCATGGCGGGCCATGAGGTGATTGGTCTCGACCTAAGCCAAACCCGAGTGGACAAACTAAACTCCGGCGTATCTGTCGTCGACGACATTAGCGACATTCAAATCAAGCAAATGCTCTCCGCTGGCTACGTTGCTTCGACGGACCCAAGCGCATACGCTTCAGCCGAGGTAATCATCATATGTGTTCCAACGCCTCTCGCATCTGGTGCCGAACCCGACTTACGTGCCATCCAAGCAGCAGCAGCCGAAATTAGTGCCTGGGCGAAGGCCGGGACACTGGTCGTATTGGAATCCACAACCTACCCTGGCACCACGGCAACGGAGCTGGTCCCGAGGTTCAAGAAAGCAGGCTTTACAGTTGGACAAGATCTATTCGTTGCGTATTCGCCGGAACGAATAGACCCAGGTAATAAGGAATTTGGAATTGCGAACACCCCCAAGGTTGTTGGTGCGGACGATCCCCAGTCACTAACTAAGGCTCAAGATTTCTACGGCACCTTCATTGAGGAGGTCGTTCCTGTGTCAGGCACAGCCGAGGCGGAGCTAACGAAGCTTCTCGAAAACACATACCGACATATCAATATCGGTCTCGTGAATGAACTAGCAATCGTGTGCCGGGAGCTTGGCATTGATGTCTGGGAGGTGATTCGTGCCGCGGCAACCAAACCATTCGGCTTTCAATCATTCTCGCCAGGGCCAGGAGTCGGCGGCCATTGCATTCCTATCGACCCAAACTATTTAAACTATCGCGTCAAGCACCTCCTGAATAGGCCCTTTCGCTTCGTGGAGCTCGCTCAGGACATCAATTCGTCCATGCCGGCCTACGTCACAAAACGAGTGCAGGACTTATTAAACGAGAAGGGAAAGGCCGTAAACGGAAGCACTGTTCTACTCCTCGGAATCACATATAAGGCCAATATTTCCGATACCCGGGAAAGCCCAGCCAACGTACTGGCTCAATTACTCTCGGACAAGGGGGCCAACCTCTCATTCTTCGACCCAAACGTGCAAACTTGGAAAGTTGACGGACAACCACCGTTACAACGAGTTGAGGACCTATATTCGGCCAATCAAAGCGCAGATATCACTGTCTTACTTCAGCCTTTCACCGATGGCGATTTTGAGAGTTTGGCGGAGTCCGCGTCGATCTTCCTGGACACCAGGGGCGCAACGAAGCCGCACCAAGCGGCTCAGCTATGAACAAATCTAAGTTGTCGAGATTTCAATGTGCGCTTCTTGGCATTGAAATCACTCCCATTGACAAGAGCCAACTTCTCACCGAAATTTCTCACGGCATTGCGCTCGCAAGAACCACCATAATCGTGGGGCACAACCTACACAGCTCATACATTTTTCATACCAATAGTCAATTCCAGGCGTTTTATTCAGATGCTTCGATCATCCTCACCGACGGGATGCCCGTCTTGTGGGACTACCACCTTTCTGGAGGGAAGAACAACTCGCGCCTTGGCAGTACCGATTGGCTGCCCGACCTCAGGAGGGTGGAAAACCTCAAATCAGTGCTTGTGATCGGTTCGACGCCTGAGGCAAATCAAGGTTTCCAGGAGTGGCTAACCTCAATACTTCCACACGCACGAGTGGCAGGCATGCCTGGTTCAGGTTGGAACCAAGGCAAAGAAGAAGAAGCTGTCGCCTTGGTTCGGGATTTTCGCCCGGACCTCACACTGATCGGGCTGGGCATGCCCCTCCAAGAAGAGTTCGGGGCGCGCTTACTCCTGCAGGCCCCTGAGCTCAAGGCGCTAGCACTTGTGGGCGGGGCCATAGATCAGCTATCCGGCGCACAGTCGAACGCCCCAAGGGCGATCGGCAAGCTCGGCTTAGAATGGTGCTGGCGCTTGGCGACCCAGCCTCGACGGCTCGCAGGGCGGTATCTTTTGGAGCCTTGGAAATTGCTAGGCGTACGAATAAGAACATTGCTGAGCAGAAAATCATCGTGAATGGATAAAGTATCTGTCATAGTCCCCACCATTGGCAGGGATTCGCTACGAGCCGCAGTCGAGTCGGTGGTTGCGCAGGAGGACTGCGAACCCGAGGCCGTCGTTATTCTCGATCACCCAGAAAAGGAAGACGAGATCCACAGCTTGCTCATGGGTCTCCCTTACGTTTTTGCCACCTCTCAAAGACACGGAGCGCCTGCGGCGAGGAACCTCGGCCTACAGCTGGCTAGCGGTGACTTCATAGGGTACCTTGACGATGACGACCTCTGGATGCCAGATAAAGCCAGGAAGCAACTAGCATCAATTAAGAGTTCGCCAAACCCACTAACTACTTTTTCTGTAGTTGCGAGCGAATTTATCGATTCCAGAGGACGCTCACGTAAGTCTGCACCACGGCACTTTGATCCCCTGCGCGAGAGCTTCCCAAATTTCCTCGTCTCCAGAAGACGCTTAAGGTACGGCTCGGTGCTTTTTAACACCCCGTCACTGTTGGGCCCGCAGTCCCTAATGCGCGAGATTACATGGGACATCTCCCTCAAGAAGCACCAGGACTGGGACCTGCTAATTAGGCTTTTCGAAGTGGAGAACGTCGAGTTTGTAACCGTAAATGAGCCATTGGTACAAGTAAACCAGGGCTCAGTGGGCTCAATTTCCAAGCGGAACAATTGGCAAGAGAGCGCACAATGGCTAGAAAAGCACGATGAGCGGATCTCTGGCCGCGCTCGAAACGACTTTATACTTCAGCACATCCTTCTCCATGCGATAAGACGCAAGTCTCGCGAAGGAGTTATCGCCTCTTGGGAGGCCAAAAGCTTAAAGCCCCCTCATTTGGCAGCACTTGGTCGACTCATCGCTGGACTAGGCCTCAACCGATAATAAGAGAGAATTGATGGAAACTCCGCTGCGCCCAAAGGTGGCCATCGCAATCGCGACCTATGCTCGCCCAGCGAGCCTTAGAGAATTGCTCGGCTCTCTCAACGAAGCAATATCGCGCTGCCCAAAAGCCGAGACGTCCATCATTGTTGTAGACAATGATCCAGAACACAGCGCGCGCGCGGTGTGCGTTAGAGCCGAGACTTCAGCCTCACTGGTTTACAGGGTTCAACCAATAGCTGGAATTGCGGCAACAAGAAATTTGGCAGTGCATGAGGCAGCCGACTCAGATTTTATAGTCTTTGTCGATGATGACGAGACTGTGACTCCAGACTGGTTGGCCAGCCTATTACAAACCCAAGAAACCAGTGGCGCAGACATGGTTACCGGGCCAGTGCACTCTCTGCTGCCGTCAGGGACTCCAAAAACAATTCGGGACTCCGGCATTTTTGATCGCGAGACCAGAGCGGAAGGGACAGCGCTAAAGGAAGCTGCAACAAACAACTTACTTTGCAAGTACAGCTTATTCTCGTCCAGGGACGAATCGGCTTGGTTTAATCTAGCTTTCGGCCTCTCGGGAGGCAGTGACGCTGAGTTGACGCGTCGTCTACACAACTGCGGCGCAAAGATCGTTTGGTCCGAGAAAGCAGTTGTCCGCGAACGCATCCCCCTGGAGCGCGCAAGCGAAGCATGGTTAGCTCGACGACTGCGCCGGACAGGATCGATTGACTACCGACTTTCACGACAGAGAGCGTGCAAGCGAGTCTGGGGAGTTAGCGTTGGCATAACACGCGTTATGAGCAGCATCGTGCCGCTGATGCTCGATCGATATTTCCGTCGGACGCTAAATGTTGGTGCGTTTAGACGCTTCTTCCGCGGTATCGGCTTCATTGAAGCTGCCACAGTCGGAGGTCACCAAGAGTACAAACGGCGCTGATCGAATTATGATCATCAGCTAGAGCTGCCGGGCTCCGGAATCAGAATCACACCGATATTTTTGCTTAGCTCAATGCGTGTGGGGCTGATCCGTCACTTCGGCCCACTTATTTGTGGAGCAGTCGTCTTCATGGTCGCCCCAAGTCCATTCCCGCTCAATCTGAAATTTTCCCAGAACACTATAGTCAGTCGAACAGGCTTCTGGAATGTACAGAAGCCACTCACAACGACATAACTCACTTGTTGCGCACTACGGCCCGCTTCAAAAAATCAACCAACATTTTCAGGTCTCCTCGAACGCGCCTCGAAGCCAGGGTAACTCCTATGCACCAAACTAATGCTGCCCCGAGACCCGCAATCAGCTGAATAACTTCAGGCAGCCCCCCAACCACTTTCATGTGGCTCGCCAACGCCGATACACCAGCTATTGGAGCAGCTAGAAGAAATATCGCTCGAAACGCGTCAAGGTACAGGACACCAAGCGGAAGGCCCGATGCTCGTTTCACCCAGGCGAGGGACGCAACCCAGAAGAGTGCATAACCAATTGCAACGGCGGTCGCAACTCCTACGGCACCAAAGGGTACTCCTGCAAGAATAATGCAGACCAATATCGGCTGAGCTACAAGATAAAATCTAAACTGCACCGCAGCCAGACCTCGGGACACATACACCCAATATGCAACTTGCACCAGAGATCGAAACACTCCGCTAATTGCGAGAATACTTAAAAGCATTGCTGAAGCCTGCCACTGAGGTCCCAGCAACAAAAGAACAAGTGGCTCCGCTAACCCAGCGAGAAGGGCAAAAATAGTACTTGTCACATATAGAGCTACAAGCTGTGCCCTCCTCAGATACGCAACATATCTTTCATCTTCTGTCTGCGTCCGAGCCAAGACGGGGACTGCGACCCTGGACATAGGTGTGTTAATTTGCGTTAGGGGCAGGACCACGAGATTATATGCGCGGTCATAATACCCCAGTGAAACACTTCCCCAGAACTTTCCAATCATTACGCTGTCTACGTTCCGTGAGATGTAAGACACAAATTGGGTCCCCGCGAAACTAGCGCCAAAGGACACGAGTTCACGCATCGGAGCTTTCGAGGGCAACGACGGCCGCCAACCACTGAGGCAAACAGCTAAGATCAGAGTACCTGCGGCGATGATTAGTTGCTGCGCAACAAGGGCCCAGTAAGAAGCCGTCAACGCCCCAACAACGATAGCTGCGGCCGCACCTGAAACGTACGGCACCAAGTCGGTGATGGCAAGACTGACGAATCTCAACTGGCGATTAATGACCACCTTGAACTGAGTGGTAAGTCCACCCAGCAAGAAGGTTAGACAAAGCACCTGACCAGCTTCTACAAGCTCCGGCCTCTCAAAAAAGATCGAGATTGGCGCGGCTGCTAAGAAAAATATCAAAGACAGACAAAGCCCAACAATCGCGTTAATCCAGAACAAGTTTGACTGCTGCGCGTGTGACAATTTCTTGGCTTGTAAGGCAGCCATCGAGAGCCCAAAGTCGCGGAAAATCTCGCCCACTCCGAAGATAGCCAACACCATCGCTACCAACCCGAACTCCTCCGGTGAAAGCAAGCGCGCAAGGATCACAGTTGAAACAAACATGACCGCGACTTTCAGCACCTGCGATATCAAGGTTACGGCGCCACCGCGGGCCGCCTTAGATGCGAGTGAAGTCAAGGCATACCTTTCTGGACACTGAACTCAAGCTCGGTATCGGACTTGGCTCGTTCGCTAATGGCTAGTTTGGACTCGCACGTAAGGCGCGCTTCTTTGCCATACAAATATGCGCTTCCTTCTCACGACCCCAGGAAGCAGCGGAAAATGTTGGTCGCACAGATCATCGTAATTCATAGATGCTCTGGCCTTTCCAGGCTCCCTGAAGTAGCTGCGGAAACTTAGCCGAATTGACCCGAAACTCGTATCCAGTCAATATTAAGAATGCCAAGAATCCCTTCACCCTGAAGACGGCCTTCTCAAAACAGCAGAACACCCCGCAGAGAAAACTCGGTTGACATGACAACGCATCATCTCTTCGTTGCCGTACACGGGCAGGACGACAACGTCGGCGATCCCGCGCTTAGACGCGCAATGATTCAAGATTTGGGACGCGACCTACAACGACACGTGCTCGTCGGCGCTGCCTCACCAGCGTATTTAAAGGCCTTGGCTTTACGAGACGATGACCTAATTTACACGAAGCGTAAGGATTGGCAGAAAGCAGCTCTCCGGAAGGCCAGCCTAGGACGAGCATCCTACGCGTCCAATTCTGGCGAGATGCAGCTACATGCTCGTCGGCATAGAATCAATCGCGCGGATCTTGCCTTAATCAGGCTGATCCGGCTCCGTGGTCGCGGCGCAACTTTGTTCACCGGCGTAGGTATTAGGAACCCCGAAGACAAGCCGTCGCCCACCCTACGTGCGATCGCGAGCCTTTCGGACATGGCCGTCTGGCGGGACCAACCATCGAGAGATTTCTGTGGAGCTGGCGAGGTCGGGCCTGATTGGGCCTTCGGGTTGTATAACGATGACCAAGCTTGCGAGACCGAACGCGACAGCATCGTTCTTTCAATGCGTGGCGATAATTCGATACCAAGCGACAAATGGATGCGGGTAGTAAGGACATTGGCAACCCAATCCTCGTGCCAGTTATTGACCGCGACTCAGGTCGGGCGAGATCACCTGCGAAACCAGGAGATTGCTAAGGAGTTGAACGCAAAGGACACCCCCTGGCTGGGGGACGATCATTTATACGAAGAAGCCCGACTCCGTTCCATCTATAGGCGATCAAGAATAGTGATCAGCGATCGCCTGCATGTCCTGATCCTAGCCGCGATTGAAGGCGCGACTCCAATCTACCTGCCCACTGATCCTTCATGTAAAATCCCAAGAACCCTAGCGCCTGTAGGCCTGGATCAATTTGCTACCGATCCCGCAATACAAGACAGCGAAACTGCCGTGGAATCCATTCTTTCCTTAGCGGGCAAACAAGCGACGTTGATGCGCAACATCAAAGATGCTTTTAGGCAGGTCAACCTAAGAAAGTCGCAAATGAACGCGACCTTGTCGCGCTAAGTATGCTATCGATTATTTGCGTTATACTTCCGAGAACTAGACTGGTGAAGGAATCGATTGAATCCTAGCGTTGCTTGCGTTGTGCCAACTCATAAGAGACATGATTTTCTCTCAGAATCATTGGATTCTCTTCTGAGTCAGACATATCCGCTTACCGAAATCATTGTTGTGTCGGATGTTGAAGATCCGACGGCAGAGGAGATCTGCCTCAACCTGTCGTCGAGATTGGACGCCCCCCGAATTAAGTTCGTTCACGATCCGTCTGCTGGTAACGGCGCCTCAGCATCAAGAAACCGTGGCGCGTCAGAAACGGAAGCCCAATATGTGGCCTTTCTTGATGACGACGATCTTTGGAAGCCAACTTTGCTGGAAGAGGCCGTTCAGAAATTTGAGGACACTGGTACTGACATGGTCGTTGTATGTCGAGAAATATTCTCAGAATACAAATGCCACCCAGGTCCCCCAATGATCGAAGGTCTCGGAGCTTCGGATGTCGCTGCGATGAGCATGGGGACTACCGGTAGCAACATGATCCTAACCCGGGACGCATTTAAAGCGATCAATGGATTTGATGCTGATTTGCCTGTTAAGAACGACAGCGACTTTTTTTTCCGCTTCTTGCTTCAAGGCTTCTCATACAGCGTCGTGCCGTCCGTCCTTGTCCGGCAGAGAAAGCATGGCTTAGGACAGCTGACATCAAAAAACGAGCGCAGAGCGCTCGGTACTGAGGCATACATCAAGAAGCATCGAACTCATCTCCAAAGAGACGATCTACGTCAGCTTCGGCTGTCAATTCATCGGATTCGGCGGGCATCTGCCACCAACTTCTTTCCGAGAACCTATCATTTGCTCGCGGCTATTTACTACTATCGATACTCTGATTACGTTAAAGAGCGCCAGGAGAAGCACATTTGGGATCATTAAGAACGATGGTCCTCAGACGCATTATCTTTTGCATGTAGCCGGAGACACTGCGCCCTGAATCACCACGTGCAGCATGTGCAGCATGTGCATTGCGTCATTCTTCGATGTTTAAACACAGGTACTGTTACCAGAGTCTTATATTGGGCGCATCGTTACCAATGTGTTTAGCCCCGAATGGGCATTTGCTTGCAACATCGTTCCAGCGCCCTAGCGTTTTCAGGAGAAAATCAGTATGAACGACACCCCTTCGAATCTCGAGCGACTCCTCGCCGAGAGTGAGAGCGAATCGACACCTGAAACTCCGAGGCGCAAGCGGCGCAAGCGGAAAGGCCTCCGCAACACCCTCATCATTGTCGGGTCGCTCATCGCGCTTCTCGCGATTGGGGGCGGTATCGCGTGGGCGCTCATCGCGAACATGTACAACGACATCAGCCGTGTCAGCATCGAGCAGCCGAAGGAGCTCACACGCCCCGCAGAGGTTGAGGTAGTTGCGGGCGAGAACGCCCCGATCAACATCCTTCTCCTCGGATCTGACTCCCGACAGTCCACCGACCGCACCGCATCCGCGGAAGACCTCACCGGGTTCCGCAGTGACGCGATCCTCGTCGCACAGGTCTCCCCCGACCGTGAACACCTCACCATCATGTCGATCATGCGCGACAACTGGGTCGAGATCCAGGGTCACGGCGAAGCCAAGATCAACGCCGCATTCTCATACGGCGGCCTCCCCCTCGCCGTGAATACGATCGAGAACTTCATCGACGCCCGTATCGATCACGTCGCACTCGTCGACTTCGAATCATTCAAGGGCCTCACCGACGCCGTCGGCGGCGTCACCGTCAACAACGCCATCCCGTTCACTTCACACCACGGCAACTTCGACTTCGCCCAGGGAGAGGTCACCCTCAACGGTGAAGAGGCCCTCGGGTTCGTGCGCGAACGCTACGCCTTCACCGACGGCGACTACCAGCGCGCACGCAACCAGCAGGCCTACCTCAAGGGCCTCATGAGCAAGCTGCTCAGCACCGAAACCATCACCAGCGTCGACAAGATGAGCGGCACGTTCCAGGCACTTAAGCCGTACCTGATCCTGGACGAGAGCCTCGACCTCAGCACCGCCGTCGGTCTCGGGTTCGACATGCGCAGCCTCCGCAGCGGCGACATCGAATTCTTCACCAGCCCCACCAACGGCGTCAGCACCTCCGCAGACGGGCAATCCATCATCCTCCCCAACTGGGAAGAGATGAAGAACGTGCAGACTGCGTTCCGCGATGGGACGCTGTGGCAGTACGCGGAAACCCGAGCGCCGGGGTCAGAAGCACCGTAAGCCTCGGGCGGCGGCTGGCGCCGTGCGCGGGTGATTGTTGAGCCGCTACGCTTCAACGTATGACGATTGAAGACCTGGTTCCATTCTGGACGGTCAGCACTCAAGTCATACCGGTGCTCGCGCTCGCGATCCTGCTCGAAGCGCGCGTCATCGCACGGTCGGGCCTGCTGCACGTTTGGCTACGAGCTGCACTTGGAACCGATGCAGAGCGCCTCTCATCTAGACGCCCTGTTTGATGAGCTGACATGAGCGAGCACCCAGATATTCTTGACCCCTGGCTTGACGGAAGACCCGCAGATATCCCTTCAGGAAGTTACCGAAACCGTGCACAGTGACGAGTGCGGTGTCTATCGCAGCCGTAGTCGGCGCCGGCGGGCCCTACTCCGATCCCTTGACCGAGCAGTCAATATGCATGAGTTGACGGCTCTTGCCGGTTGTAACTATTGACGGTACCATCAAGTTATGAACGCACGAGCACCCATGCGAACCGCAGCCGACTTTGGGTACCAAGTGCGCGCAGAACGCGAACGGCAGGGGATCACACAGGCGGCGCTTGCAGCACGCGCCGACGTCTCCATTCGATGGCTCTCCAACTTCGAACGCGGCAAATCACCACGAGCAGAACTCATCAAAGTGGTACACGTCGCTCGTGCGCTAGGTCTACACTTCACGCTCTCCGAAGAAACGACTCCCTCACTCAGCGAGACTCAACAACGGCTCCTCACCACCATCCGAAAAAGTCTCCCGTCAACGACGACTTCACCAGCGCTCGCACAGATGGCTGTCACCGCTGGTGACCAGATGAAGACGATGCAATCCATGCTGGAAATGATCGGACGCAGCACGGCTGAGCGGCAGCCCACTTTCCAGAAGGATGAGGAGGATAACGGTGATAAAGTGTGAACTCGACGTCTTCCTCTACGGCGCACGCATCGGAACCCTGACAGGCTCCGGCACGCTCATCTCTGGGTTCAAATATCAAAGCGGATATGACGGCCCTATGCTTTCAAAATCTATGCCAGTCATCTCTCGCAGTGTCGGGCGCATACACGCGTCCAACTGCTTCAGCGGGTTGCTACCCGAAGGTGAGGAGCTCCGACGCGCCATGGCAGAAGCTCATGGCGGGCGCGATACCACTCCGATCGGCTTGCTTGAGCAGGCCGGGCTTGACTGCGCAGGCGCCGTGCAACTCCTCCGCGGTGAGCAGCTCCCGATTCGCGAGATGTCGTTTGAAGCCATCAGCGAGGAGAGCATTGGGGAACGACTGCTCGCGGCGAACCTCGGACAACCAGTCGCGGACCGAAGTGAACGATGGTCAGTTGCCGGGCAACAGGGCAAGCTCGCCCTGCATCAAGATCAAAGCGGAACGTGGGGAAAAGCAATCGGAGGTCTCCCCACGACGCACATCATCAAGCCTGGGATCACTTTTGCCGGGCGAGACTCCATTCAAGATCAAGCCCTCACAGAACACCTCACCCTGTCTGCCGCTCGCGCGCTTGGCGTCCCCGCCGTCGAAACCCAATTCCACGAGTTCAATGGCGTGCCTGCTGTCATTGTGAAGCGATACGATCGGGTGTGGGGCGACGGCAAGGTTGAGCGGGTGCATCAGGAAGACCTCTGTCAGGCACTTCGATTTGGGCCCGAACAAAAATATGAAGACCAAGGGGGGCCCGGAGTTGCATCCGTGGCGTCCTTTCTCAAAGAGATAGCAGAATCTGCAGAACAATCGATCGAATTCCGCTTCCTCTTCGCCTCGATGGTGATCTTCAACCATCTCACCGGCAGCCCGGACGCCCACGCCAAGAATTACTCCATCCTAATTCTCCCAGATGCGACCAGCCAGCTGGCACCCATGTACGACGCTGCTTCAGGCCTTGGCTACTCATGGGCCGATACTGGGAAACAGCGATTCGGGAAAAGCGCGATGAAGATCGGGCATCACGAACAGTTTGCTCGTGTCACCGAGGCCGATTGGTCACAGTTTGCTCGAGATCTAGATCTGCCGGTTGACGTGATCCGTGCACTACTGGACCGAATCGCCGAAGCGCTCCCAGACACCTTCAGAACGCTGCTAAACGGAGACATTCCGGGCGAGGCCCGCGACCGGTTGCTGGACACTCCGCTACTCAGCCGAATGCAAGCTCTCTGCACCGCAGCGCGAACTTGACGACAAGCGGCAGGGCGGGTTGTCACTCCCAGCGGGGTACGGGAGCCGGCGCAGGCCTCGGGAGGGTTGTCAGCACGAACGGGAGCGCAACGAGCAGGCCGATCCAGCCGCCCGTTGAATTGGCAACCACGTCACTCATGGCGGCCACGCGGCCCGGGAGGAAGAAGAGCTGCGATCCCTCGATCAGCACCGAGAGCGCCGGCAGCAGCAACAAACCGAGCGCCCAACCCCGCCCCAACAGGAGCCCGAGGAAGAAACCGAGCGGCATGAACATGACGATGTTTGCGGTGAACTCGAGCTCGCGGTACTGGAACCCCTCCGGCACGCCGATGCTGTGCAGGGCGTTCAACACCCACTGGACCTCAGCCCAGTAGCCCGAGTCGACCGTGGTCGGGGTGAGGGTGATCCAGAACACGACGCACGCAATCACGACGAGCCCGATGGCTCCGATGCGTGCTCGTGTCGTCATTCGCACAGCGTAACGGGGGCGCCTGCGTCGACCCTGGAGTGGGCACGCGCGCCGCGAGGTTCACTAGCTCATCGCAGGCGCATCGCAGCAGTTTCAACTAGAAGCCATTCTCCTGCGCTGCAAATCTATCGCCGATCCGGTCGAAACGGGCGTCGACTTGATCAAAACGTCGATCGATCCGATCGAAACGTGCATGCATCCGTGATTCAAAGCGTCGAAGCATCAGGTAGAAACCCCCAAGAATCGTGCCGACCGCGCCGATCAGGGCGACGATCACACCGATCACATCAGGAGTCACGTACACACCTCAATTCTGCGCCTCGATTAGTAACTCTGCAACAACGCTAGTTAATGACTTCACGACGCCGCGGGCCCGCGTGGAGACCACGCTTGCGCACCGACCGGTGCACGCGGGACGATGAGAGCATGACTGCAACCGATGTCGACATCTCCCAGAACGCATTTACCCTCTTTGCGGTGTTCCGCGTCAGCTCCTCACACCCCGTCGTGCTCAGCGGGCGCGGCGTGACGAGCGTAGTGCAGGAGCTGGAAGACATCGTGAACGGCGTCATCGCCGATCAGGGCGTCACCGTGCGCGGCTGGTACGACGTGAGCGGCATGCGCTCCGACGCGGACCTCATGGTGTGGATGCACGGTCCCTCCGCCGAAAACCTGCAGTGGTCGCTGCGTGAACTCCGCCGCACCGAACTGCTCAAGCCACTCATCCGCTCTTGGGGCGCCGTCGGCGTGCACCGCGACGCAGAGTTCAACCGTTCACACGTGCCCGGCTTCATCCGCGGCGAAGACCCCCGCCAGTGGCTCACCATCTACCCGTTCGTGCGGTCATCTGAGTGGTACCTGCTCGAATCCGAGGAGCGTTCCCGGATGCTCGCAGAGCACGGCCGCGCGGGCGCCGCCCACGCCGGTGTGGTCGCGAACACCGTCTCGGCGTTCGCGCTTGGAGACTACGAGTGGCTGCTGCCCATGGAGTCCGATGAGCTCACAGAACTCGTCGACATGATGCGCGACCTGCGCGCCGTCGATGCGCGCCGCTTCGTCGACCTCGAGACGCCGTTCTACACCGGGCGACGGATCCTGCCCGCCGAGATCATCGAGGTGCTGCAGTAGCGCCGCTCTTCACGAGCACCAGAAGCAGGTGAGGGGGTGTGAGGCTTTTGCTTCACACCCCCTCACGCTATACGTCGCGTGCGGTCAGGCCTACTGCACGCCCGCAGCGCACTGCGCCGCAGGGTTCGACACCGACGAGAACTCGATCCGGTCGATCAGCACCGTCGAATCAAGGATCCCGTCGCCCTGGTCGAAGATCGACAGGTAGAGCGACGTGTCTCCGCTCAGCACCGGAGTCGTCGCACGAAGCAGGCTCGTCGCTCCCCCGGCGTGACCGCCCGCATTCTCCTCGTTGATCGTGAATGGTCCGGCTGCGTTGATCGTAATCGGGTTGCCCAACTCGTCGAACGCGAAGTTGCGCGGCGCGATCACATCGTAGCCGTCAATCTCCCAGGTCGTCTTCCCGAACTCCGCAATGAACGCGTCATTGTACTGGGAACCCACAAAGTCCGGGTACTCGTCCGAGAAGAACTGGAAATCAAGACCCACGAGGCAGTTCGTTCCTTGCGGAATGGTGAGATCGATCCGCAGGGTCGTTGCGTCGTAAACCTCCCCGAGTCGGGAGGAACGAACCGCGTCGAACGGGGCGGCCCATTCGCCAGGATTCACAAACGACGCGAGAGGCCCGGTCGACATCGCAATGTAGTCGCTGCCGAATGTCGGCATGGCACCGATCGGGTCGGAAAGTATTCCGAACGCGCTCGGGTGCGGCGGTCCCTCCACAAAGTATGCGGCAGAGGCATCCGCCCCGACGATCTCGATTGCATCGAGCACCTCATCCGCGGGAATCAATTCACCGTCACCGTAGTCGGTGTCGGGCTCTCCGTCACCGGGAGTCGGAGGCCCAGGATTATTCAGCAGGTTCTCGAGATTGAACTCACCCTTCCAGAGCGACCACTTCTTCTGCTTCTCCAAGAGCGTGAGGTTGAGGAGCTCCTTATCGATCACGGGAACGGTCACCAGCAGCTTTACGAAGAAGCCGCCGATGATCGACACCTCGGCCGACGCTTTGAAGAACGGTTCTGCGACGGTCGCCGAACCACTGGCGTCGACCGCGGCCTTGAGCGAAAGCCCGATCTGTGGTCCAGCAAGATCCCACAGCTTCGCGGTATAGGTCAGCGTCGGCCCGGCCTGAGCAGAGACCGACGCGGCGAGACCGGTGTCGTCGCTGAATGCGAGCGGTTCCACGGTCGTCTTCGGGGCGGGATCAACCAGCTGAGGCTTGCCGTTCTTGAACGCAAAGCCCAACTGCTGTGTGCGCGCATAGCTCGTGCTGACCTCGACCTTTGCAGAGCCCTTTGCCTCGAGCGAGGCCTCAAGCTTGAGCCCCACCTCAGAGGTGATCACGAGCGGCACGGGACCGATCGAGAACACGAGCGGCGCGAACTCCCTCGTAAAGGTTCGGCTCTTTGCCCACTTATAGTTCTTCGACACGCTCGCCGTCGCGGTCGCTTCTGCGGTCGCACTCGATTCTAGGACCGTCGAGAACTCCTTCAGATTTGGATACGGGAGCGGTGGCACCGGCGGCCACAGCGAACCGTCCGTCCACGCCACCTGAATGTCGATCGTCACCTTCAACGCGAGCTTGAGTTCACCCTCGGTGACAACCTTTACCGGTCCGCCCGAGAACTCGGCGTTGAGCGTGTGACTGATGGACGCCACATCAAACGACGATGCGGGTGCCACAGGAGCCGGCGCGACGAACGCAGTGAGCGTCGTTGCGAGCGACGGGAGGACCCCGAGCGTGCCAACTGACTCACCCTCATCGCCCTCTGAAATCGGGCCATCCTCGATCGCGTCGACGGACTTATCGGGTACGTTTCCATCACCCGGCGCGGTCTCCCACTCCAAGACGACGGGTTCAGGGTCCGCAACCGGCTCACCATCCACCGTCTCTGACGTCTCGCCCGCAACCGGCTCGACCGCTCCGTCAGCTCCAACAGGGAGCAGTTCGTCGACCTGTGCCTGCAGGAACATATCAGTCAGCGATGCCGGCTCCGTCTGGGCGACCCACTGCCCGTTCACGACATTCACCGACACCACGCGGGCGAGCAGTCCGTTCGGTGCCGCCGGCAGCACGCCACTGACGAGCACATCGCCGGGCACAACGCCCGGGTCGACCGCAAAGGTGATGCTGTCTTCGGCAACATCGGTGATCTGCGCGGATTCGTCAAGTACCACCGTGTCATCCGTGATGACCACGTCATCCTCGTCCGGAACAATCACCGAGCCCGACCAGCTTGTCGAGGCGCTACTGCCACCTCGCGCGACCAGTGTGAACTCGAACTCGTACTCTCCGGCGTCCTGAAGCGCGGCGTCGAACGCCCACTCACCGCTCGCGGTGAGGTGCGCGCTGCCATAGGCGTCGCCGTCTAGCGTTACCTCGATGCGCTGCGCGAAATCGTTCGGCGTGCTGAGCGTGCCTTCGAAGTTCACCATCCAGGTGTCCGTCGCATCAACCGTCGAGGTTGTCGGCGAGGTCAGTGTGATCTGCGGTTCACTCGCCGATTCTTCACGCTCACCGAGCAGGTAGCCGACGGGAGTCACTTCCGCATCGACAGCTGAGCCGTGCGCGGTCGCCAGAGCGTCAGGCGAGAGCAGCACCAGCTGCTGATTCGCACCTCGCGGCCCGTCAATGACCACACCTGAGGCACGCCCGCCCACGGCGTCACCCGTGTCAAGCACGCCGAGCGTGTCTGCCTGGGCGCTATCCACCAGCGCCAGCACCGCGGCGGTGCCCATCGGAGAGGGGACATCGATATCGGCGAGTTCCCACGGAACAGCCGAAATGTCGAAGGCCTCGGCTGATCCCTCGGGAACGAAAGCGCCCGCACCTTGCAACGCCACCGGGTTGTCCGTCGCCTCGACGACGTATCCGGTGACTGCCGCACGGAGGTTCGAAAACTCGCCGTCGGTCACGGTGTAGTCAAGGGTGCCGTCACTGTCGAGCGGCACAACCGTACTCACGACAGAAGGACCTGCCGAGAACTCAAGCTGCTGACCGCCGAAGTCGACCGCCGCTCCGGACATCGTCTCCGCGTCCAAAGAAACGAACACAGCGCGCACGCCGGACTCGGGGATGCCGTCGGCACCGAGCACACCGATCTGCGAACCCGATCCATCGGCCAGTGCTTCAGATGCAACCCCAGTACCGTTCGCGCTATCGGCACGTACGACAGGAGCACCCAAAGCTTGGACGCTGCCGGGCGCCTCTGTTTCAGCGTCAAAGGTCGCAACCCGCTCGACGCGAACGAGCGCGTTTTGATCGGATTGGATCGAAATCTGCCCGTCAACGACAGGGGCCAGCACAGTGGTCGACTGCGCTCCACCCGCTTCGACGACCAGCGCCGGGAACCCTGCCACGCTAACCGTTGTTGCCTGTGCCGGGCGCGTCAACGTGATTCTGACGAGTGCGCTGTGTGCGCCTGACTCGAGCCCAGGCACCGCGACAGTCACCGGCACACCAGCAGCGAGATCAGCACCAATCTCGAGAGCGGGTTCCAGCATCGGAAGCACCGGGGTGGCCTTCGCGAGGCTCCCCGCCCCGTCGTCAGGGTAGCCCGCATGCTCCGCTGCAAGTGCGGGAGTCGTGCTGACCAGTGACACGATGAGCGCGGAAACTGCTGCCGCAGAAAGAAGTGAACGCAGTTTCATCGCTGTACCCTCTTTCGCGAAATCACAATCGTGGTCGCGCCGACTGCGACCGCGAGAAGCGCCGCGATCACGAGCCACAGCGCGATGGTTCCACCCGTCACCGGCATCGAGCCCGTGGTGGTTCCCGTATCGCTACTTGTTTCGATGGGCTCAGGCGTAATGTCTATGGGAGTTTCAGTCTCAGACTCGGTCAATGTGACGGTCTGCGCAGCGTACGCGATGACCACGTCATTGCTATCAACGAAGCTGACGACAAATCGCACGTCAAGACCAGCAGCACCGCTGATAGATACGTTGATATTTTCGGCGCCGACCGGCACAACCACGCCTTGCCCAAACGGTGTTGGACCCGCTGTAACCGGGGAACCATCGACCTGCAGCGAGAGGTCTGCCGGGGTGAGGTCCACGGTCTCGAGATCGATCACTGCGCGTGCAGCGCCCGTCTCTGCTGCCGTGCTAATCGACACTTCAGCCGACCCGCTGGGCTCTGCAGCCATGGCAGCTCCCCCCGCGAAGAGCGATGCCGTGACGAATGCCATCACCGCACCCAACTTCATGACCGCCCTAACTGGCTTTCCGATAGCTGCGCGCCCTTGCCGCAGCCTGCGATGACCTCGACTCATCCACTTCCCCTTGTGTGATCTATGCGCTGGCAGGCAACCAGCCCCAGCAAAGGCCATTGAGCCCCCAGGGAAACTATACATGGACACAGAACAAGTTTTGACTCGCCCCAAACCCACCAGTTACTGAAGCATCTGAGACACACTCAACGTCGTTTGCAGCGGTTCTGGATGCATCTTCCGCTCAGAATTTTTGCTGCATTCGGAGGAATCAGCCTTTCGACGCTTACGTTCAGGCAGTAGTCAATTCACCACGATTGCGCCCTCTGCCGTCGATTGCGCTGCAGGCCTGCGCCGCAATTGACGGCAGAGCACGCAACCCAGAAGTAGAACACGAACTCAGTTCACCGCTGCGCCGCTACGGTCTCGCCTCGGGCGCTAGAGGTTACGCTCGGCGTAGACCTGCATCGCGTCACGCACAAACGTCGCGCCCTCAAGCCCGCCGTAGTTCGCCGCAAAGCGCTCATCCGCGACATACATTTCGGCGAGACCCACAAAGTACTCTTTCGTCGGGCCTGCGGCGCCTCCGCCCGGTGTTCCCGGCACGCCGCGGAGCCACTCAAACTGCCGCTGCGAGAGTGACTGCGCCTCGTCGCTTGCCGGGGTGATCCCTCGCCGCGAGGCGTCAATCCATGCCCGACACAGATCTTCAGACTGCTGCTTCCACGCCCGCTGTTCCGCGTCCGTCTGCGAGTTCCACCACTCGTTGCTCTTCACGTAGGCGTCCGTGCCCCACCGTGCGATGACTTCATCCTTGTGCTGGGTGTGGTCAAACCCGTCGAACATCTCCTCTGCCATCAGCAGTTCTCCTCGTTCTAACTTCATGATCGTGTGCTCCACGGCAGTGATCTGCCGTTCGAGCCTTTCCTTCTCCTTACGGAGCCAGTGCAGGTGGACGCGCAGGGCTTCCCCGTTCTCACGCTCCCCCTCTAACGCCTCCGCAATCGTCGACAGCCCGAGACCGAGCTCTCTGAGCAGCAGGATCCGTTGCAAGCGCACAAGCGCGCCCTCGTCATACCGGCGGTATCCATTGCTACCGATTCGGGTCGGCTTGAGGAGCCCGATGTCGTCGTAGTGACGCAGCGTGCGGCTCGTCGTGCCGGCCATATTCGCGACGTCTTGAATTGACCAGTCCATGGATCCTCCCCTGCTCGAGATTCCACGATAAACGTTGACGCTGCGTCAATGTCAAGGTCCCGCCCGCGGGGCAAGGTTGTGGATTGAGCAGCGTCTCGTCCCAGACTGCTGCAGTCGGAGATGCCCCGCAATAGCTTGGCGTCGATCGGAAGCCCGGGTGTGAAGTTCCACACTGACTGCCCGCCCTGGCTACTTCTGTAAACTTTGATTACAATGTTTACATGAAGATTGCCTCACCGCTCGGTCGACCCGTTTCGGTGCGTCTACCGGAAGACCTTCGCAAGCGCATAGAAACACTTGCGGCAGCAACCAGACGCAGCCAGGGAGATGTCGTGCGAGAAGTACTCGAGCGAGACCTCGACAAATTGGAGTGGGAGCATCGCTTAGTTGCGGATGCTGCAGACCTACGGGCAGGGCGCGTGCAGGCCGTACCTCTCGAAGAACTCGAGCGTGAACTCGGACTCACAGATAGCCCAGTGGACCCACGAATCTTGGGTGACATTGAGTGAGCTGGCAAGTAAGTTTGTCGCCGCAAGTCGCGAAGTGGCTTCGGAAGTCCGATCCTCAGGTCGCAAAACGAATCCGTGACGTCTTACGCGCGATTGGATCGCTAGAGAATCCGCGGGACCGAGGAAAGATGCTCACAGGGAACCTGGCCGGGTTGTGGCGATACAGAGTTGGCGACTACCGAATCATCTGCGACATTCTCGACGAGGAACTCGTTGTCCTTGCGTTAGATGTCGATAAACGCGACAGTATCTACCGTTGATCAAACGGATTGCGTTCGCGAAGCACGGCTCGCACATATGCCGGCAACGCCAGTGGCGGCAGCAGATTTTGCACGCGCACTACCAAAGATTGGTACCGCGTTGGCATGAGCATCAACACCTCGGTCAGCCTGGACGATCACTTCGCTGATTTCCTGGCCCGCTCGGTCGCCTCGGGGCGATACCGTTCGGCGAGCGAAGTCGTGCGTGCAGGGTTAAGGCTGCTCGAAGATGAAGAAGCCAGAATGTTTGCCTTGCGAGCAGCACCTATTGAAGGTGAAGAAAACGGCGAGTCAGAGCCCTTCGATCTCGATGCGTTCATCGCTCCCAAGAAGTCGTAACAGGGTATCGCCTCACCTCGGCGGCTCGGCGTGACCTGTCGTCGATTTGGGACTTCACTGTGACACACTGGGACGCAGACCAGGCTGTAACGTACTTTTCCGAGATCAGAGCCGCAATTGAGCGCATCGCTGAGGACCCGAGACGCGGCCGTGTCTGCGACGAAATCCGAGAAGGTTACCGTCAGTGCACACACTCGCAGTGCCACACTGCAACAAATGCGCTGCAACGAATGCGCCCTCTGCCGTCAATTGCGCTGCAGGCCTGCGCCGCAATTGACGGCAGAGCACGCAACCCAGAAGCAAACACGAGCTCAGTTCACCGCTGCGCCACTTCGTCGGCCTCGAGACACCCGTCTGCACCGGGCGACAATAAGGCCACGTACGCCACAAGCCAGACGACTAGGCGAGCATCTACCTACTTGACATCTATAAATGTCAGATTTAAGATTAATTGCATGTTATAGATGTCAGATTGTGGGTGGTCGGATGGTCCAGAGAACTTCTCCCGGCAGAAGAAGACAGCTCGAGCGGCTCGGCGAGAACATCCAAGCCTGGAGAAAGCTTCAGGGTTTGAGCGCTTCCGAACTCGCTCGACGGGCGCACGTAACACGTGACACGCTCCGAGCGATCGAGCGTGGGCTCGGTTCACCGAGGCTTGACTCTGTGATGTCAGTGGTGTCAGCACTTGGATTCGCTGATCACTTCATTTCTGCATCCGACCCCTTGCTCACCGACCAGGGCAGGTCCCTCGCACTCAATTTCGGCAAGAGTCAACGATGAAGTTCCACGACACCCTCGAAGTGTACGTTGAAGTCTGTTCGCAGGAGAGTGAACCACAGACACTCCGCGCTGGCACCTTGGGCGCGTCCTTTCTAGGCGGCCGAGTGCTCGCAGGAACCTGGTTCGAATACAGTCCCTCATACCTCAACTCGCACAGCGCGTATAGTTTGGATCCGGCGCTCCCCCTCACGAAGGGCCGCATATACTCCGGCGCAGATTCTCACATGTTTGGAACGTTCCAGGACCTCGCTCCAGACGACTGGGGAAAACGCATCATCGAAGCAAATCTCGCAGAGTCGCGCGGCCACGGGCCGGGCACCACAACTTCGATTGGGGCCTTCGACTACCTTGCACTCTCGAGCGATGAAGCCCGCCCTGGCTCCCTCCGTATCCGCGCATCGGAAGACGATAGGTGGCTCGGCACCGACAGCGTCCCAGAGATTCGAGTCACGGACCTCGACACTTACGCATCTGCCGCTGCACGGTTCGAGGCCCACGAGGCAACCTCAGAGGACCTTGAGCTACTCCGTACCCCCGGCACATCGGCTGGAGGCGCTCGACCCAAGGTCACGGTGCGGGTCAACGGAGAACTCCGCCTCATCAAGCTTCCATCAGAGCGTGACAGGGGCCGCGATGGTGAGGCCTGGGAATTCTTGGCCATCGATATCGCACGTCGGGCAGGGATTGACGTCCAGACAGGAGAACTCCTCCGCACCACAGACGGGATGTCCAGCCTGTCACTCAAGCGATTTGATCGCACACGGGCAGGCGATCGCATCGGTTTCATGTCAGCACGAACAGCGCTAGAAATCTCAGACCAGGGCCACCCGCAGCACCTCACCTATGAAGACCTGGCTGACACGGTGGATTCCCTCTCCGGTGGAGACAGACAACAGCTCAAGGACCTCTTCAAACGCGTCGCGCTCACTGTCTTGATCAACAACGTCGACGACCACTGGAAGAATCATGGGTTCCTCCGGCTCGGTGAACGTTGGGCCCTTTCCCCTGCCTACGACATCAATCCTTTGATCAGCAGAGGGGTCGTGACGTCACGTCAGATCTCGTCTGCGGACGACCCTCGAAATCGCGATATACGAAACCTCACGCGCACGGCAAGCTCGTATGCGCTGACCAGAGATGACGCCGCATCAGCACTCTCAGAGGTACTCAATGCAGTCCGTCTGTGGCCCAAGATCGCCAGAGAACTGAAAATTAGCGGCGGCGAGATCACCAGCATGTCTCCTGCGTTTTCACTCGAACAGCAAGGATACGCGGAGAGTGAGATCGAGAGGCTCGGCGTTGGTCCCAGGACCATAGACCTACAGGCAAATTCGAAGATTCAATCAGTGCCAACCAAACCGCAGAAGAGCGAGCATGGCGAAGACCTTGTTTGGGTGAAACCACACCTCAGAAATGGCGTTCCAGTTGCTGGTTTCTGGCGGAGAACCCCAGGCAGGTAGGCGAATGGCCTTATATCATTCCACCGCTACGACACTTAACGGCCGTTTGAGTTCCGCATCAGGCGACGAGCCAAGAGCAGACCTGCACCGATGAGAAGTAACGCACCGCTGCCGAGCAGGAGACCGACATCTGAGTTGTCTCCCGTTTCCGGGAGACCACCATCGCGTACAGGTGTTGGGCGCACATCAGAATCCCCGTCGGTCCCCTCATCAGGCACCGGAGTCGGCGCCGGTGCGACGTCCCAGCCCGCGTAGAGCGTGATGCCATTGGTCACCGGATTAGCGAAGTCGTACGATTCAGTCGCACCGAAATCCACGAACCAGCCAGCAAACGAGTAACCCTCGCGCGTCGGCTCGGCGGGCTCCGCAACCGGGTCACCGTAGCTCACCGACACCGGATCAATCGCACTGCCACCGCCAGTATCGAACGTGACAGTGAGAACGACGGCATCCCAGCCCGCGTAGAGGGTGAGGACCTCCGTCACCGGAGCATCGAAATCGTAAGCGTCGGTCGCGTCAGCGTCCTTAAACCAACCCGCGAACGTGTAACCCTCGCGCGTCGGGTCCCCCGGTTCCGCAACCGGGTCACCGTAGTTCACCGACACCGGATCGATCGCAGTCCCGCCACCACTGTCGAACGAAACTGTCAGCACCAGAATCTCCCAGCCCGCGTAGAGCGTGACATCGGACGTCACCGCGGTTGAAAAATCGTACGGAGTCGTGAGCGCCGCGTCCGTGAACCAGCCCGCGAACGTGAACCCCTCGCGCGTCGGCTCGGCGGGCTCCGCGGCAATGTCGCCGTAGTTCACCGACTGCGGCGCAACAGGACTTCCGCCGTCAGAGTCGAACGACACCGTCAGCACGACGACATCCCAGCCCGCGTAGAGGGTGAGATCATCCGTC
>Ga0172382_10003966_pt1 | contig 23030 bp, 22 predicted proteins | sample Leawel138RmetaG_FD_122245 | JGI IMG/M metagenome (GOLD analysis project Ga0172382, IMG submission 122245) | Leachate microbial communities from a municipal landfill in Southern Ontario, Canada - Leachate well 138R metaG | ecosystem: Engineered > Solid waste > Landfill > Unclassified | place... | reverse complement strand
TTTTTTGTGTACCTTTTCAAATTCACAATGGAGGGTTTCAATGGATAGAAAGCTGTCGGCCCCGAAAAGAAATACAAGTGCCCGGTCTTTGGACGCTTAAGGAGATATTGCATGAAATACCTTGAACGGTTCAACACAGCGCTTAACGGTCTTCTCATGGTAATCGGCGGCTTCGCGGTGCTCGCGCTCATGACGGTCGCAACTACAAATGTCGTCCTCAGGATGGTCCATGCACCGTATCGCGGCGCGTATGAGGTCGTGTCATTCCTCGGCGCGGTCGTTATAGCATTCGCCTTGGGGTATACCGAGAAACACAAGGGTAATATCGTCGTCGATATACTCACCGAAAAATTCCCGAAAATAGCACGGGACACCCTGGAAGGATTCAATTACGTGGTAAGCGGGATATTTTTCGTTTTCGTTTCCTGGCAGGTATACGAATGCGGCATGAAAATCATGCAATCGGGTGAGTTGTCAGAAACGCTCAAGATTGTATATCACCCGTTCGTTTTCGCTGTTTCTTTTGGTTTCGCTGCCCTTGCCCTGACATTGTTTATAGACCTCCTGAAACTCGTACTCCGCGCGGAGGTGAGATAATGGAAGGTCCGATCGCAGGTATTGTCGGCATTATCGTAATGTTCGGGATCCTTTTTCTCCTGAGGATTCCGGCAGCGTTCACGATGGCTATCGTCGGGTTTGCCGGCGTGGTTTACGTGACCTCATTCAAGGCCGCCCTGGGGATGATCGGGGCGGATATGTGGAACATTTTCTCAAGCTACGGGCTTACCGTCATCCCCATGTTCATCCTAGTCGGGGAATTCGCGCACTGGGGTGGCTACAATAACAGCCTCTATACAGCAACATACCGCTGGTTCGGCCATTACCGCGGAGGCCTGGCAATAACAACGATCATGGCCTGCGCGATCTTCTCGGCCATCAGCGGATCGAATTCCGCGACCGCCGCGACCATGAGCACGGTCGCTATACCCGAGATGAAGAAATACAATTACAGGCCCGAACTCAACGCCGGAGCTGTGGCCGCCGGAGCTACGCTCGGCGTTCTTATACCTCCGAGCATTGTCCTCGTTATATATGGGTTGTATACGGGGCAGTCTATAGGAAAATTATTTTTTGGAAATGTAATTCCCAGTGTTATTCTTACGGTTCTCATTGCCGCCACGGTCTTCTATATCTGTTGGCGCCACCCCGATTGGGGACCAAAAGGCCCGAAGAGCACGTGGCGGGAACGTTTCGGCGCCCTGCCCGACCTGATCGAGATCTCGCTTCTTTTTGGGATCATCATGTACGCGCTTTTCATTGGCTTGGTTACCGCAACTGAAGCGGCAGCCGCCAGTTGCGCCCTCGGCCTCGTTCTCTGCATCATCAGGCGCAAATTGTCATGGAAAGGGTTTATTGCATCGATCAAGGATACGCTCCGCATATCGGCAATGGTGTTCATTATCGTCGCTGGAGCCGTGATCTTCGGAAGGTTTCTCGCTGTCACCCGTCTGCCCTTCGAGGCGGCATCGTGGATATCTACATTGAACCTGCCGAACTGGACCCTCTTCTGGATCATTATACTGTGCTACATCATCGGCGGCTGTGTTATGGACGCCCTCGCCTTTCTGCTCGTTTCGCTGCCTATCTTCTACCCGATAGTCATGCAGATGGGATATGACCCGATCTGGTTCGGGCAGGTTATAACCATCGTGACCACAATGGGCGCCATTATGCCCCCCGTCGGCCTGTGCTGCTATATCGTTGCCGGGATGGCAAAAGATATCCCGCTCGGGACAGTCTTTAAAGGCAGCTTTTACTACATACCCTCCTATATCATCGCCATTGCGCTACTTATGCTCTTCCCGTACGGGACGGTGATGATCTTGTCGAATCTTGTGAAATGAGGAGGTTCTAGGTTCTGGATTAGAAATAAACCTGTATTGATTCCGATCTCGCAGGGCAGTCAACCCTATCCGGTGGGTCAGCGGCATTTTTAGTTAAACCTAGAACTTGGAACCTGGAACTATATCTTCTCTCCTGTCAATATCGCATAAATCTCCTTATATCTCTCCGAGGCCTTCTTCGCGATCTCCGGGGGGAGTTCGGGGCCAGGATATGTCTTGCCCCAGTCGAGGGTATTGAGATAATCGCGCACTATCTGTTTATCGTAGCTATCCTGGGGTTTCCCCGGGGCATAATCTTTGATCGACCAGAACCGTGAAGAGTCGGGGGTCAAAACTTCGTCGATGAGCACGACATCGCCTTCGATCACACCGAACTCGAACTTGGTGTCTGCAACGATAATGCCTCTCGTTTCTGCAAGGCCCCGCGCCTTTTCGTAGATGGCAATGCTGGAATCCTTTAAATGGCGCGCATAATCATCGCCGATTATCCTGACCGCTTCCTCGAACGAGATGTTGAGGTCGTGGCCCTCTTCCGCCTTTGTCGAGGGGGTAAAGATAGGCTTTTCAAGCCTGGAGGACTCCTTCAATCCCCCCGGCAGTTTAATGCCGCAAACCGTGCCGGACTGCTGATACTCGGCCCACCCAGACCCTGCCAGGTATCCCCTCACGACACACTCAACTGGCAGAACCTTCGCTTTCTTCACTAGCATGCTCCTGTCCCAGAGCGACTCGGAATATTGTTTGAGGCTTGCGGGATACTTATCGACATTCGTTTCTATTATGTGGTTCGGAATTATATCCTTGACCTGGTCGAACCAGAAAAGAGAAAGTCTGGTGAGGACCTTGCCCTTGTCTTCTATCCCGGTCGGAAGAACGACATCAAAAGCCGACAGCCTGTCCGTAGCCACAATGAGCAACTTACCATCGAGTTCATAGATGTCCCTCACCTTGCCTTTTCGCGGTGCACCGAGAGTTTCAAAATTGGTTTCCCGTAGTATCGTCATCAATGATATCCCCGCCTGTTATTCCTTCGTGAATTCACTTTTCGGTGCGCCGCATATCGGGCAGACCCACGTGTCCGGGAGATCATCGAACCGTGTCCCGGGTTTTACCCCGTTGTCGGGGTCCCCGGCAGCCGGATCGTAGATATACCCGCACACATTACAAACATATTTTCCCGACTCTTCAGGGGCAGGTTTTATGGATTCTTCCTTGATGTATGTCGGTGCGGTCTTCGGCTCTTTTCCTCCCTTGACCGTATGATAATATGCGTACGTCATCGGTTCGCCCTCTCCTAAGACATCACAGTCGACCACCTTACCGATCATTATCGTATGTGTCCCGACATCCGTCATGCTGAGGACCTCGCACTCTAAGAAACTGACAGTGCTGTCGAGAACGATCGGAACACCGGTTCTGCCCATTTTATACTTTGTATCCGTAAACTTATCGATATCCCTTCCAGATTTGAACCCGAATTTCCCGATAAGTGTCATGGGAGCAAATTTTGAAAGTACCGATACGCTGAAAACTTTGCTCGACTCTATGAATTGATGGGTAAGGTTCTGCTTGTTGATGCTGATCGCCAGGGTCGGCGGATCGGACGTGATCTGAAAGGCCGTATTGGCTATCTGCCCGTTTATCTTGTCATCCTTCTTCGAACTGATAATATACACTCCGTAACAGATCTTCTGAATAGCCTTGAGATTCATCGCGCCTCCTTTTTTTATTTGAACTGGATATGTATTCTAATAGAATTCGCGTAAAGTTTCAGCCAATTTTTCTTTGAGCGTTTCCCATTCGGGCCTAGCATCCACGAGCGGCCTGTCGCGGAGCACGACGACCCGGCTCTCAAAAGTGGGACGGTCATTACGATAAATGACGCCAATGGGTATCCTGTCGCCCCATTCGAGAGCCTTTACGAAGGCCCGGGCCCTGTCGCGCGGGTCATGATCGTCCTCTATGTGGTAAACTCTTTGAGAGTACCACTCATACGTGTTGACCTTGTTGAAGGTAACGCATGGCTGGAACATGTCCACGAGAGAAAAGCCGGGGTACCGGATAGCCTCTCTTATCAGACCCGTCAAGTGTTTCGTGTCTGCCGCATACCCTCTTGCCACAAATCCGCAGTCGAGAGCAATCGCCATCGCTATGGGGTTAAATTGTTCGGAGAGGACCCCGAAAGGCTGATTTTTCGTTATCATACCCTCCATACTCGTCGGTGATGCCTGCCCTTTTGTGAGACCATAGATCTGATTATCGTGAACAAAAAGCTTGACCCCTATGTTTCTCCGTATCGCATGGATGAGATGATTACCACCTTCGCCGTACATATCGCCGTCTCCACCGAAAGCCATGACCAGCATCTTATGATTGGCAAGCTTGATCCCGGTCGCTACGGGAAGTGAACGTCCGTGAAGGCCGTTGAAGGTATTGCACCGGACATAATGGGGAAATTTCCCCGCCTGCCCGATGCCTGACACGATGCAGAACTGACCGGGTTCGATATTTTCCTCCGTGAGCGCCTCCTTGAAGGCACGCAGTATCGGGAAATTACCGCATCCGGGACACCAAGCAGGCACCTCACCCTGATATTTCTCAAGTTCTGCCACGTAATTCCTCCACCAATTCCTCTACCAGCCAAGGTCTGCCGTCATACCGCGTAATCCTGTCAGTGATCGTGCAACCGGCCTCCGCCTCGAGAAGCCGGGCGAACTGGGACGTCGCATTGTTTTCTATGCATATCCTGCGGTCGGCCCTGTCGAGCAGGTCTGTATAATCGAATGTTTCCCGTCCGGGAAAGGGATATATCTCGCTGAAATGGAGCATTCCAACCCGTCTGTAGGCCAGTATTTCCGCTGCCTCCCTGACAATGCCATACGTGGAGCCCCATGATACGAGGATTGTCGATGCATTCTCAGGACCGAAATAGGCGGGCGGCCCGATCTCCCTCCTGATACTCTCGATCTTACGGAAGAGCCGCTTCTCTACCATCTTTCTGCGTATCTGAGCATCTTCGACAATATGTCCCGCTTCGGTGTGTTCATCGCTGTCTGTAACGACAACGTGCCTCGTCTTTCCGGGTATGGCAAAAGGTGACATTCCCGTATCGGTGAAAGTATGCCGCATGTACTCGTCAAGCCTGTCGATATCTTCCGCACTTGCCCTGTGATCGTGCAGGGACAGGCCCTCAAGGGATACGCCGTCAAATGTCCACTGGCTATCCGCGAGATACTGGTCTGTCATAATTATGGCGGGGACCTGGTACTTTTGCGTGAGGTCAAAGGCTTTTACGGTTAGCTCGATGGCCTGCCGGGGGTCTCCGGGTGCAAATACAATACGGGGAAATTCACCATGGCCGGCATAGAGAGCAAAAAAGAGGTCGGCTTGTTCCGTCCGCGTGGGTAACCCCGTGGCTGGCCCCGGTCGTTGGGCAAGGGCAATGACAACAGGGGTCTCCGTCATGGCTGCAAGCGAAAGTCCTTCGACCATAAGGGCGAAACCGCCTCCAGATGTCCCGGTCATTGACCGGACACCCGCATAGGATGCACCAAGGGCCATGTTGATCGCGGCGATCTCATCTTCCGCCTGTTCCACAACTACTCCGTAGTCCTTCGCCTTTCCTCCGACATACGTCATAATGCCCGTGGATGGTGTCATTGGATATGCACTGTAGAGCTGACATCCTCCGGCAAGAGCGCCAAACCCTATCGCCTCGCTACCGGGAATGAGCATCCTTGGGGGGCCGGCGGGCTTGAGGGGAAATGCACAACGTTTGCAATTGCTGACAGCATAATCATGCCCGGCTATGGCGGAAAGTCTGTTCTGTTGGCGGGTTTGATCGTCTTTTCTCCCCAAAATGACATCCATGATATCGAACAGGGGCAGAAGCGAAAAACCAAGCATTCCTAAAACAGCACCCGTGGCGACCGTGTTTGCCACGATCCTGGCTGCACCGGTTTCCATGGCCAGCCGGAGAAAGGGGATGTCCAGAAATTGGGGCCCATCGAAGGTATGCTTCAATAATGCGGAATCATAAATAATAGTCCCTTCTTCACGCATCTCCGGCTGGTGCAGGGTAACCGATGACCTGTCCAAGGCAATAAGGATGTCCAGCCCTCTTTTCGGGGCCCGCACAGGCACATCCGATAGCCGTATCTGATAGAAATTGTGGCCGCCGCGTATCCGCGATTCGTAATCCTGATTGGTAAATACATGATAGCCGGAGCGTACAAAGATCCTGGCGAGAACATCGCCGATAGTCTGAATCCCCTGCCCTGCCTCTCCGCCTATCTTTATGCTGTAGTCCATAGCCCTTCCAAAAACTATTATAGGGACTCACCGGACAAATAGCAATCCTGTACATAATTCAAAGATTGGGATATGCCCGCCAAACGTGATATAAGTATGCTTGAAAGTGTTGATCATGAAACGTAGAAAAAAAGATACTATTTTCGTTACCGAGGATAAAATTTTGAGGATATTTTCAGAGGCCCACCGTCCTGTCGGTATCGATGAACTTGAAAATATACTCAGCAGGGGCAGATCCAAACGCAGGGAACTAACGAAGATCATCAACTCCCTCATCGAGAAGGGGCGTGTAATAGAGCTCAAGAACAAACGTTTTGGCCTGACAAAGAAACTGAACCTCATCTCGGGGACACTGTGGTGCACCCGCAGCGGCAATGGCTTCGTCATACCCGATAACGGGAGCGAGCGTGATGTTTTCGTTTCAGCACGCAATTTCAATAATGCAGTGCATGGCGACCGGGTAGCGGTCAGGCTGGACCACCATTTTCGCGGCAAGCCTGAAGGCAAAATAATCAGGATAATTTCTCGTAAGTCTAATAAAGTTATGGGCTTCACAAAAATGTATGATAATGTTATTTATATAATACCTGAAGATTATCGTTATAACATAGCATATCGTGTTGCGGGAGGAGTCGAGGACGTCCCGGACGGCCAGCTCGCCGTTGCCGAGGTAACGGCATTCCCCGGGGATAAACCCGAACCTGAATGCAAGATCGTGAAGGTCATCGGTGAGCTTTCCACCCTGTCGGCCATAACCAAATTTATCGAGTACAAGCACTCACTGCCGCTGCGTTTTAGCAAAGCTGCCGAGAACGAGGCTGCAGGCGCTGTTTCAGACATATTGCCGGCAGGCCGAAAAGACCTCAGAGGGCTCAGGTTCGTCACTATCGACGGTAAAAACGCACGGGACTTCGATGATGCAGTCGCTATAGAACGCACGTCACACGGCTTTACGCTCCATGTGGCGATAGCCGATGTGTCACATTATGTAAAACCAGGATCGCTCCTCGATGAGGAGGCATATAAACGGGGCATGAGTATTTATTTCCCCGACCGGGTGTTGCCCATGCTCCCGAAGGCCCTTTCAAACGGGATATGCAGCCTGAATCCAATGGAAGACCGGTACGCCGTCACGGTGAGCATGAAATTCGATCCCGAAGGAAGGGCCACAGGCGCGTCGTTCTATCCGTCCGTCATACAAAGCCATATGCGGCTGACGTATGAGGCCGTGGAGGCGGCCACAGTCAACCGCGATGCAAAAGCCCGGCGTAAACTGAGACCATGCGTCGAGAACCTCGAAGACATGGCCGAACTGGCCGCGCTGATCACGTGCATACGCGAAAAAAGAGGGAGTATAGATTTCGATCTGCCCGAACCCGAGGTTATCATGGACATTGAAGGCGGGATCAGCCAGATAATCCGGGCCGAACGGCTGAATTCTCACCGGATCATCGAAGAATTTATGATATCGGCGAACGAGGCTGTTGCGCGCCTCTTCGAGGACGGCGGTATTTCAGCCCTCTTCAGGACCCACGAGCCCCCTGAAGAGGACAAGCTTCGAGATTTCGAACGCCTGCTCCAAAGCCTCGGCATAGGGTATAAAAAGAGGGGCAGGACTGCTGCTCTTAAGGATGTCATTGCGAACGTCTGCGGCACTAAATACGAATTTATCGTCAACAGGGTCTTGTTACGCTCAATGAAACAGGCACGTTATTCTGCAAGTAACCGGGGACATTTCGGTCTTGCCTCGACAAGTTACCTTCACTTCACATCTCCCATCAGACGGTATCCCGATCTTGTCTGTCATCGTATACTGAAGAATGTCCTTACAGGCGAGAAAAACCCTGTCTATACCGATGAACAGCTCGTAATGATGGCCAACCACCTGTCCGAACGCGAGCGCCTGGTTATGGATGCGGAGCGGGAGTTCGAGGACAGAATCCGCATACTTTACATGAAAGACAAGCTTGGCGAGATATTTGAGGGTGTCATTTCGCATGTCACGTCATTCGGCTTTTTCGTGGAACTCACCGGGATATTCGTTGAAGGGCTCGTCCTTGTTTCGAGCCTTGTTGACGACTATTACCGTTTCGAGGAAGAACGGTACCGGATCATTGGCTCGAGAACCCGCAAGAGCTTTCGTATCGGCGATATGGTCACCATCAAGGTCGTCCTGGCCGACGTAACATCCAACCGACTGCATTTTGAGGTATGCGACACGTAAAAGAAGAATTGTTCCAGGTTCCAGGTTGAACATACCGCCGTGGAATTCCCGATGGCGTGTTCTTGAAAACTATCGCATATATATCGCGCAGTCATCGTCGGGAATGAAAAACTCGCCTCTTTAAAGCTTTTGTGAATATGCCGAATATGCTATGCTTATAGTCGGGACTCGTGTCCTTTCTATTATTGCAGTACGTACAAAATGGTTCCTGATGGGAAGATCATCGGGAAAAAGCTTTATTATAGAGGTCTGTCGATTTACATTTATGACGATCTCGGCAAACAATTAAAAAAGGAACTATCTCTGAAGACCCTGACCGGTAAAGTATTTTTACTCATCGTTCTGTTGTCCTTTATTTTCGGGCCGCTCCAAGCTTCAACCCCGTTGCATGCACAACTGACCGATGCAGATATCGATGATGACGTCGAGGAGACACATCTCGAGGAATCGATTGAGATAACTGCCCCGAGCGGAGCAAGAGACGATATAAATTTCAATATCTTCGAAGATATCGCCCGGGCCCGGGCCATGCTCGAAAAAGCAAGCTGCGGTTTTAAGGTCGTGCGTCCAAAATTCGTCAAGAAGGTCAGGGTGGGGAAAAAGGGGAAGAAAAGGCAAAAATACAAAACTGTGGTAACGTACGGGAAACCCGAACTCGGAGAATTCGCTATTCTCCTGGCCGTAGAAAACGTTCCCACACGGGAGATCAAGATCGTCCGCGTTCACCCGAGACTCGGCGCACGGACACAAAATGCAGTCATTGAACCGGGAAAGGCCAACGGTGTGAACACAAAATTCACGATCGTCTCGCAAGAACATCACGTTGTCCTCGCCCTCAAAAGGCCGGTGCGCAGTTCAAGTGGTTTCAAGGAGGTCATATATACACCCTATTCAGAAGGCATCGACATCCCCATTGTCAGAAAAGCCGGTCTGGATTATCTGCGGACCGTGATCGACAATGCGAAGAACGATCTTATTCGCAGGCGAGTCAATCCCAGATCGTGCGATTCTTTTATCGATAACGATATATCTGTGGTTCTTGCCATCATTGAACATATCGATCCCGGTAAATTCCTGAGCGGAAAATATACCCCCGAGAAGCTTATCAATGAAACGCTCGTAATCCTCGGCACAAACAGAGACCATGCATATCGTTACTCACGTTCAAAGGCCGGTGCAATGGGCCTTTTTCAGTTCATCCCAGGCACGTACAAAAGGATCTTGAACCTTTATCCCAGGGCAGGTTTGAACAGGGATTTTGTACGAGGGATGGAAGACCACGAAAATGCGGCAAAGGCATCTTTCCTCCTCTTCGACGCCGACATGCATGTGCTCAATGATGCCCGGAGGCAGCGGTTACTTGAAGACCCCCCATCCCTCGGGCGGTTTCTCGCATCGGCTTACAACTGCGGACCCGGCCGGACACGGGGGAGCATGGAAAGGCACGGGGATAACTGGACAGCTGCCATACCGTCAGAGACGCAGACGTACCTCCACAAATTCGACGCTACCCTGACGTGGTACAGGACAGAAGCTTTGCTGTACCGGTAAAGCAGTCTCAAGTCCCAGAATAATAATTCATAAATATTCCGGCGTTCGCTTACGTAGTTTTATTCATCCAATATCCTTAGTGGTGTTACCTTCCATATCTTTCCGGCGTATTCCAGTATAGACCGGTCCGATGAGAATTTTCCCGTCCTCGCCACGTTCACAATCGACATTTTCACCCAGCGGTCAATATCACGGTACGCTGCGGTGGTATCGTGCTGGCACTCGATATAAGACTGGTAATCAGCACAAAGCATGTATTCGTCATAATTAAGGAGCGAATCGATGAGAGGCTGGAACAGGTTTTTGTCACCCCCCGAAAAATAACCGGAACCGATCAGGTCGATCGCTTCCCGGAGGGAGTTGTTCTCCTCGTAATATCTGCGGGGTTCATAACCTTGCACCTTAAGCTCGAGGATCTGTCGGGCATCGAGGCCGAACAGAAAGAAATTTTCCGGACCGACCTCTTCCCGGATCTCGACGTTGGCGCCGTCGAGCGTACCAATCGTCAGAGCACCGTTCATCGAAAATTTCATATTCCCCGTTCCCGAAGCTTCCTTGCCCGCCGTCGAGATCTGTTCAGAAATATCCGCTGCGGGATAGATCATCTGGCCATTCTTTACATTAAAATCAGGGAAGAATACGACCTTGAGGCGCGAGGATGTCTCCGGGTCTGTATTGACAACGCCCGCTATCGAGGTAATAAGTTTGATCATCAATTTGGCCATAAAGTAGCTGGGTGCGGCTTTACCGCCAAAGATGACCGTACGTGCGGGCACATCCGCTTCCGGGTGACGTTTCAGTATAAGGTAATCTGTGACGACGCGAAGGGCATTCAAGTGCTGCCGCTTGTATTCGTGGATCCGTTTGACCTGAATGTCGAAGATGCTATCAGGGTCCACAGCAATGCCCGTTCGGTCCAGAATGACCTGTGCCAAGTCCGTTTTATTCCGATGCTTCATCGCAAGCCACGCCCGTCGAAACTCCGGGTCTTCGGCAAAAGGTTCCAAACGTCTGATCTGGTTCTGGCAGTTACAGATCCAACCATCGCCGATGGCTTCGGTTATCAGTTTCGCCATAACGGGGTTACTGACCATCATCCATCGGCGCGGCGTGATCCCGTTCGTGACATTATGAAATTTTCCCGGTGTCAGTTCATGAAAATCCTTCATCAATGTCTTCTGCAGCAGTTCTGTATGCAGGGCAGCCACCCCGTTCACACTGTGGCTCCCGACCGTCGCGAGATGGGCCATACGGACATATCGCTCGCCGTCCTCATCGATGAGCGACACGCGCCGTATAAGGTCCTCGTCTCCCGGATGGGTAAGCCCCACTTCACCCAGAAAACGCCGGTTGATCTCGTAGACGATCTCGAGATGCCGCGGAAGTACGCGCCCGAACAAAGATATCGGCCATTTCTCTAGGGCTTCCGGAAGCAGCGTGTGATTAGTGTACGCAAAGGTCTTTTTCGTGACGTCCCAAGCCACGTCCCAATCCATCCTGTATTCATCGACAAGCAGTCTCATGAGCTCGGCAACGGCAATTGACGGATGCGTATCGTTCAATTGGACCGAGTACCGTTCGTGGACGGTTTCCGGTTTCCCCCCTGCCATGCCATGTGTCTTGATCATATCCTGCAACGAACAGCACACGAAAAAATATTGCTGAGAAAGCCTCAACTCCTTGCCCGCCGCCGGTTCGTCATTAGGATAGAGTATTTTTGATATCGTTTCGGAAGCGATTTTTTCCTCGACCGCACCGACATAATCACCAATATTGAACGCCTGAAAATCAAACGACTCGCAGGCCTCTGATTTCCAAAGCCGCAATATATTGACGACCTCCACTTCGTAACCCGGTATCGGGGTATCGTAGGCCATTCCCTTTACAAGCCTGTCGGGCACCCAGCGAACGCGGTCCCGTCCATTCTCGTCACGATAATGTTCCACATATCCGCCGAACTGGACATAGTATGTGATCTCCGGCCGTGCTATCTCCCATGGATTGCCGAGGGCCAGCCATTTATCCGTTATTTCACGCTGCCAGCCGTCGACAATCTCCTGGTCGAAAATACCGAATTCGTACCTGATGCCGTACCCGAGAGCATAGATCTTCTGAGTGGCCATAGAATCCAGAAAACATGCCGCCAGCCTGCCGAGGCCGCCGTTTCCAAGGCCGGGTTCTGTCTCCTGTGCTACAAGTTCATCAAAATCAAGACCGAGCATTGAAACGGCTTCCCTGGTCTGGTCATAGATCCCCAGATTCATGATCGCATTGGCAAGGTGCGGCCCCATCAGGAATTCTGCCGAAAAGTAGCAGACCGCCCTGACGGTCTGGCGCAGTTCTTCTGTAGACCGGACCCAATGGCTCAGCATCCGGTCCCGAACGGTATACGCGAGAGCCATATACCAGTCGTTCTTTGTCGCGATGCGCGGCATGCGCCCCTGAATAAAATTAAGGTTCTCCAGAATGGCGCGGCGTATCGTATCGGTGCTGAGACCAGTGCGAACATCCTCTGAAGACACGACCATGAGGTCCTGAACATCGACATCTTCAACGTCCATTACAGCCTCCTGTGTTTTGCACGTTGATGATCATCTGAAAAATATCATTCTGATCGCTATGAGAAGCAGGCACACTCCGAAGATCTTTTTCAGTACCACGTCCGATAGACCTGCAGCTATTCTTGCACCAAACAGGCTGCCAAGCAGAAAACCGATCACTATCAGGACGGCAGCCTCTATGTTGACGTCTCCCCGCCGGTAGTAAGACCACGCTGCCAATATCCCGATAGGCGGTACGAGAAGGGCAAGCGTCGTTCCCTGTGCCTGATGCTGTGTAAATCCGAACAGAAAGACCAGCGCCGGCACGATTATTACCCCTCCCCCGATGCCGATGAGGCCGCTCAAAATACCCGCTATCACTCCTAAGAGAATGAAGAGAAGAATATACCCCGCATCCATTGTTGTACCCCCTAGCTTATAACAGGATATGCCTCATGCATCCACTATACATCCTGTCAAGCCGCTTTACAATATCCCCTTACGTTTTACGGCCGACAACGCAGGATCATTGTCAAATCATTTGAGGTTCTGGAGATATGACCTGAGATTGATTGTTCTATTGTTTATACCCAGCTTCTTGCGAATGTTATCACGATGAGAATGTACGGCGCTCGGGGCCACTCCAATGATCTCTGCTATTTCTTTCGTAGTTTTCCCGTCACAGATCAGGTTGGCCACCTCGATCTCCCGGGGAGTGAAATTGAAATGCCTTATGTTGCCAAGAAAGGGGGAGATCGTTTGATCGAGATTTGCCGCTATGATCTCCACATATGCTTTGTATTTAGGCTCCAGATTGCTTTTCTGCAGTTTCTGAATATAAGGAAGGACCATTCCTTTCACATTGGACATAAATGCCAGTTCGATCTCTTTTCTGTCATCTTCCCTTTGCCTCAGCAATACGCGAAGCGCGGCATTGGCCTCCTCCAGATCTTTCGATTTGGCCACAAGGTCCGCTTCGCGTTCCCTGAGAGCGTCAAGCATTTTTTTCTGCTCCGTTATATCCCGCGCGCTTCCCCTGTACCCTTTAAACTTACCGTCCGAGTCGAAAAAAGGTGTGCCATTCCCTTCAATAAAAACATGCCGGCCATCTTTGTGGACATGCACCGTCTGGAAGGCTGCGAACCGTTCCCTTCGCGCAAAGATTCTCAGCATTACAGGCATTGCCCTCTTTTTATCACCCGGGGGCATTATATCCGCCGGGCTTCTGCCGATCAGTTCTTCCGGCCTGTACCCGAGTACATCAAATATTCGCGGGCTCAAATATGTGTATATAAACCGGGCGTCGGTCTCCCATATCCATTCAACGATCGACTCGATAAGGGATGCATGTTGTTCCTGATCCGCCTTATCACCTCTTGCTGTTGCCGATCGTTTATCTTTCATGTAAATACCCTGGCCAGAGATAGTCCACCCCCTCCCCAGCTCTGAATCGATTATTCCATCGATAGTCTGCATTCATATGACGAATGACGAATATTTTTTGGATTGCCACTATGATACCACGTTGCATTTGCATCGAAGAAGTCGAATTATTACGGATACATTGTGGGTATTATCTCCATAATTTATAGGGAATTGGTACAACACCTCAAGTTCGGCATCAGGGCAATACCTATTTCTCGTTCATGGACTTCCCTGATATCTTCGATAAGAACACACATCTTTTTCCATTTCAAGTAGTCATTCCTTATCAGATTTAATTCATGGGGTCAAGCCAATCGGGCCTTGAAGGCCTGTCGAGCAAGGGGATTGTCGACCGAAAACACGTCGAAATATTTCGTCATTATGGGGACAGAATATATATCCGCCGTGGGGTATCCTGAATCTTTGAAAGGAGGGTCATTATGGGTACACGGATAAACAGGGTTGTTTACAAGGAAAGATATGGTGGATGGGTCAATAAAGTGGAATATGCCGACGAACCGTCGAGTGTCCACTATACCCAACTCGCCGCCATCGTGTCAGCGAAAATGATGCTTCGTGACCAGGGCGGAGGAACGCTAATTATCCGTGGTCTCAATGGGCACATAAAAGAGAGGATCCGAATACGCCCTGATCGAACAATATCCGTTGTAAGGATAAAGGGAGAATATAGGTAATACAAGGGGCGGTAACAGCCGGTCTCCCCGCTCTTCCCTGCCCCTTCCAGCGCCCGTACCCGTTGTTTTGCTTCTTTTGTTCCCGTCGCCGTCTTCGTTCGCGAGGCCTTAACTGTATTATCAATACGTTCAGACGCCGATCCTGCCTATTACCACCAGCAGCCCTTGGGGTTCATCGAATATATCTTCTCCTGGAGATCACGAATTGCCTTTTCCTGGGCGGCAACATCATCCGGCTTTGCTTTGGGATTTCTCAGCGTTTCCCAGTATTGGAATCGTTTATCATGCAATTCTTTCCTCAGTGGTGCGGTGTCATCCAGAAATTTCTGACACTGTTCATCCTGGACGGTCCGGCCGTAGCCATAGCCGCCCATCATGCCAGGCCCCCAGCAACCCTGCCCGCCCATCATGCCAGGCCCCATACCGTAGCCGCCATAGCCGCCCATCATGCCCCGTCCCTGGCTATACGATACCCCGGTGACCAAGATGAATACACATACGATAGTCAATGCTAAAACCAGGTATTTCATAAGCGCCTCCTTTCTTAAGTTTCTCTATGAACTAATGTAAACATAGGATTGGAAGTTTCAAGTTCTTCTTACAAGAGCATTGCGTAATCGTTGAGGTTTACGAAACAAAAAAACCGGAGGAGACCAGGAAGTAGTCTCCTCCGGCACCGGGATGGGCAAGCGAGTTGCCCATCATTATCTCTATTGCCCAATACCCCTGTGTTGCTCCAAAAACAGGTTTATCCTTACCGATGCTTGTGATACCGGCTATTACAAAAGTACTACACCCGGCACCAATCCTCCAAAAACCATTACAGTGCGATCATCGATAAAACGATATCGCAGGGTAACACAAGATATAGCCCCTACCCGATACTTTCCTCGATTTACCAATCCTTCTGCCTTCTGCTTATTATTTTTACAATTCGCTCGGACATTTTTCTGTAAAATATAATACATTTTGTGCTATCTAATAAAAAAGGTAATCATTATGACCACTAACGTAAATGGACCGCCTTATATTCCTGACTCTCCTTATGTGATGGATAATGTAGGCGAATTCAAGGATGAGTTGACAGCGCTTCTGGCCATATCCCGGGTCAGGCGGTACCAGAATGGCCAGATCATTTATGCGCAGGGTGAACGAAGCAGATACTTTTATTTTGTCGGACAGGGTAAGGTAAAGATCAGCATTTTCCGAGAGAACGGTTCTGAAAAGATACTCGCTATCCAGGAAAACAATACCTTTTTAGGCGAAAGTGGCGCATTTGATCGATTCCCGTATTTTGCTACTGCCACCGCGCTGGAAGATTCGGACATACATATCATTGGTATTCGTGAAACCGAAGACCTTATCACGAGAACCCCCCGGGTGTCGTTGCTCATTATCACTGCGATCATCAGGAAACTCAGACTGCTCGGTCTCCAGGTCCAAGACCTTTCCTTTCTCGACGCACAAAAAAGAGTGATCCACATACTCTTGAAACTCATGCAGGAAGTAGGTGAACCTGCCGACCACGGCATCCTTATCAAGAAGCGGATAACTCATGAAGACCTTGCAAACATAACAGGTCTTTCACGAGTAACCGTAACCAACGTCCTAAACCACCTCAACAGATTGAAACTCATTACAAAGGGACGCTACAGATACACAATCCTTGATCGTGAAAAACTGGAATCATTTCTGGTGTCCAATGACTAGGATCCTGCGAAATAATCATCGTACCCTGGCATGCGTTATCGTTCTTTCAGCGTGCACATTCTTTTTTTCTTCATCCGGCACCCCCGCAGTCATGATGAAGACTGTTACCTTTGCGGCAATCGACAGCGTATGGGTAAGACAATTCAAACCCTTCACAGATACCGTCTCACAGGGTTCGAAACATGGTACACGTTTCGTCTTTGTGGGAGGGCCCGAAGCAATACCTCCTTTCGAACAGATCGAAGCGGTCAGACGTGGCGTCGTGGACGTGGCGCTGTTGCCAGCAGCATATTTTGTCCCGCAATTATCCGAGGCGGATGCAATGAAGCTCTCCCGTCTGTCACCCATGGAAGAGCGAAAGAAAGGGGTATTCGCCTTCTATCAAGAACTCATGAAAAAGCAGCTCAACGTCGTCTACCTGGGCAAAGTGGCCGGTGGTGTGAAATATCATTTTTATCTGAAAAAACCTGTAAAGAAACCGGAACTTACAGGTCTGAAGATACGGGTGACACCGGTTTACGAACCCTTCGTAAGGGCTCTCGGCGGGGTTAGCGTTACAACGGCCCCCGGTGAGGTTTATGTGGCCCTGGAACGGGCTATTGTCGACGGGTTCGGATGGCCGTCCATCGGCATATACGAAATGGGGTGGCAAGAAGTGGTCCGTTATGTCGTTGAGCCCGGCTTTTACCAGACCGATGTTTGCGTCCTCATAAATAAGGCCAGGTGGGACAGTCTGCCCGAGGATGAGCAGAACTACCTTATCAGGGCTATGGAAAGGGTTGAACGGGAGAGCTACGACCTCTGCCGTAAGATAGCTGACCAAGAAAAACAACTCCTCATCCGGAAAGGTATCCGGGTAATTGAGTTTAAAGACGCCGCAGGCAAATTCTACCTCGAAACCGCTTATCGGGCTGGCTGGGAAAAGGTCTTGGCAAAAAGCCCGACCACTGGATCGGTTCTCAAGAAATTAATGGAACAATGATCCTGAAATCCTTTTTTACACGCGTTCTCAACGTGATGGCCGCCTTTTCGGCCTTATGTATTCTCTTTATTGCCCTCTCCATATCTTACGAAGTTCTGGGCCGGTATCTGTTCAACCGTCCTCTCGCGTGGACGGTTGAAATATCGGAGTATCTTCAGATCTATTTTGTTTGTTTAAGCGCGGCCTGGGTTTTAAGGCACAGAGGGCATGTCACACTCGACATCCTTCTTGACCGCCTGAACCCATCATGGAAAAAAGCATTTGCCCGTGCGTCCGACGCGCTCGGCTTCATCGTCACCACCGTCCTTGCCGTTTTTTCCTGTGTTATGACATTCGAGCAGATGATGCTCGGAATCCCTGTCATTAAAACCCTCGAAATCCCAAAATGGCTCGTTATCCTGCCGATACCCGCAGGAACGACCTTACTTGCCATCGAGTTCCTCATAAAGATATTCACAGATATCAGGCAGAGGGGGCGGTAACATGGAATGGTGGGCCATATTCTCATTCCTTTTGCTGGGCCTGATAGTTCTCATGTTAATTGGAGTTCCCATTGCCTTTGCCTTTTTTTTCATCAATCTTTTGGGGGCGTATTTCTTCATGGGAGGTTTTGAAGGTATCAAGCAGTTAACACTTAACATGTACAGCACGCTGGGTAATTTTACCCTGACGCCCATACCTCTTTTTATTCTCATGGGTGAGATCATTTTTCGGTCGGGACTCGCACATAATGCCCTCAATGTCTTTGATAGGTCATTTGGCAAGATTCCGGGACGGCTCGGTATTCTTGCCGTAGCGACCTCCACCTTCTTTTCGGGACTTACGGGCTCGGCTATCTCTAATACCGCGTTGCTTGCCTCGTCGCTTTTACCGGAAATGCGCAAACGCGGCTACGGAAAACCCCTTATGATCGGACCTATCGTCGGAACAGGGGGGCTCGCCATGATGATACCTCCGAGCGCCCTTGCGGTTGTCCTCGGGTCTGTGGCCCATATATCCATATCGGGCATACTCATCGGCGGCATTTTACCTGCACTTATCATGGCGTCCCTCTACTCGCTCTACATCATGATCAGAAGCCTTATGGAACCATCGATAGCCCCTGATTACGAAACAGACAGGGCCGGATTCGTCAATATTATGAAAGAATTCCTGATCTACGTGATGCCGCTTTGTTCGGTCGTTATTCTTGTCCTAGGACCGATATACATGGGCATAGCCACTCCCACCGAGGCCGCATCCCTGGGCAGTGTCGGTTCTATCATTCTTGCACTCTCGTACAGGAAATTGACCTTTGACGTTCTCCTTGAGGCCCTCCGCTCCACCCTGAAGACAAGCTGCATGATCTTTCTTATTATTGCAGGGTCCGTTGGCTACAGCCAGATAATTTCATTCACCGGGTCGGGGACCGGATTGATAACCTTTATAACATATCTTGACCTTCCGGAATTTGTACTAATCATCTTGATGCTCTCCGCACTGCTTTTCCTAGGGTGCTTTATGGACCAGATATCGATGATGATGATCACGATACCCCTCTTTATGCCTATCATATTCCAGGCAAATATCGACCCTCTGTGGTTTGGCCTCATGATGCTCATTGCCCTTGATATTGGTTTCACCACTCCGCCTTTTGGTCTTCTTCTTTTCGTCATGAAAGGGATCGTCTCCGACGATATAACAATGATGGATATCTACAAGGCCGCAACACCTTTCATCTTGTGCAACCTTGCAACCCTTGGATTGATCCTGGTCTTCCCCCGGATCGTTCTTTTCCTTATAGAGTGAAGCTGGCGTCAGTTGTCGGTCTGCACCTCTTCCAGATACCTCATGACCGCCCTACTCCAGCCGGTCGGACCCACTCCTTCGACACGTTCAAAATTTTGCATGGATAGAACGGGATCGTAACCTCCCCCGCGCCTTTCGACAATCACGGCAATGTCGACATTCCGTAACATAGGCAGATCGTTTGGACTGTCCCCTATTGCAATCGTGCAGACATCTCCCAGTTCCCTGTCATACATCCCAGTAAGCAATGAGACCGCTTTGCCTTTATCGCTTTTGCCCAGGATATGATAAAAAGCACCCCGTGTAATATCAAACCCTTTTTCCCTTACAGCATGGATGAGTTTTTCAGTCATATTCTCGTCCGCATCGAACAGGAAAGGTTCATCAAATTCCCTTTTGCTGGCCCTGACCGCCTCCTCATTCGAAAGGCCTGTGATGTTTGCTATTTGCTCCGAAGTCATATCACCAAAGCCATATATGCCGAAACCTTCGTCCTGTAATTCCGAAATAGCTCTCCGCAGTTTTTCGTACTTTTCGCCAAGCCGTATGATTCTATATCCTCCGTTCCTTTCTTCGCATCTCAGTAGCGGTGCTTCCTGCTGAAAATATCCCCGTGGAATAAACAAGGCCCCTCCGTTCTCGGAAATAAATGGGTCTGTATTTTCAAGTCTGTTCCTGTAATATTCTATTTCTACCCTTGTTTTACTTGAACACATCACGAGCGGAACACGCCGTTCTTTTATCAGCCTGAGGGCAGGCAACGCCGCCTGAAACGAATACGACACCGGGTCAAGGAGGGTGCCGTCGAGATCAGTAATGATTATTATTTTTTTCATAATGCCACCATCGGTCGTTACGCGATGCACCTTCCTGTTCTCAGTATACAACTCCTGGTGCTAAGCGATATGTAAAATATTTTACAGACATCATGCCTTTCCTCGGTTAAACTGACGGTTTAAACTGAAAGGAGGCGAATATGGCCGATTTTTATCAGACCGGAGTTGTCGCAACATTCCATAAACTGGGCAGGGACCGCCTTGAAGAGATCGAGTCAAAACTTACGCGGTACGCTCGGGAAAGACCTATAGCCTTGATCCTGCCGTCCCTTTACAGCGAACTTGCCGGCGAGGCCCTGACACGCATTGTCGAACAGCTCAAGGATGTCACATATATAAAAGAAATTGTCGTTACCCTCGGTCCGGCATCGGAGAAGGAATTTGAAATTGCAAAGCGGTTTTTTTCTGCGCTGCCGCAAAAGGTAAGCATAATATGGAATAGCGGAAAGAGGATCAAGGGAATATACCGGGCAATCGAGGACGAGGACCTGCCTACCGGCCTCGAGGGCAAAGGGAGGTCGGTCTGGATGGCTTACGGTTATGTGCTGTCGAGCAAGGAGTTCAATTCCATTGCACTTCACGACTGCGATATCTTGACCTATTCACGGGATCTGCTTACCCGGCTTTGCTATCCGATTACGAGCCCCAGCTTCGACTACGACTTCTGCAAGGGCTACTATACCCGGGTAACTGACAAAATGCACGGCAGGGTGACGCGCCTTCTTGTCACCCCGCTCATACGAGCGCTCGAGAAGATTATCGGGTATCACCCCCTCCTTCTCTTCTTTGACAGCTTTCGCTACATTCTCGCGGGTGAATTCTCAATGGACGTGAGCCTCGCGCGGGTTAACAAGGTTCCCGGTGATTGGGGGCTTGAGGTCGGAACGCTTGCCGAGGTTTACAAGAATACCTCAATAAACCGTGTATGCCAGGTAGACGTTGCCGAGAATTACGAACACAAACACCAGGAACTTTCACCGGAAGATGTCTCAAAAGGACTCAACAAAATGTCCGTCGACATCTGCAAGTCCATATTCCGCACTCTGGCTTCCGAAGGCATCATTTTTTCAGACGGGTTCTTCAAGACACTTTTTGCCACCTATGCCCGCACGGCTCAGGATATGTTGAAGAGATACGAGGGTGACGCTTCCATCAATGGTCTTTATTTCGATCGCCATGAAGAGAGCCTTTCCGTGGAAACTTTCACCAACGGGATCAAAAGGGCCGCCGCGGTCATAACCAAAGATCCCCTCGGTGTTCCGCTGATATCAAGCTGGGACAGGGTAGCTGCCGCCTTGCCTGACATTTTCGAAAGGATACAGGAAGCGGTAAGAGAAGACAACCGCTAGTAGGTCCGTCTAAAACACCAAGATCGGGGAAAAGTCCATGCGTCTTTATTCATTGCACACGTCCGCAAAGTGATTCACCAGGGCAGGAAAGTACAGCTAGGCGACATTATAGGCCATGTCGGCTCAACGGGCCTTCCCGCAGAACCCCATCTTCATTCCGATCCCATGGGACAACGCGCGCGGGAATGCGTCAGGAAGAATTTCCTCATAACGAGGCAGGCAAGGATGTCCGTAAAACCCTCCGGGGTGAACTGGCTCCCCTGGCCGGTGTTGAATATGTCAGGTGTTCCGTATCGTGCCATCGCCTCTTCCAGCGCGTCGATACAAAAGGAGGGATCGAGCGTGTTCGACAGCCTGAAGGACAAAACCTTTCTGCTTGCTTAAGTCCATGACTGCCGTGAGGTAACAGAAGCCCTTCGCCATGGGGATGCAGGTTATGTCCGAACACCAGACGTGGTTCGCACTCGTGATATCAAGCCCCTTGAAGGAGTCGGGCGGCGGCAGGAAACTCTTCCCCGGTTCCGACAGCGGGGCGGCGGCAATGACGGATGGTTTGCCAATCAGTTCTTTTTCCGGCATCGCCTTGATACTTTTGTACTTGCCCCGATTAGTCAAGACAAGAACCCATAGAATCTTCCTGAGTCATATTCAGGCCACCCTGTACATTTTTATCGAGTCTTCGTACGCCTTAAGCCGGTGTCCGGTAACCTAGGCTGCCGTGCTGTCTCTTCGTATTGTACCTTTCCACAAAGGCAGTGATGATCTTCTCTGCCTCGGCAAGGTTCTTGAACCGGTGATGCCGGATGCATTCTTTCTTTATCGTGCCGATGACCCTCTCGGCAATCGCATTGCCCCGGGGATTGCCGACATAGGTGAAGGCAGGATCGAAACCCGGCCACTTGGCCTCGTCCATAAAGAGGTGAGGGGTATTCCGAGATCCGTGGTCAAGTTTCAAGTTCAATGCCGGGGATGATATTCTTCTCGAGGGCGCCGTATCTGCTGATGGCGGCCATTTCAAGGGCATCAAGCGCAACTCCGGCCGTTCCCTCTTTTGATGCCCTGTGCCCGATAATCTCCCGGTCATGATGATCGATAACAGGGAAGAGCCGGCACCAGCCATCTTCTACGGTCCAGAACCTGGTGCCGTCCGTTCCCCGCATCATATTCGAGGCAGGCTTTGCTACGGTGCCTTCACGATGACCACGGGGCGCACCCCGGTGAGGTATCCTGCGCTGCCAGTTATGTCTTTGCATCATTTTCTGTGTCCTCTTCTGTCCCGCCATAAGGTTCCGGTCAAAGCGCAGCACCGACCATACCGGCCGGTAACCGCAGTCGAGAAAGTCCGGGTCCCGGATGACACCCCGGATCTCATCACGGAGAACGTCATCCGATACAGGCGGCCCGGGACCGGGGCGCTGTCGCACATAAGAGGCATTCTTTTTTTGCACCCGGCAGAATGACGCCCTGGATATACGGAATACCTTGCAGATCATTTTGACCGGGTACGGTGAGTCCCGGAACTTAAGGACGATTTCTTCAGGGCTTCCTGCATACGTACTTTTTTTTCGTGAAGTTCCAGCTCCATGGCAAGACGCCCAATGGCCTGACGGGCCTTATTCAGTTCCTCCTCGGCATCGTGAAGGACCTTGCTTCTGCCTCTGTACTTCAGGCCTTCGAGGCCGGCTTCAAGGAAACGGTCTCTCCATCCATAGAGC
>Ga0172382_10003965_pt1 | contig 23031 bp, 21 predicted proteins | sample Leawel138RmetaG_FD_122245 | JGI IMG/M metagenome (GOLD analysis project Ga0172382, IMG submission 122245) | Leachate microbial communities from a municipal landfill in Southern Ontario, Canada - Leachate well 138R metaG | ecosystem: Engineered > Solid waste > Landfill > Unclassified | place... | reverse complement strand
TGCGCCTCGGCGCCGAACAGGTAGGCGCGATAGATCTCGCTGACCTGGTCCGGCTCAAGATAGCCTTCGAGGAGGGCGCACAGGTCGCTGATCAAAAACACCGTGCGCCCTCCTGCTTACAACGTCATCAGTCGTTGTCCATGGAGATCACCACCGGGGCGGCGACCTCTTCTTCGATCTCTTCCTCGGGTTCCTGTTCCACGGCGTCCAGTACCTCGCGGCCGACCAGGCCGGCGGCGATTTCGCGCAGGGCGAGCACGGTGGGCTTGTCCTGTTCCCAGGGCAGGTGGGAATCCTTGCCCTTCTCCAGCTGACGGGCGCGCTTGGTGGCGACCAGCACCAGCTGGAAGCGGTTGTCTACGTTGTCCAGGCAGTCTTCGACGGTGACGCGGGCCATGTTGCTACTCTCCGAAATCCATGTCCGCCCCGGCGGGGACGGGCGAAAAGGGATGAATTCTATCTTAAAAACACCAGTCCGCAAATAAACAACCTAAAAACCTCAATTTAGTCCGCAAATGAACGCAAATAGACGCAAATATTCATGCTGTTACGCAGGTGCGTCACATTCACCCGATGGGTGGAGCGGTGCGACTGGCCAACGGCTGGATCCTTCGTCCTGATTTGCGTCCATTTGCGGACCCGACTGGTTCTTTGGTCAAGCCAATAGTGCCTTGAGCAGGGTGCCGTGGGTGGCGGCCTGGCGCGGCTCGCGCAGGCGGTTGGCCTGGATAATGGCGGCCAGTTCGCCCAGGGCGGTGTCGAAGTCGTCATTGATGACCAGGTAGTCGAACTCGAAGCAGTGGCTCATCTCGCTTACTGCGTCGCGCATGCGCCGGGCGATGACGTCGTCGTCGTCCTGGCCGCGGTTGCGCAGGCGTTGCTCCAGGGCCGCGCGGGAGGGCGGCAGGACAAAGATGGACACCGTGCCCGGGATCATCTGGCGTACCTGGCGCGCACCCTGCCAGTCGATCTCCAGGATCACGTCGATGCCGTGCTTGAGCAGGTCCAGGGCGGCGGAGCGGGAGGTGCCGTAGTGGTTGTCGAACACCTGGGCGTGCTCCAGGAAGGCGTTGTCGGTCACCATGGTGCGGAAGGTTTCCACATTGACGAAGTGGTAATCCTTGCCGTCCACCTCGCCCGGGCGCATGGCGCGGGTGGTGTGCGACACCGAGACCTGCAGCCTGCCGGTATTCTGCAGCAGGGCCTTGACCAGGCTGGTCTTGCCCGCCCCGGAGGGGGCGGAAATGATGTAGAGGGTGCCTTGTTCGTGTTGGTGTTCCATAGGGTCCTGTTCCTGCGGCTAGTGTTCTGCGTGGTTTGCGGCGGGATTGTGCCGTGCCTGCCAAAGGTCATAGTCCACCTGTTGGCCCAGCCACAATTCGGCACGGCCACCACGTTCCGGTCCCAGCCACGCCTCGATGCGCAGTGCCATGTCCGTCGATATCGCGGCGCGGCCGTTCAATATGCGGGACAGTGCCGCCCGCGTCACGCCCAGCTGCCGTGCGGCTTCGGTCACCGACAGCCCAAGGGCGGGCAGTACGTCATCACGCAGGGTTTCCCCCGGATGCGGCGGGCTGAACATCGCGTTCATGGCCAATTCCTCAGTGGTAATCCTGATAGTCCACCAAAACGGCATCTTCACCCTCGAACATGAAGGTGAGGCGCCAGTTGCCGCTCACCCACACTGACCAATGGCCGGCCAGTTCATGGCCCAGGGGATGCAGTTTCCAGCCCGGCAGGTTCATATCCTCTGCCGTCCGGGCGTGGTTCAGGCGCTCCAGCTGGCGGGCCAGTTTCGGCGCGTGGGCGGCCTGAATCCCCGCCTTTGAACCGGTGGTGAAGAACCGCTCAATCCCTTTGTGGCGGAAACTTCTGATCATGGGAGGAGTGTATAGCCATGCTATACGTTAGGCAAGAGGGCGGCTACTCGATGTTCTGCACCTGCTCGCGCATCTGCTCGATGAGTACCTTGAGGTCCACGGCGTAGCGGGTGGTGTCGACGTCCTGGGACTTGGAGGAGAGGGTGTTGGCCTCGCGGTTCAGCTCCTGCATCAGGAAGTCCAGGCGGCGGCCCACCGGCTCCTTCTGTTCCAGCACCCGGCGCACCTCGTTCAGGTGGGCATTGAGGCGGTCCAGTTCCTCTTCCACGTCCAGGCGCTGGGCCAGCAGCACCAGTTCCTGTTCCAGGCGGGCCTGATCCAGCTCGCCCCTGAGCTCGGCCAGGCGGGCGTCGAGGCGTTCGCGGGCGCGGGCCAGCACTTCGGGACGCCGGGTGTTGACCTGGGCGACGATGTCAGTCATGGCGGTGCAGCGCTGCAGGAGCAGGTCCTTCAGCTTGTCGCCCTCGCGGGCGCGGGTGTCGACGAGTTCGGCCAGCGCAGCATCGAGCAGGTTCATGGCCTCGGCGTGCAGGCGCTCGGGGTCAGGGGTCGGTAGTTGCAGCACACCGGGCCAGCGCAGCACATCGAAGGAGTTCACCGGGGCGGGGTTGTAGATGATGCCGTCGATCTCGCGGGTGATGTGGGCCAGCTGGGTGACCAGCTCGCGGTTGATCTCCAGCGAGGCGTATTCCGCCGGTGCCTGGTAGCGGATGTTGCAGTCCACCTTGCCGCGGCCCAGGGTCTGGTTCATCTTGTCGCGGATGCGCGGCTCCAGCACGCGCACCTCTTCCGGCAGGCGCAGGCCCAGCTCCAGATAGCGATGATTGACCGAGCGCAGCTCAATGGTGAACGTACCCCAGTCACCCTGGGACTCGCGGCGGGCGAATGCCGTCATGCTGTGAATCATGTAAACTCCTCAGGCTGGCCGTACGGCGTGGGTCAGTCATGGTAACCCGGTTCGGGTATGGCACGGAACAGCGGTACAAACAGGTTTTTCCTCAAATAGATAGCGGATGAACGACACACGCGACAACTACGGCCTGCAAAAGGGCACCGCACTGGACAGCTACGTCATCGATCGTGCCATCGGCGGCGGCGGCTTCAGTATCGTCTATCTGGCCCATGATGCGGATGACGGTACCCAGGTCGCAATCAAGGAATACATGCCGCGCAAGCTCGCCTTCCGCGGCGAGGATGGTGTGTCGGTGCACACCACGCCCGAATCCGAGGCCGGTGACAACTTTGCCCATGGCCGCCGCATGTTCTTCCAGGAGGCCAGCACGCTGGCCACCATCAAGCATCCCAACATCGTCAACGTGATCAACTTCTTCCGCGCCAATGGCACGGTTTACATGGTCATGGCCTACGAGAAGGGGATCAATCTGCAGGATTACATCAAGCGCCATGGTGGCGGCCTGAGCGAGAAGTTCATCCGCACAGTGTTCCCGCGCCTGCTCGATGGCCTCAAGGTGATCCACGGCATGGGCCTGCTGCACCTGGACATCAAGCCCGGCAACATCTTCCTGCGCCCCGGTGGCAATCCGTTGTTGCTGGATTTCGGCGCTGTACATCAGATGCAGAACAGCCGCAAATACCAACCGACCCAAGTGATTACTCCTGGCTTCGCACCCTATGAGCAGCTCACGCCAGGCGGCTATGTGGGACCGTGGAGCGACCTTTATGCCATCGGCGCGTCCATGCGTGCCTGTATTGATGGTGCCACACCACCACCGGCAGAGGAGCGGCGCATGAAGGACACCTTGAAACCCGCGACGCAGGCATTCAAGAAAAACTACTCCCTGGCCCTGCTCAGTGCTATCGATTGGGCGATGGAGGTGGACCCGCTGCTGCGCCCGCAGAATGTGGATCAATTGCTGGAGGCGATGAATCGTGAGGACCCACCGGAAGAACCCACCTCGCGTGGTGATTCCTTTCTTGACCTGTTGACCCGCGACATCACCCTGCCCTGGTCCAAGGGCTGAGTAACAGGTCCAGTCCGATGCACTACGAAACCGGCGTCGCCAACCATCTCGGTAATCGCAGCAGCAACCAGGATCGCTTTGATATTGTGGAAAGCGATGAAGGTGTGTTGCTGGTGTTGGGCGATGGTATGGGGGGGCATGCGGGGGGGGATGTGGCGGCACAGGCGCTGGTGGACATCGCCCGAGACCGTTATCTGAACGGCACGCGCCCGGTGGCAAATCCCGGACGCTTTCTCACCGAGATCATCCACGCTACACACGATGTCTTGCTCAGTTATGCTTCGGAGCAAGGTATGGAAAACATTCCCGGTACCACCGCCGTCCTGTGCCTGATCCAGAGCGGGCACATGGACTGGGCTCATGTAGGCGATTCGCGGATGTACCTGTTCCGTGACGGGGTGTCGGTGTTCCGCACGACAGATCACTCCTATGTCGAGCAGCTCTATCGCCAGGGCATGATCAGCCGTTCCGAGCAGGACAGCCATCCGCGTCGCAACCATATCACCCAATGCATCGGTGGCTTGCCACAGGTACCGGAAGTGGAGCTGGGCAAGGGCAAAAGCCTGCGCGTGGGCGATATCGTGCTGCTGTGTTCCGATGGCTTGTGGGGTGCGCTGGATGATGCGCAGCTGGGGTTGATGCTGCAACAGGCAGGCAACCTGGATGAAGTACTCGAACACATGGCCATGCGTGCGGAGCAGAGCAGCTATCCACACAGCGACAATATCAGCGTGGTCGCCCTGCGCCTGACCTCACTGGCACCCGCTGCACCGCGTCCGCGCCCGCCGGCGCCTCCCAAGCCGAAACCGAAGCCTAAGGCTGAAACGCCGCACGTGGACGATGCCAAACTGAAAAGCGCCATTGAGCAAATTGAGGAAGCGTTGCGTACCTACAAGGACGAACTGAAGCGATAAGGGTTCGCCTCGCCGTCAATGCCCGGTACAATAGCCGGGCCTCCCCTAACCCCAATCCGACGAAGGAATTTCTATGCGCCCGAGTGGACGAGCGCCCGCTGAACTGCGCGCCATCAAACTTACCCGCAACTACACCAAGCACGCCGAAGGTTCGGTTCTGGTGGAGTTCGGTGATACCAAGGTCATCTGCACCGCCAGCGTCAACGAGGGCGTACCGCGCTTTCTCAAGGGCAAGGGCGAAGGCTGGGTGACCGCCGAATACGGCATGTTGCCCCGCTCCACCGGCTCGCGCATGAACCGCGAGGCGGCGCAGGGCAAGCAGGGCGGCCGCACCATGGAGATCCAGCGCCTCATCGGCCGTTCGCTGCGTGCGGTGGTCGACACCGCCGCCTTGGGCGAGCGCACCATCACCATCGACTGCGACGTGATCCAGGCCGACGGTGGCACCCGTACCGCCTCCATCACCGGCGGCTACGTGGCCCTGGCCGACGCCATCCGCCACCTGCGCGAGAAAAAGCTGATCAAGAAAGACCCGCTGCACGGCCAGGTGGCCTCCGTTTCCGTCGGCATCCACCAGGGCGTGCCCATCGTCGATCTCGACTACGCGGAAGATTCCAGCGCCGAGACCGACATGAATGTGGTGATGAACGACGGCGGCGCCTTCATCGAGGTGCAGGGTACCGCCGAAGGTCATGCCTTCCGCCGCGAGGAGCTGGACGCCATGCTCGCCCTTGCCGACCAGGGCATCCGCCAGCTGCTGGAAAAACAGCGCGAGGCGCTGGAGAAGTAAAAGACTGCCGCAGAGACGCGGAGGCGCAGAGCGATCGGCTGGAAAAACATATTTACCTCCGCGGCTCTGCGTCTCCGCGACGGGTATCAAGGGATGTAGTGATGAAGAAAGTCGTATTGGCCAGCGGTAACAAGGGCAAGGTGCGTGAGTTCGGCGAGATCCTCGCCGGGGCCGACATCAGCATCGTGCCGCAGAACGAGCTGGGTGTGCCGGAGGTGGAGGAGACCGGGCTGACCTTCGTGGAGAATGCCATCCTCAAGGCGCGCAATGCCGCGCGTCATACCGGTCTGCCGGCCATTGCCGACGATTCCGGCCTGGAAGTGGACGCGCTGAAGGGGGCGCCCGGTATCTATTCGGCACGTTATGCGGGTACCGGAGCGGGCGATCAGGCCAATCTGGAAAAGCTGATCGCGGACATGAAAAATGTGCCTGCGGAGCAGCGTAGTGCGCGCTTCCAGTGCGTACTCGTATATATGGAACACGAACTCGATCCCACGCCGATCATCTGCCAGGGCACGTGGGAGGGTGTTATCGCTTTCGAGCCAAACGGTGACGGTGGTTTTGGCTATGACCCGGTGTTCTTCGTTCCGGCGCATAACGCGACGGTGGCGGAACTGCCGTCAGAGATGAAGCATGATCTCAGTCACCGCGGCCAGGCACTGCGCAATCTGCTGGAGGCTTTGCGTCAGGCTTGATTGCGCGCAGGGCGTGTTGCAGCCCGCCGCAGATCATTCTGGGAAGTGCTCCGCAGAAGAAACCGTGGATGAGTGAACGCGAAAATTTTCAGCAGCGCTCAGTGTGGCAGGATCTCAGCGCCATTGCCGGAATGGCTTGGATCAACAATTACTGCAAGAGGCTGCGGCGCGATCGCTGTGCACAGTTGCTGTTGTTGCATGCCGGCAAGCGTTTCCTAACTAGCTGTTCCGTAATAGTAACCCGGACAGCCTGCGCGAAATATGTGGGTTGGCTTCATCCCGACGGCTTTCGGGCTGGTCGAGCGCTGATGTCGGGCTGAAGCCCGACCTACAGAAAACTGGTTACCAATTTGGAACAGCCATTTAGTCGTTCTGCTGCCGCATGCTACCCGCAATGGAGGCCGTCAGCCTGAGCGTTTTTGTAGCCAGGTAACGAATTCTTCTGCAGGCAATGGCCGGCTGAATAAATAGCCCTGCAGTTCATCGCAGCCGAGCCGGCGCAGGATATCCAGTTGACCCGTTGTCTCCACACCTTCGGCGATCACTACCAATCCCAAACTGTGACCAAGATTGATCACGCCGGAAGCGATCGCACGATCATCGGCATCATGTTCCAGATCGTTGACGAAGGACCGATCCAGCTTGAGCTTGTGCAGCGGGAAGCGCTTCAAATAGGCCAAGCTGGAATAGCCGGTGCCGAAGTCGTCTACTGCAATCTGCACACCCAGCATGTCGAGCTGGTCAAGTACGGCCATGGTGGTATCCAGATCCTGGGCGAGCAGGCTTTCAGTGATTTCGACCTCCAGATATTCTGCCGCCAGACCGCTGTGGTTCAGGGCGCGGTGGACCACCGCCAGAATATCGCTCAGCGAGAATTGGCGGGTGGAGACGTTCACCGCGATTGCCATCGGCGGCAGACCCACATCCTGCCAAGCCTTGTTCTGGCGACACGCCTCCTCCAGTACCCAGGTACCGATCTTGCTGATCAGGCCACTTTCCTCCGCGATGGGGATGAACCGGGCCGGTGATATCGAACCGTGTAGCGGATGATTCCAGCGCAGCAAGGCCTCAACGCCGATGACCTGGCCGCTGGCCAGATCGACTTGTGGCTGGTAATGCAGTCGTAGTTGCTCCTCCTCCAGCGCTCTACGCAATGCGCTTTCGAGGGTCAGCCGCTCCATTGCCGCTTCATTCAGCTCCGGAGTGAAGAAGTGGTAACGATTGCGTCCCAGCTCCTTGGCCTTGTACATGGCGATATCGGCATTTTTGTGCAGGTCATCGAAGCTGTCGCCGTCACGCGGATACATGGCAATGCCGATACTGGCTGTAATATTGAGGGTGTGGTCATTGATGAGAAATGGCTGGCCAAGGCGTGTGATGAGGTTTCGTGCGACATGGGCGGCGCTGGTGGCGTTACTGTGGCCTAGCACGATAAGAAATTCATCGCCGCCGAGACGCCCTACGGTGTCCGTGTGGCGTAACGCAGAAAGGATGCGCTGTGTGGCTTCCTGCAGAAGAGTGTCTCCACTCAGATGGCCAAGGGTGTCATTGATGGTTTTGAAATGGTCCAGATCGAGAAACAGCAGCGCCATCTCAGAATGCTCACGGCTGGCCTTGCTCAATGTCTGCTCGGCGCGATCACGCAGCAGGGTACGATTGGGGAGTTCGGTTAGTGGGTCATAATAGGCGAGATAGCGAATGCGGTCTTCGGCCTGCTTGTATTCGGTGATGTCGGTGGATACGGAGATATATTTGCTCACCCTGCCCTGGGAGTCATGCACCGCGGAAATGGAGGTGAGAGAGGGATACAGCTCGCCGCTCTTGCGCCGATTCCACAATTCACCTTGCCAATAGCCAGTCTCCTGGATCGTTTTCCACATTTCTTCGTAGAAAGGCTGATCCTGGCGGCCCGATTTGATGCTGCGAATGTGCTCGCCGACCACTTCCTCAGGACTGTAGCCAGTGATTTTTACGAAGGCGCGATTGACGCTGATGATGTGATCTTCAGCATCGGTAATGACGATCAGCTCGCGGCTGTTGTCGAATACCAGTGCGGCCAGATGCAGCTGCTCGTCGGATAGCTTTTGTGCGTGCAGGCGGCCAATCTGTGTTGCCAGCATGTTGAGCAAGGTCTGTTCTTCGGGCAGGAATGGCTCTGTGGTGGTGGTTTCGTGATAGCCCGCCTCAATCATGCCGAGGGTACGACCCTGGCTCGCAATATGGGCGATAATGGTTGGCCCGTTGTTATCACCGCAGGAACCATAGGTTTGTCCACCCAGGACGATACGTATCCAGGTGAGTTCCGGATGCGTGAATGCCAGCGGGATGCGTGCGGTAATGCGACGCAGCATTTCGTCCAGGGGCAGGTCGTGTTGTGCCATGATCTCGGATACATCGAGCAGGCAGTGCAGTTCCTTGACGCGCTCGTTCAGATCATAGCTGCGCCTCGCCAGTGCCTGTTCAGCCTGATGGCGGCGCTCGTCACGATGGAAATTGTCTAGGGCATAGGAGATATCCAGCGCCATTTCATCCAGCAGCCGCACCAAATCGTCGCTAAATAGATTTACCTCACCGGCGTACAGATTGATGGCCCCAACCACTTGTCCTTCACGCCGCAGGGGAAAGGTGGCGGAGGCAAAAAAGCCGGCGGTCTGGGCACGGTCATGCCAGGCGGCGGTGTTTTGATCGTGCAGAAAATCGTTGCAAACATAATGCTTGCCGCTGCGCATGGCCGTCGCCGTTGGCCCTTGCCCCTGGGGTGAGTCCGGATCCAATGAAATATGCAGATTGGCCAGGTAGTCCTCCGGCATGCCGGTGCTGGCTACCGGCCGGATCAGGCCGGCGTCATCCGTAAACCCAATCCACGCGGCAGTGAGTCCATTGTTTTCCACCGCGATGCTGCATATTCGCCTCAGCAACTCATCCTGCGACTGGCTGCGCACGATGGTGGTATTGGTCTGGCTCAGTGTGGCATAGAAATCGTTCAGGCGACGGCCTTCCTGCTCGGCCCGCAGCAGTTCACGATTGCGTTCGGCCAGCCGGTGAGTGAGGCTGGCGAACTGATGGGCGAGCTGGGCGATTTCATCGTGGCCACCGATGTGCGGCAGCTCACCCTGGTGATCGCGCCAGTGTTGGATTGCGCCGGTAAGATGCTCGATGCGCCGTACCAGGAAGTAGTGCAGATAGAGCCAGAACAGGGCAGCGATGAACACCGCCCCCATAAAGGCGATCGCTGTATGTTGCCGCGTACCTTGGCGTGCCACGGCACGCAGTGTGGTGCTGTCATAACTGAGTATCAGCGCGGCGACGCGGCTGGCACGCATTTCACCGTGTTCCAGCGGCAGGCACAGGGGGTATACCGCGCGCAGTGTGGTGTCATCGGCATTGAAGCTGCGCTGGCCGGCAAGAGTTTGGCGCGCACGATCCAGCATGGCGCGGTCGGGTGCCTCAGGCAGTTCGTTGAGTGGGTGCTGCAGGAAGCGATAGTCGGTGCTGTATAGAACGCTGTCAGTTTCATCCACCAGGACGGCCCAGCGCAGATTGGGTTGCGTTACAGCGCTTTGCAGGGTGCGTCGTACCCCTGGCCAATCATCACGGCCGATGGCATCGCGCAGCAAGGCGGTGAGCTGGTTGCCATCATGGGCCGCGCGCTGGTGGAGTTGTGTACGGATTTCCTGCTCGGTCTGGCGTAGTTCCAGGACATGGAGCAGTGCCAGTAGCGGCAAGCTGGACAGGATCAGGGCCAGCGGAATGATGCGGCGCAGGGGATAGAGCCAGATCACGGTGTGGTTCCCAGACCAATAGTTTTTGTCACCGGCCGCGACAATAGCCCGGTCTCCAGCATGATCTGTTGCAGGCGAACCATGGAGGCGCTCAGGTTATTCGGGCCATCACCGAGCAGGATCTGGTTGGTACTGTGATCCGCGAACTGCATCAGCTGCCAGGCGCCCTGTAACTCGGTAGCGTCAATATGATTGCGTTGGCTGAGTGCCGGTGCCGCTGCAGCCGGATCATGCTGTAGTTGGGCCAGGGCCTGGAAGTAGGTGTCGATGAGTGCAGTGAGTTCGCGGCGGTGAGTGGACAGAGCTTCTGTGCGCACCACCAGCACATCGACGATTTCACCGGGAATATCCTGGCTGGAGAAAATGTCCTGTGCCCCGGCAGCGAGCAGGCGGCTGCGCTGTGGGTCAAAGGTGATCACTGCATCTATCGTGCCGTTGCGGTAGGCCGCTTCATGTTCCTGGAGCGGTATATGGACGATGGTTAGATCGTTGGGAGTCAGTTTGGCCCGATGCAGCAGTCGCGCCAGCATATAGGCACCGAGCGCATTGGTCTCCACGCCGATGCGGCGACCGCGCAGTTGCTGCGGTGAGTCAATGCCGGGACGTGCCAGCACCACATCGGCGCCGTTGGAGATGGAGAAAACCAGTATGATATGCAGGGCCTGGCCGCGGTCGGCCAGATACAGCGCCTCGTCCAGCGTGACTGCAGCCGCATCAATGGCGCGGTTGCGGAAGGCGCGCAGCACATCTTCGGTGTTGTCGAAATCCACTAGCTGGATAGGCTGCCCGTCGAGCAACCCGAGATCGCGGGCGTGATAAAGACCCAGGTAGCCTGGCCAGGGATTGCTGCCGATACGCAATGTCGGTGCCGGGTTGCAACCCGGCAGACTGGCGAGGCCAAGCAGGCACGCGAGCGATAGAGTGATGAATATACGCATTATGCATTTAGGTATTGTTAACCCGAGTATACAGATATTGGCTGATGATCCGCTGCCAGGGCCGGCGGGCTGACAGAAATGTTCCAGTTTTCTGCACCACCGCCGCTGGGCTTGTATGTGCACGTACCCTGGTGTGTACGCAAGTGTCCCTACTGCGACTTTAATTCCCACGAGTTGAAAGGGGACATTCCCGACACCGCTTACGTTGATGCCTTGCTCGCGGACCTGGAGCAGGACCTGCCTGCGGTGTGGGGACGGTCGGTGCAGAGCCTGTTTATCGGCGGCGGTACGCCCAGCCTGTTGTCGCCGGAGGCGCTGGATCGCCTGTTGTCCGGACTGCGTGCGCGGCTGAAAATCGTACCCGATGCGGAGATCACCCTGGAGGCCAATCCCGGCACCGTGGAGGCCGGGCGCTTCAAGGAGTTTCGTGCCGTCGGCATCAACCGACTGTCCATCGGCGTACAGAGTTTTAACGATGAGTTGTTGGAGCGTCTCGGCCGCATCCATGGTCGGTGCGAGGCGCTGCGTGCCGCCGAGGCAGCGCATCACGCCGATCTGGACAATTTCAATCTCGACCTGATGTTCGGTCTGCCCGGCCAGTCGCTGGCGCAGGGCATCGACGATGTCGGCACCGCCATCGCCTTGGAGCCGGCCCACATCTCCTATTACCAGCTCACTCTGGAACCCAACACGGCGTTTCATCACCATCCGCCTGCCTTGCCGGAAGAAGATGCAATTGATGCCATCCAGCATCAGGGTCAGGCACGGCTCGCCGCAGCGGGCTATGCTCAGTACGAGGTGTCGGCCTATGCGCGGGCGGCGCGGCAATGTCGCCACAATCTGAACTATTGGCGCTTCGGTGATTATCTCGGCATCGGCGCCGGTGCTCATGCCAAGCTGACCCAGGCGGCGGAGGGGCGTATCGAGCGGATGTGGAAAAAGCGCCATCCACGTGAATATCTGGCGGCGGAGGACAAGGTGGATGGACGCAGCGTATTGAGTCGTAGCGACGCCGCCTTCGAATTCATGCTGAATGCGCTGCGCTTGGTGGATGGTTTCGATACGGAATTGTTTACCCAGCGCACGGGCTTGGCGATGAACGTGGTAGCGGCGGGGCTTACCGAGGCAGAGCGGCGCGGCCTGATTAGCTGGGATAGTGTACGGATATGCCCGACCCGACTGGGGAGGGATTTCCTCAACGATCTGATCCAGTTGTTTATGAATGACGATGAGTGAAGACAACGACTACCAGCCCATTGATTGCGGCCTGTATTCCGAGTACGAGCTGGCCATCATGCAACGTCAGCGCTGGCGTATGCACTGGCGTGACGAGTCAGGTAACGATCATCTGGAAACGCTGTCGCCCACGGACTTGCAGACACGTCAGGGCAAGGAATTTATGTACGCAGTAACCGATAGTGGAGCCGAGCGATGCATTCGGCTCGATCGCATCATCAAGATAGAGAATATCGAAGGAGTGATGTAATGGGCGGCGGTGAACTGCTTTCCCTGTTGATCAACATCGGTGTGGGCGCCTACTTCGCCTGGTACTATCCGCGTAGCGTACGCGGCAAGCTTGACCGCATGCCGCCTGTATTCAGCGCGCTCAATCGGGTGTTGCCCATCGCGGGCTATCTGTTGATGACGCTGTCTGTTGTGTATGCGCTGCTGCGGGTCAGCGATGTCCTCTGAATGCTGTGATCGATAGGCGTCAGTGGCCCACACCGCCCGATAGCCTTGTCACAGTGGACGGCATTGCCGGGGTGGTTTGCCCCTGTGCATCCTGCCCCCGCGCCATGTCGTCTATTCCCGATAGGCCAGACTTGCGATCTGCTGGCCTCAATCCATATAGCTCTTGGCCTCGGCGCCGGGGTCCGGCAGGCCGGCGATGCGCCAGGCTTCGCGGGCGCCATGGAACAACCGCTCCACGCAGTGGTGATCAAGATTGCTGTGCAGGCAGGCCAGATGCTTGGGGGGCGCGGCGCCGTACTGCACGAAATGCTCGCGCAAATAGCGGATAACCCGCCAGTGCTCGTCCTGTAGCCGTCCGAGCCCGTCAGCCACTGCCAGATTCTCCGCCATCTGTTCGGTCCAGCGCCCGCTGTCGCATTCCATGCCGAGGCCGCGTGTACGCATCACTTCATGTTCCGTGGTCATGACACATCTCCTGCTCAAGAGCCATTGCATATACCGACTGTTTATCTCAAGTATAGCCGGTGGAACTGCAAAGCAAGGCGCGTTGCCACTACCAGATCAGGGCTGGCACCGGCACGAAGGGGTAATCCGGCAGGGAGAGGGCGTTGCTGTCGGTGTCGCGCTCGATGGAATTACGAAATTGCAGGTATTCCTGCTGTGCCTCGTCCTGGGCTTGCAGGCGGTAGGCGTCAATGGTGTCAAAGTTCGTCAGCAGCGTCTCCACCACCTTGCGATCCAGGATATTGCGCTGCGTCAGCTCCAGCAGCTTTTCCCTTGTCGCTGTCTTGCTCAGCGCCGGACGGTAAGGGCGTGTCTCCAGCAGGGCGGTAAACACATCGGCCGCCGCGATGATGCGGGCCCCCAGGGGAATGATGAGAGCAGTGCAGCGGCCGGGGTAGCCATTGCCATCCAGGCGCTCGTGATGCATGGCCGCCCAGTTTCGGATCTCCTCCATCCCTTGCAGGGGTTCAAGGATGCGATAGGTGTAATAGGCGTGTGATTTGATGGTGCGAAATTCGCTGCTGGTCAGATTGCCGTTTTTCTCGAGGATATCGCTGGGGATGGCCAGTTTGCCGATATCGTGCAGATAGCCGGCCACCTTGATTTTCTGGCACTCGCTTTCGGAAAAACCGATCAGATTGGCCAGTACGGATGCGACAGTGGCCACGCCACTGGAATGGGTGGCGGTGAAGCGGCAACGAAAATCGATGATGTGGGCGAGAAGCTCGGCAAAATCGAGCAGATCGTCGTTTTCCAGCTCGACCGAATAATTTCGGCAATTGGCTACCAGTACCTGCTCCAGCGTGGGTGAGACGACATCAAGCCAGAAGCGCTCCTTCCAGGCCAGCTCCGAGAAGGCGTCGACATGGTCGGGATTGAACATGTTGCCCGAGTTTCGCGCGATAGCCGCAACGATACGATCGACCTGCTCGAGTATCGGCTGGTCCTTGTCGATCAGCACATCGATACGATCGGCGAGGAATAAAAGATTGGACTCCATGGGGATACGCTGTTCTACCAGCTCGGAGCGGCGAGCATATTCGGTGTGGTGGTACCGAATGATGGTCGATACGCCTGAGAAATAGCGAAATTTGTTCAGCAGTTGGTAACCGGCCTCGCAGTGCTGGCTGGCATCGGTACCATTATCGAAGGCAAGAAGGTGATTGCGCTCATGGATGGAAAGCGCGCCGATGTCGTGCAGCAGGCCGGCGATAACCAGATCGTACTGCGACTTCTGAGACGCCCCCATCTCCCGCGCGATCTGGTTGGCGATGTAGGCCACGCGTTTATGGTGGTTGGCAATGCGGGTATCGATGTGATCGACGGCGCTGGCGATGGAGACGACAAAATCCAGCAAATTGATTGAACGTGGGGTGAACATGCAACGACTCCGTGTCATTCGTTCGCAATATTACGTTGGCAACATGACATGAGAGCGCATGTTAGCAACGAAATATGACGGTTACTGTCCGTGCAAAAGACGCAACACATTGGACCAGCAGATGGGCGGCTATGCTGGACCCAGTAAAAACTTAGCTCCTTGATAAAGATCAAGGATGCAACAAGCGTTGTATTTCAACATTTCATCATGTGGCAAATGACACGGCGCAGAAATGATGTAAGTCAATTTTTGCGCCGTCGCTGTGAAATGGGTGCAGTACGCGCCTGGACGTTCATGCCGTGAGGGTATTTCGAAGGGAGAAAAGGGATGTTCTATTTCGTGTGGGATTCAAGTCTGGAGACTGGCATCGACATTATCGATACCCAGCATCGCCAGATTGTCGATTACATCAACCGGCTGCACGACGCCATTGCGGCAAACGACAAGACTGTCATTAATGAGGTCCTCGATCAGGTCGTCAATTACACCCTGACGCACTTCACCTTCGAGGAGCAAATGATTGAGCGGGCGGGATACCCCCATTGCGCGGCGCATAAGGAGGTGCATCGGGTATTTACCGAACGGGTGCAGGACTACCGGATGCGTTTGGCGCACGGTGAGGATGTGGCCAAGAAGCTGTTGTCCGATCTACGTATCTGGCTCACCAATCACATCAAGAACGAAGACCGCGACTATGCGCCAGTCGTCAAGGGGCATCTTCAGGGGGGGGAGGATCGAGGCTGGCTGTCCAGGACGTTGAGTCGCATGTTCTCACGCTAGCATTGCGCGTGAGTCGGGCTTCAATCCGACAGCGGCGCTCGTCTAAGCCGCGCAGTGTCGGACTGAAGTCCGACCTACGGGGCCACGATGAAATTGTAGGGCGGCCTACAGCCCGACGGCGACGGTAACCGAAGCCGTGCAATGTCGGACTGAAGTCCGACCTACGGAGACGACGATGAAATTGTAGGTCGGCCTACAGCCCGACAGCGGCGGTAACCGAAGCCGCGCAGTGTCGGACTGAAGTCCGACCTACGGGGCCACGATGAAATTGTAGGTCGGGCTACAGCCCGACAGCGGCGGCAATCGAAGCCGCGCAGTGTCGGACTGAAGTCCGACCTACGGGGCCACGATGAAATTGTAGGTCGGCCTACAGCCCGACGGCGACGGTAACCGAAGCCGTGCAATGTCGGACTGAAGTCCGACCTACGGAGACGACGATGAAATTGTAGGTCGGGCTTCAGCCCGACAACGGCGCCTGTCGAAGCCGCGCAGTGTCGGACTGAAGTCCGACCTACAGTACCTTCGTGGCGATCTCTTTTGCCCGCGCCCGCAATTGCCCGCAGCCGCCGTCGATATCCTGGCCGGCAGAATTGCGCAGTTTGGTGAGGATGCCGAGACGGTGGAGCTGGCGTACCAGCTCCGCGGCATGTTCGGGCGCCGGCCGTTGGTAGCCCATGCCCTCGTTGCTGTTGTACGGGATCAGGTTCATTACCGCATACTTGCCCTTGAGCAGGCGCACGATGCCTTCCAATTCTTCCATGCTGTCATTGATCCCCGCCAGCAATGTCCATTGATATTGAATAGGATAATTGGTGGCGCGGGCGTAGCGCTCGCCCTCCTCCACCAGCTCTTCCGGGTCGATGCGCGGCGCCTTGGGCCGCAGGCGGGCGCGCAGTTCGGCGTTGGTCGAGTGCAGCGACAGGGCCAGCGCCGGCGTAACCCGACACTGCGGCAGGCGCTCGAACACGCGCCGGTCCCCCACGGTGGAAAACACAAGGTTGTTGTAGCCCACGGCGCCCAGGGTGCCGAGCAGCTCGATGGCTTCCACCACGTTGTCCAGGTTGTGCGCCGGCTCGCCCATGCCCATGAACACTACCTTCTTCGCCGGTCGCAGGCGCCGTGCCAGCGCCACCTGTGCGACGATTTCCGCGCTGCCCAATTGGCGCAGCAGGCCTTCACGACCGGTCATGCAGAACACGCAGCCCACCGCGCAGCCCACCTGGGTCGATACGCACACGCCGCCGCGCGGCAGCAACACACTTTCTACCGTCTGGCCGTCGGCCAGTTCCACCAACAGGCGGGCGGAACCGCTCTCGCCACTCTGGGACGAGCGTACGTGGGCGAGTACGTCCAGTTCGGCGTTGATTTCCGGCAGCGCCCGGCGCAGGGCCAGCGGCAGAAAATCCTCCGCCGCCTGTCGCCGGGTATCGAGGGAGATGGCCTGGAGCCAGGCGCGCAGAAAGCGCTCCTCGTGGCAAGGCTTGGCACCAAGGGAGCGTAGACGCTGGCGGATGTGTTCTATACGCATGGAGAGCGCATGTTAGCCTGAATATTCGATAAAGTGCGCGTGCCCTCGCTGGAACTTTGTTTCCACCGGAGTCCTATTTAAGGACTCGGTGCCTGGCGTCAGGCCCGTGCTGCTTATGTCCGCTCCCGAAGGACTTGTCTCGGTAGGCCGTATAGTCGGAAATGGCGCGATCGCCGCGTGATTTCATGAAACACTCGAGCCAGTATCATTCACCGTTGGGGCAGAGGAGATAATATCCATTGGAGCAGACGCAACCGTAGGTCGGACTTCGGTCCGACCTACGGTTACGGGCGTGCCTGGAGCGTGACGACATGACAATCCCCACCCTGCTGTTCGGCGCCTTCGATCGCCACAACTTCGGCGATCTGCTGTTTCCCCACATCGCCTCCGCCCTGCTGCCGGGCCGCTGCCTGATCCACACCGGCCTCGCCGCACGCGACCTGCGCCCGTATGGCGGCCACCAGACTCAGGCCATCGCGCAGCTGGCGGTGGAGCTGCGCGACCAGCCGGTGCACATCCTCCATGTCGGTGGCGAGCTCCTTACATGTAACGCCTGGCAGGCGGCGGTGATGTTGCAGACCCCCGACCAGGCGCAGGAGGCCATTGCCCGCTACGAGCGCGATCCCGAACAGCGCCGCGCCTGGGTCGCGCAGACGCTCGGCCTCGTCGACCAGGTGCCGTATTGCATCGCCCGCACGCTGTTTCCCAAGGTACAGACAGTGAGTTACTGCGCCATAGGTGGAGTGGCTCTGGCGGATCGTCCTGCCGCAATGCGCGAAGAAGTGCTGACGAAACTGCATACCGCAGACAGCGTTAGTGTGCGCGACAAGGTGACACAGGCAAATCTTGCCGCCGCAGGCATCGATGCCGCGTTGACACCCGATCCGGGTGTGCTGGTGAAAGAACTGTTCGGAGATGAAATCAGAAGGCATGCCCACCACGGTGAGCCGGCACAGGTGCACGCTGCCTTTCCGCAAGGCTATCTCTCCGTGCAACTGAGCGCCGATTTCGGCGACGATGCATCGCTGAAGGTGTTCGCCGCACAACTCGACAAGATTGCCCACGTTACCGGTCTCGCCATCGTCCTGTTCCGCGCCGGCGCCGCACCCTGGCACGACGACCTGATGTGCTACCGACGCCTCGCTGCCCACATGCACGCGCCGGCCGTCTGGCTGTTCACCTCGCTGCACCTGTGGGACATCTGCGCGTTGATTGCAAACAGCCAGGGCTACTGTGGCAGCAGCCTGCATGGCCGCATAGTGGCCACAGCTTACGGTCTGCCGCGGCTCAACGTGCGGTGGATCGATACGACTGAAAATCCATCCAAACAACAGGCCTATTGTGCTAGCTGGGAGTTGCCAGAACTGCCTGCGCAGGTGGCGGTGGATGAAATCTGTGCGTTCCTGTGTGATGTCGTTGCGATGCCGCGTTCTGCCTTGCTGCAGCATGCCAGGGAGGTTACGCGTGAATATCGTCGCAGTTTCGCCACACTCACTGCTACACAGGCGTAATCTTTCCTCACACGCGGGGCCTTCATTTCTGACGCAATATTAATATCCGTTTAAGTTCCTCTCGTCATACTTCTCGCCACATAAACTGTCGTGAGAAATATGTCATGCAATTAACCACGGTCTCGTTGGCCTTGTGCCTGGTATTGGCCGCTACGGCCGGTCACGCTGTCGCCGATGAAACATCCACCGCTCCGCTGTTAGCGGCCAGCGCAGAACTGAATCTGCACGATGTATATGTGGCGGCACTAGGCAGCGATCCGCGCGGCGGTCTCGCCGCGGCCTCTCGTCAGGAGGCCGCGGCATTGGCCGCGCGCGCCGACAGCCTGCTGGCCGGTGCTCCAGCGCTGAGCCTGCGGCACCAGACCGATCACGCCGGCACCGACCGTGGCCTGCGCGAGTGGGAGGCGAATCTGGAGTTGCCGCTGTGGCGCAGGGGCCAGCGCGCGGCGAGCCGCAACCAGGCGCTGAGTGCGGGTGAACTGGCCGGCGCTCAGGGACAGGCGCTGCAGCTGGATGTGGCCGGCCGCGTGCGCGATGTCCTGTGGTTGCTGGCGCTGGCAGAAGAGCAGCGCCATCTGGCGGAACAGGCCTGGCACACCGCGCAGGCCCTGGAGCAGGACGTGCAACGCCGGGTCGAGGCCGGGGATCTGGCCGAGGCCGATCTGCTGCTGGCGCGCGACGATACCCTGGCCAGGCAGGACGAGTATCTGCTCGCCGTGAGCGAGGTGCGCACGGCGGAAAAAAACTACCTGCTGCTGTCTGGCCTACAGCAGCGGCCGGCCGAGTTCGGCGAAGTGCAAAGTGCCCGCCGCCGCATCGAGTCTGATCATCCCCTGCTGCTGGAGGCGCAGCGCCGTGTCGAGCAAGCACAGGCCGAGCTGCAGCAGGCGCGTGCGTCAGGCAGCGACAATCCCATGCTCATCGTGGGAACCCGGCGTGATCAGGAACCGGTGACAGAGACCACCCACGACAGCATCGGCGTGTCGTTACGCCTGCCCTTCGGCGGTGGCAGTCACGCCGGACCGGCCATTGCGGCGGCCAACTATCAGTTGGTGCAGGCACAAAGCGCACAGCTGGCGCTGCAACGCAAACTCGAACTAGCCCTGCACGACGCGCAGCAGGCGTTGACGACGCTGCGCAGCGAGCTGGAGCTGGCACAGCAGCAGCACCAGATGGCGCAGGAAAACCTGCGCATGGCGCGCCTGGCATTTGACCTCGGCGAAATCGATCTGGTGCAGCGCCTGCGCGTACAGACCCGTGCCTATGCCGCCGAACGAACCCTCAACGTGCGCAAGCTGCAATTGCAGCAGGCGACCGCCCGCTACAACCAAGTTGTTGGAGAAACGTTATGAAGCCCCTGTTGCCTGTCTTCGTCCTGGCCGGAATGCTGTCTCTGCCGCTCCACGCCGCCGACCTGCCTGCCGAGGACGTGGTCATGACACCGGCCCAGCAGCAGACCCTGGGGATTACCACGCTGGAACCCGAGGCGGTGAGCACGGTGGCCGGTCAGGAACTGCCGGCGCTGGTGACGGTGGCGCCGGACCAGGTGCACCTGATTGCGGCACCGCAGGCCGGCCTGCTGGAGTACATGCCCAGTGCCGTGGGTGACGAGGTCATGGAGGGCCAGGTGATTGCCCGCCTCAAGAGCCCCGAGCTGGTGAGCCTGCAGCGTGACTTTCTGCAAACGCTGAGTCAGCAGCGTCTGGCCCAGACCGCCATGACACGTGACGAGATGCTGTTCAAGGAAGGCATCATTGCCCGTCGCCGCTATCTGGAAACCCAGAGCGCATACGAGGAAATGAATGCGGCGCTGGAGGAACGGCGTCAAACCCTGTTGCTGGCGGGGATGGCGGCGCGGGATATCGCCGAGCTGCAACAGCAGCGCCGCCTCACGACCACGCTGCAGGTGCGCGCGCCGATTACCGGTGTGGTCATCGAACGCCTTGCCGAGCCGGGCCAGCGCCTTACCATGAGCGATCCCATCTACCGCCTCGCCAATCTCGACCCGCTGTGGCTGGAAATCCGCGTGCCGCTGGAGCAGTTGCCCAGCCTGGCTGCCGGTGCCGAGGTCAAGGTGGCGGGGATCGGTGCGGCGGGTCGCCTGTTGAGCGTGGGCCGCGATGTCGATGCCGCGAGCCAGACGGTGCGGGTGCGCGCCGAACTGACCAGTGGTTCCGGCGCCCTGCGGCCCGGCCAGTATGTGCAGGCCGCCATTGCCGGTGTGGCCGGCACGGATCGCTATCAGCTTCCCGCCGCCGCCGTGGTGCGCAGCGGCCAGCACAGCATCGTGTTCGTGCAGACGGCGACGGGCTTCTCGCCGCGCATCGTCGAGGTGCTGGGCACGCAGAACGGCAAGACCGTATTCGTCGCCAAATTCGCGCCGCAGGAGCGCGTCGCGGTTACCGGCCTGGCGGCCGTGAAGGGCGCCGCCATGGGCCTCGGCGGGGGTGAGTGATGCTGGCGCGCCTGATTCAGTTTGCCCTGACCCAGCGCCTGCTGGCGCTGCTGGCGGTGCTGGTGTTGGTCGGTGCGGGAACGCTGGCGTTCCAGAACATCCCCATCGATGCCTTTCCGGACATCTCCTCGACGCAGGTGAAGATCATCATCAAGGCGCCGGGCATGACGCCGGAGGAAGTGGAGCAGCGCATCACCGCCCCCATCGAGGTGGAGATGCTGGGCATCCCGCATCAGGTGATGCTGCGCTCCGTGGCCAAGTACGCACTGACCGACATCACCGTCGATTTCGAGGACGGCACCGACATCTATTGGGCGCGGCAGCAGGTGGCCGAGCGGCTGAATGCCATCTGGGCGGATCTGCCCGCAGACATCAGCGGCGGCATGGCGCCGATGACCACGCCGCTGGGCGAGATGTTCATGTTCACCATCGAGGGCGACACGCTGGATGCGATGGACAAGCGCAGCCTGCTCGACTGGACCATCCGGCCTGCCTTGCGCACCGTGCCGGGCGTGGCGGATGTCAACGCCCTCGGCGGACTGGCGCGTGCCTATGAGGTGGTGCCCGATGCAGCACGCATGAACGCACGCGGTGTCGGCATGGCCGAGCTGATGGCGGCGCTGGAAGAAAACAACCGCAACGACGGCGCCGGCCGCCTCAGCGAGGGCGACGAGGCCCTGCTGGTGCGCGCCGAGGGACGCATCCGTTCCGTGGAGGATGTGCGCGCCATCGTGGTCAAGGTTGCGGCGGGCGTGCCGGTGCGGGTCGGCGAAGTGGCGACCGTGCGTATCGGCGCCATTACGCGTTACGGCGCGGTGACGCGCAATGGCGTAGGCGAGGCGGTCGAAGGCCTGGTGCTCGGCCTGCGCGGCGCCAATGCACGCGCCGTGGTGGAAGGGGTGCAGGCCAAGCTGGACGAACTGGCGCCGACGCTGCCGCGGGGCATCTCCATCAACGTGTTCTACAATCGCGGCGACCTGGTGGACAAGGCGGTGAACACGGTGAGCAAGGCGCTCACCGAGGCCATCGTCCTGGTGCTGGTCCTGCTGGTGCTGTTCCTCGGCAATCTGCGCGCCGCGCTGACCGTGGCACTGGTATTGCCGCTGGCGGCGCTGGCCACCTTCATCCTGATGCGCCAGTTCGGCATGTCCGCCAACCTGATGAGCCTGGGCGGTCTGGCCATCGCCATCGGCATGCTGGTGGACGCGGCGGTGGTGGTGGTGGAGAACATCGTCACCCATCTCGCCCACGGCGAGCAGCAGCAGCGCCTGCCGCGCATGCACCTGATCTATCGTGCCGTGCGTGAGGTCAGCGTCCCGGTCACCTCGGGTATCCTGATCATCATCATCGTGTTTTTGCCGCTGCTGACCCTGCAGGGTCTGGAGGGCAAGCTGTTCATTCCTGTCGCGCTCACCATCGTGTTCGCCCTCGCGGCGTCGCTGCTGCTGTCGTTGACGGCGATTCCGGTGCTGGCGTCGTTCCTGCTGAAGAAGGTCAGCCATGAGGACCCCTGGGTGGTGCGCCAGGTGATCCGCTACTACATGCCGCTGCTGCGCTGGTGTCTGGCCAAGCCGCAGCCGATCATCATCGGCGCCCTGGTGCTGCTGCTGGTGACCGGCGTCGTCTACACCCGCATCGGCAAGACCTTCATGCCCACCATGGACGAAGGCAGCCTGCTGGTGCAGCTGGAAAAGCTGCCGTCCATCAATCTGGAGCAGTCGGTGGCGCTGGACCTGCGCGTGCAGCGTGCGCTGCTGGAGAATGTTCCGGAGATCACCGGCGTGATCGCCCGCGTCGGCTCCGATGAACTGGGCCTCGACCCGATGGGGCTGAACGACACCGACAGCTTTCTGGTACTGAAGCCGCAGGACGAGTGGCGCATGGAAACCAAGGAAGAGCTTATCGACGCCATCCGCCAGGTGATGAACGACATTCCGGGCCTCAACTATGGCTTCACCCAACCCATCGAGATGCGCATCTCCGAGATGCTGACCGGCGTGCGCGGCGATGTCGCCGTGAAGATCTTCGGCACCGATGTCACCGAGCTGGATGCCCAGGCACAGCGGATCACCGCCCTGCTGAACGGCATCCCCGGCGCGGAGGACGTGCGCACGGCGGAAAATTCCGGCGTGCAGTATCTGCAGGTCGTCATCGACCGGCTGGCCGCGGGCCGCCTCGGCCTGTCGATCAATGAACTGG
>Ga0172382_10003964_pt1 | contig 23037 bp, 20 predicted proteins | sample Leawel138RmetaG_FD_122245 | JGI IMG/M metagenome (GOLD analysis project Ga0172382, IMG submission 122245) | Leachate microbial communities from a municipal landfill in Southern Ontario, Canada - Leachate well 138R metaG | ecosystem: Engineered > Solid waste > Landfill > Unclassified | place... | reverse complement strand
TTTTTTGCTCAGACAAGGCAAAATTGACGCGAATAGCCATAGCTATTTAAGGAAATTTTGCAGCAGTATGAGTGAAAAAGACGCAAAATAGAATCAATGGATAAATTTAAAACAGTCTCTAAAGTTAATATGAAACTCACAAAATGTTAATCATTTTCGTTGGTTCCGGTAAAACGGGATGCTCATTTCAATATATTTACGCGTAAAAATTATTCGATCTAAAAAATTCAGAACATTCTGATACGAAATAAATGATACTAATTGCAGACAGTGGCTCCACCAAAACAAACTGGGGTATTATCCATCATGAAGGGAAACCATTCCGTTTTACAACAGAAGGAGTCAATCCTTTCTTCAGGACAACCTCAGATATTTTATCTGAATGGGAACAAAGCCCGCTTAACGGTTTGTCAGGAAAACCAGAACGTATTTATTTTTACGGGGCAGGAATCATCGACAGGGAAAAAGCAAACCTGATTAAAAATGCCCTGAAATCCCTTTTTCCTGATGCTGAAATGTATGTGGGAAGTGACCTCCTTGGTGCTGCACGGGCAACACTAGGAGAAAAAAGCGGAATCACCTGCATTCTTGGAACCGGTTCAAACTCTTGTTTGTATAACGGCAAAAAAATCACTGCCCATGTACCTCCCCTGGGTTTTATCCTGGGAGATGAAGGAAGTGGGGCAGTTATGGGAAAACAACTCATCAGCGACTATCTGAAAAATTGGATGCCTGAACAGCTTCGGACAAAATTCAAAAATAAATATCCACTAAACTATGCCGAAATACTGAATCAGGTTTACCACGGGGAAAAACCAAACCATTTCCTGGCCGGCTTTGTGCCATTTCTCAAATTAAATATTGACCATGAGTATTGTAACCAGCTGGTTGAAAAAGCATTTCATTTATTCCTGGAACGTAATATTGCCCATTATGCCGAATTCAATAAAATGCCCATATGTTTTGTCGGATCCGTAGCATTTCATTTTCAAAAACAATTGAAAAATGTATTTTTAAAACAAAATCTGATCCCTCATACAATCATTCAAGACCCAATGGAAAATCTTTTGGCTTATCACACATAAAAAAACAAAATTATATCGCTAAATATCACTTAATTAATAAAAGTTAAAAAAATAGTACTATGTGTTGCATGGTACTTTATTTTTTTTATATATTTGCAATACATACTTCATTGCAATTAAAAGTAGCTATTTTGATTAAATTTTTTAACCGTTGCAACAAAAAAGAGAGCAAAACACCTGACCGTTTAAACAGAATAAAAGCCATGAAAACAATGAAACAATAAAAACAACAGAAACAAAAAAACAAAAGCCATGAAAACAAAAACAATGAGAGTTCATTAGTACCAAGTAACCGTGATATGAACTTCATATTATACTTACCAGAATTACAATACATCAAATAAATTTTACTTACATGAAACTGGAGAATACAAAAGCGCAGATGAGGAAAGGGGTATTGGAGTACTGTATCCTCCTGGTGCTGAATGGAGAACCGCTTTATGCAAGCGATATCATACAGGCGCTGAAAGAGGCAAAAATGATCGTTGTAGAAGGCACACTGTATCCCTTGCTGACGCGACTGAAAAATGCCGGATTGCTTGGTTACCGCTGGGAGGAGTCGACACAGGGACCACCACGAAAGTATTATGAACTAACCGAAAAAGGAAAAAAATTCCTGGGTGAACTGGAAGGTTCATGGAGCGAGTTGGTCGATGCTGTTGAAAAAATCAAAAAAAACAGAGCTTAATAAACCATAAATCAAAAAAAGCATGAAAAAAACTTTTACAATCAATATGAGTGGCACAGTATTTCACATTGAGGAAGATGCTTATGAAGTGCTGCAAAAATACCTCGTGAAGCTAAAAAATCATTTTGGCAGTGAGGAAGACGGAAAGGAAATTCTGGCCGATATTGAAGCCCGGATTGCTGAAATCTTTATTGATAAAACATCTGATGAGAATAGAGTAATCACCTCTCTCCTGGTTTACCAGGTAATTGAAACAATGGGCACACCTGAAGATTTTGCGGAAGAAGAGATAGAGACAGAAGAATACATACCGGTTACAAAACGGAGAAAAAGACTTTATCGTGATCCTGAACACCGGGTAATGGGAGGCGTTTGCAGCGGATTGGGAGCATACTTTAATATGGATCCGGTAATTTTGCGAATCCTGTTCGTGGTATTGCTCATTGTAACCTCTATCCTTCCTGCCCTGTTGGCCTATTTTATCCTTTGGATTGCTGTGCCCAAGGCAACCACAACAACCCAACGCCTGGAAATGCGCGGACAGGAAGCCACGATTAAAAATATTGAGAAATCAATCCGGGAAGAAGTTAAAGAAGTAAAAGAAAGCTACAAAAAATTCAAAAATTCAGAAAGCTATAGCCAGGGTAAAAAGAAAGTAGAAGGAGCAGGACAAGTAACCTATAATGTCTTCAAACTCATCCTGAAAATAGCTCTCGTAGCATTGGGTGTGATATTAATTATATCGGGGTTCCTTGGACTACTCGGACTTATTTCTTCCCTGACCATAGGACATTCACTTGTAAACGAATGGCCTATGATTTGGAGTCCGGAAATCAATTTCCCCGAGTTTTTAACTCATTTTGTTGAACCGGGAATCATGAGACTGAGTATTATATTTGTTGGCGTATTGGCAGGAATACCCCTGCTTGCCATACTCTATATTGGATCAAAACTGGTTTTCCGATATAAATCAAATAATACAGTAATCGGACTCGGGTTAGCCGGAGTATGGATTCTATCCCTGATCCTATTGGTTATTCTTTCTATTAACCAGATAGGAAATTTTAAAAACCAGGCATCAATAGTGGAAAACTACACACTCCCATGCGACAGCTGCCAAACACTCTGGCTAAAATCCGGAGAAGACCGCTATAAAGGATATGTCCAAAATCACTGGGAACTGAATAAACTCAAAGGTTTGGAAATCAATGAAGAAATAATACTCCTGGGCCAACCCAGTTTAGATATCGAAAAAGCCAGTGGAGAAGACTTTGTTATAACAATAAAAAAATCATCAAGGGGCAGATCCCGCGAAAACGCACGTATTTTTGCCAGTGACCTGATCTATAGCTACTCACTGAACGACTCTGTGCTCCTTGTCGATCCCTATTTCCACCTCGATGAAGAAAAAAAATGGCGCGACCAAAAAGTAAATATTACAGTGAAAGTGCCGGAAGGAAAAACCATATTCCTCGATGAAGGCATGGTAGATATAATATATGATATCGAAAATGTAACCAATACATGGGACGGAGATATGATTGGAAAATTTTGGGAAATGAAACCTGAAGGCTTAACGAGGAAAGAATAACTGAATTAGAATTAAAATACAGTATAATCAATAAATTTTATTCACATGAAGACAATCAGCATTCTTACTGCCGCATTATATGTACTTCTTGCTCAAACCATTGTCATTCAAAATAAATCAGAAAACCTTTTTGATTCACTCGAAGTAATGGAGGGAGTAAGATGTTTCTCCTTTTCGAAAAACAAAATTAATTTATTGGATATCGATCTGAAAGACCACGATAAAAATTTATCGGGCGACCTCCAACAAATCAGTCTGGTGATGTACAACCCTGTAAATGGAAGGATTTCAGGCGACCAATTCATCCATCATGCCATATCTCTTTTACCTGCCCGGTATAAAAAATATATCGACCCGGAAGGGATAAACGGAATAGAAATATGGATGAAAGGCAGGAAAAAAAGTTATACTGAATTTCACCTGTTTATAAAAAACGAAAAGGAGGATGAGATGCAGTTTATTGTATCCTTTTATGGAGAATTCACACTTGAAGAAATAAAAAAACTAAAAGAAAAAGGAAAAGTTATTTCAGAAGATATCGGGTAAATCCTGAAAACCAAATAAAAAAAAGTATAACAACTAATAATCAAGAGAAACACTCCCCCATTTTATACGTATACCAGGTATATAAATGTTAAAAATTGATGATTTAAGCATGTTTTATACACCATCAAATGAAATAACTTGCACGTGATTTGCATAGTGATTTGATGGATTACTACATGCAAAATTGTTGAATGATCGGAAATAAATTCATGTTATACCTAAATGCGAAATTGGATCAATAAATCTGTTTTTGCGCTATTGATGTTCCTTGCACACATTTCGTGCGGTCAAAATAGCGACACTTTTTCTGCCCAAAGAAACAGTATGGTAAAAACACAGATTGAAAACAGAGGGATTACCGATGAAAGTATCCTGAGGGCATTTCGAAAAGTTGAGAGACACAAGTTTATACTCCCACGCTACTTGCCATACGCCTATAGCGACTCCCCCCTCCCCATTGATGAGGGACAAACTATTTCGCAACCCTATATCGTTGCCTTTATGACCCATGCCCTCACGCTGAAAAAATCGGATAAAGTGCTGGAAATCGGCACAGGCTCGGGTTACCAGACTGCTATCTTAGCTGAATTATGCGATTCGGTTTTCACTATTGAGATATTTGAAAAATTGGCGAACAAAGCCATGGAACTTTTCAAAAATTTGGACTACACCAATGTTAGGTGTAAAATTGGTGACGGATACAAAGGTTGGCCGCAACATGCTCCATTTAATGCTATTTTGGTAACTTGTGCACCAACAAAAATTCCGGAACCCTTGCAGGAACAATTGGCAGAAGGGGGCCGGATGATCATTCCCGTTGGAAATAATCCCGTGCAACATCTTGTTCTGTTAAAAAAAAATAAGGGAAAAATTACAGAAGATAGTATTTTGCCTGTTCGTTTCGTTCCCATGATCGACTCAAAAGGTCACCAATACTAACATACACTATTTTATTCAACAAGATGATATTATTTATATTCTTATATTTACCAGGGGTACAATACATTAAATATTCTTTTTATGAAATCAATAGGAATAACAAAATTTACATGGATAATAGCTCTTACGATAGGGATGTGTCTGCCACGGCTCTCTTTTTCCCAACAACCCAATAACCAGATGCTCGATCAAAATATTAGCATTTATGCTGAAGAAGAACCTCTTTCTGATGTTATCGAAAAAATCTGTAACTACCTGAATCTGGACTACTCATACAATGCAAATCTTGTTACCGGGAAAAAAGTCAACCTAAATATTTCAAATAAACCCATCAAATATGTGTTAGAAAAACTGATGAGCGATTTTTATCTTCTGTTCGAAATTGAAGATAATATTCTGGTAGTAAGGGAGTATATACCTCTTGAAGAAAGTATTGGTTATGAGAGAGGTACAAACCAGTTTATAACATCAAACCGGGGTTTTCTTTTTGACGATCCGAAAGAAAAATTCATTACCATCCCATTTAAATCAGCTAATAATCTGATCATTATACCTGTCACGATCAATGAATCAGATACACTCAATTTTATTCTTGACACCGGAGTAAGGTATCCGATTATTACAGAGTTACCTTTTGTAAATCAACTGAATCTGAACTATATGATGCCTGTTCAAATACAGGGACTTGGTGAAGGAAAAGACCTGACCGCTTTCAGATCGGGAAACAATACTATAAAATTGAACGGACTCTCTGCCTGGAACCAGGAAGTTCAGATGATCATTGATGAAGACTTTCAAATTTCACATATCATCGGAATTCCGGTTCATGGACTAATCGGATTTGATATGTTCAAGGATTACATTGTAAAAATAGATTATCCGGTAGAAAAATTAACATTATACCGATCTGAATATTATAAATACCGTGACCGGCGGAAAGATATCATTCTTCCTCTTCATTTTGAAGGGAACAAACCTTTTGTTTATACCAGCATTGTAACTGATGAATTAAAAGAAGTACCCGTTAAATTACTGGTTGATACGGGAGCTAGTGATGCCCTTTGGCTTTCTGAAAAATCGGATCACCGCATCAAGCTACCACAGAACCACATTGAAACCTTTTTGGGAAAAGGGCTTGGAGGCGATCTCTATGGAATAAAAGGCCGGATCGATGGCATTTGGGTCGGACCTTTGATATTGCCTAAACCCATCGTTGCATTTCCCGATTCAGAACTTATCGACCAGTTGATTACCCGCAACGACAGAAACGGAACTATCGGAGCTGAAATACTGAGAAGGTTTATTGTTACCTTCGATTACCGGAACAACCGTATGACTCTCAGGCCCACCGGAAGAGTTAAAGAGGATTTTAACTACAACATGAGCGGAATGGAAGTAATCAATCCTATACCCGGGTTACCGGTATTCACCATAACCGATATCCGGGAAAACTCCCCGGCATATAACGCCGGATTACAAAAAAACGACCAGATATTATCTCTTAATAATACAAATCACAAGTCGTTGGAATTAAACGACATCAACCTATTACTCCAACAACGGGAAAACAAAAAAATCAGAATTAAAGTATTACGCGAAGGAGAAGAATTTAAAACCTCCTTTGAACTGAAAAAGGTTTTTTAAATAGCCTCCATATCCCCCACCTATTCCAAATAAAGTGAATCAAACTATTTTAGCTAATTTTGTACCTTTCGAAACCGAAAATAAAAATACCATGGAACAATTTAGTACCAGACAGAATAAACTATCAAAATTTGTGCAACGTGAAATGGCCGATATATTTTTACAGTTGAATAAATCAAAATACCACGGCAAACTCATAAGTGTTACAATAGTAAGAGTTACAAAAGACCTGGGTATTGCCCGTATATACCTCAGTATCTATCCTTCAGAATTCTCCACTGAAATTTTGGATGATATCCGGCTTAATCAAAAATCAATCAGATGGGAACTCGGAAGAAGAATAGGCAAAAATGTTCGGATTATTCCTGAATTGGAATTCTTTATCGATGACAGTCTGGATTATATCGACCACATTGATCATTTACTTCATAAATAGATCTATTAGTAAGTTCCAATTAAATTCTTTATTCGTTTGAATTTACCACTATTCATAGCACGGCGATATTTGTTTTCCAAAAAAAAACAAAACATTATCAACATTATTTCAGCCGTTTCCATGGCCGGAATCATTATCGGAACCATGGCCATTGTTATTGTACTGTCAGTATTTAATGGATTTAACAGTCTGATTGAAAACTTCTTCAGTAATTTTGATCCCGATCTGAAAATCATTTCAGAAAAGGGAAAGATGTTTGTCCCTTCAGATCACCGATTCGATGAAATCAAAAACCTTTGGGGTGTTATTCACTATGCTGAAGTTATTGAAGAAGTTGCACTGGTCAGGCACAACAGTCAAATGTCTCATGCTGTAGTAAAGGGGGTACCTGAAAACTATGCACATTATACCAAAATTGATACCCTGATTGTGGATGGTATATTCATGCTACAGGACAAAGAAATGGCTTATGCAGTTGTTGGCCAGGGAGTTGCTTACAAACTGGGACTTGGACTATCTTTTGTTGATCCGATTCGGATTTTTGTTCCCAAAAAAGGGAGACAACTTTCCATAAATCCAGCACGATCATTAAATTATGACTACATCTATCCGGCTGGTGTATTTGCCGTTCTGGAGGAGATCGATTCAAAGTATATGATTGTTCCCTATCATTTTGCAGCTAAACTTTTTGAAAGTGAAAACCAGGTCTCGGCAATAGAACTGGGGATTGATCCAACCATAAACATAAAAAAAATTCAACGTGAGATTCAACAAATCCTCGGAGACACATTTCACGTGAAAAACAAATACCAACAACACGACTTAATCTTTAAAACGATGAAAACAGAAAAATGGGCCTCCTATTTCATTCTGATTTTCATATTGATAATAGCTTCTTTCAATATGCTGGCCAGTCTTTCCATGTTAATCATCGATAAAAAAGAGGACTTGTTTATCCTTCGTAGCATGGGCGCCAATTCCAAACTTATCCGTCAGATTTTTCTCTTTGAGGGATGGTTGATTTCATTTTTCGGGGCAATTTTGGGAACCCTGCTGGGCCTTATGATCTGCTGGTTACAAATTAAATTTGAACTGATCACTCTCCCTGGTGCCGGGTCATTTGTTATTTCTGCCTATCCTGTAAAAGTCATCTTTTCTGATATCCTGATCATCCTGGGTATTGTCTGGAGTATTGGTTTTATTGCATCCTGGTATCCCGTTCGGTTTATATCCCAACGATTTCTGATGGATACAAATATATAGTTATTCAAACCATTTGGTAAAAACAGATGAAATGAGCATGACGATTTATGACAATTACGATCCTGATAAAATTATGCGAGTTCTATCTGATACCATAGAATACAAATCATGTTAATCAGATGAAAGCATTAGTCAAGAGTAAAGCAGAAAAAGGCATTTGGATGGAGAATGTCCCTATACCAAGAGTTGGTCCTAATGATGTGTTGATTAAAATAAAAAAGGCTGCCATTTGTGGCACTGATTTACACATTTACAAATGGGATGAATGGGCACAACAGGTGATCCACCCACCGGTAACCATCGGGCATGAGTATATGGGAACTGTGGTAGAAACAGGTTCTGAAGTTGACCGGGTTAAAGTAGGTGAAAGAGTTACTGTTGAGGGACACATTTCTTGTGGATTCTGCCGGAATTGCCGGCGCGGCAGACAGCACATTTGCGACCATACTGTTGGCATTGGGGTACAACGGAATGGTGGTTTTGCTGAATATATTTCCGTTCCGGCAAAAAATGTCCTGCAAGTTGATGAAAATATTCCGGATGAAATCATGGCAATAATGGATCCTTTGGGAAATGCCACTCATACTGCTCTTTCCTTTCCTCTTTTAGGAGAAGATGTTTTAATTACTGGCATTGGAGGTCCCATTGGCGCTATGGCAGCTGCTATCTGTCGATTTGCAGGAGCACGAAATGTGATGGGTACTGATCTGAATCCTTATCGCCGGATTCTGGCACGAAAAATGGGAGCCACTCGTGTCATCGATCCCACTAAAGAAAGCATTAAAGAAGCCATGGCACGACATAATATGGTAGCCGGATTTGATATCGGACTGGAATGTTCCGGCTCACCTGTTGCTTTCAATGAAATGGTAAACCATATGTACAACGGTGGAAAAATCAGCCTGCTGGGAATTCTGCCTCAACACACAAAAATAAATTGGAACAACATAATATTCAGAGGTTTAACTCTTAAGGGAATTTATGGAAGAGAAATGTATGAAACCTGGTACCAAATGGAAATGATGCTAACATCCGGATTAGATATCACACCGGTCATTACCCACCGAATGCCTGCTGAGGAGTACCAGCAAGCTTTCGAAATCATGGAAAATGGAAATTGTGGAAAAATTATCCTCGACTGGTGTTAACACATGCTGTTCCACGTGGAATATTTTAATAGTCAAATACTTTTTACTCATTCTCTCAAATCGTTTTAAAGAATTATTTTTGAAAAAAATAGCAGCGTGAAACAAGGACTGGTAATAAAAACAACAGGTAGTTGGTATACTGTTGTCGATACAGAGGGACAACAGACAGAATGTAAGGTTAAAGGAAATTTCCGGCTGAAAGATATCAAAAGTACCAATCCGGTGGCTGTAGGCGATCGTGTTCATTTTTTAATCCATACCGATCAAAATTCTAAAACCGGTTTGAGTACTGGTTGGATCACCTCTATCGAAGATCGAAAAAATTACATTGTTCGGCGCTCACCCAATCTTTCCAAACAATCACATATCATGGCAGCTAATATCGATCAGGCTATTCTGGTTGCTACCTTAGTTTCACCAACCACTACGACTACTTTTATTGACCGATATCTTGCATCTGCCGAAGCATACCGTATTCCTGTAATTCTGGTATTCAACAAAACCGACCTGTATTCTGACCTCGATTGGGAGGATATGCAGTCTCTTATTGCCATTTACACAAAAATTGGTTATGCATGCATTCCTACATCTACAGTCAATCTTACAGGTATCGAACAACTTAAAAACACGATAAAAGATAAAATTAATGTAATAAACGGCCATAGTGGTGTGGGTAAATCCACCTTAATCAATCGGATTCAACCTGGCCTTCAGATCAAAACATCTGAAATTTCTGAAATGCACAAAACAGGGAAACATACTACTGCATCTTCTACCATGTATTCTTTGAATTTTGGCGGTTATATTATTGATACACCAGGCATTAAAGGATTTGGCATGCTGGATATGGAACCATGGGAGATTTCCCATTACTTTCCTGAAATTTTTAAAATTGGTGCCCGGTGTCAGTACAAAAATTGCTCACACACCCATGAGCCTGGTTGTTTTGTGAAGGAAGCTGTTGAAAATAAACAGGTGGCAAAGTCTCGCTATATCAGTTATCTCGGATTACTCGAAGGAAACGATAAATACCGCAAGCCTTATTAATATTTCTAATCCTGTTTATTAGAAATATTCTTTTTAAAATAATCGTAAACCAACCGTGCTTTTGACTTCCCTATTGAAGACACAAGTAATTCAAAATCTGTCTTTTGGATATTCTTTACAGACTTAAAACTTTTGAGTAATTTTTGAATGGTACCTGGTCCGATACCTTTAATTTGATTCAATTCAGAAGTAGTCAGATTTTTCGATCTTTTTTGACGATGGAAGGTAATACCAAAACGGTGGGCTTCATCCCTCAATTGCTGAATAATCTTTAAAGTTTCTGAGTTTTTGTTGATATAGAGTGGAACAGAATCGTCCGGGAAATATATTTCTTCAAGACGTTTTGCAATGCCTATTATGGCTATTTTCCCTCGTAATTGTATTTTTTCCAACGCTTTAACTGCCGAAGAAAGTTGTCCTTTCCCTCCATCAATCACAACAAGTTGTGGCAATTCCCTTTTTTCTTCAACCATTCGTTTGTATCTTCTGTAAATCACTTCTTCCATCGAGGCAAAGTCGTCAGGTCCAACTACAGATTTAATATTAAAATGCCTGTATTCCTTTTTCAGCGGTTTCGCATTTCGAAAAACGACACAGGATGCCACCGGGTGAGTACCTTGCAAATTACTGTTATCGAAGCACTCAATGGTAATAGGTAAATCTTTCAGGTGTAAGTCCTTTTGAATAGTTTGTAATATCCGATTTTGACGCTCCTGTGGATTTCTTAAAACCATTTGCTTTTCCTTTTCTAAGCGGAAATATTTTGCATTTCGCTGGGAAAGTTCAAGGATTTTCTTTCTCTCTCCACGACGAGGAACTTTAAATGTTATATCAGCTAATTGTATATCAGGCAGAAAGGGTACTAAAACTTCATGGGCATTGCTAAATATTTTCTCACGTATTTCAACAATACCAGCTACAAGCAGTTCTTCGGCGGACTCATCCATACTCTTCTTGATTTCTAGCGTATATGTCTGAACAACAGCCCCTTTAATAATTTTTAAATAGTTTACATACGCATATTTTTTGTCTTGTTCCAGGCTAAAAACATCCACATCAGTAATGGAAGTTGACACAACAGTTGATTTACTCTGGTAGCGCTTTAATGATACATATCTTTCTTTTAGCTGTTGTGCTTCTTCAAAATTTAACTCATCAGCCTTCCTGGCCATCATCCTTTCAAGGTGCCGTGTCACTCCTGAAATATTTCCTTTTAAAATATGGTTTATATCCTCAATGCCCTGATTATACTTTTCTTCAGAAACAAATCCCTGGCAAGGCCCCTCACAGTTACCAATGTGATATTCAAGGCATACTTTATATTTTCCGGCTTTGATGTTTTCAGCAGAAAGCAAAAAATTACAGGTACGCAGTTTGTATTGATTTTTAAACAGTTCGAGTAATGTTCTCACGGTATAGATAGATGTATAAGGGCCAAAATACCTGGATCCGTCCCGTACCACATCACGGGTTTTAAAAACTCTGGGGTAGGGTTCATTCTTTATGCATATCCAGGGATACGTTTTATCGTCTTTCAACCTAATATTGTATCGGGGCTGATATTTTTTTATCAGATTATTTTCCAATAGCAAAGCATCTTGCTCCGATTCAACTACCATATGCCGGATCTCAGAAATATTACGAACAAGAATAGCTGTTTTTCTATTCTCATGATGAGCTTTAAAATAAGAGGCCACCCTTTTCTTTAAGTTTTTTGCCTTACCAATATAAATAATTTCTCCTGCAGCATTTAAAAACTGATAAATCCCGGGTGTATCAGGGAGTGAGCTAACAAGTTCTTTTAAACTATCAAGAGGTTTATCAACCATAATTACTCATCAAATAAGGATGTATAGGAGAATTTTGAAACATCAAAAAGACCGTCATCTCCTATTTTTAGTTCAGGAATGACCAATAGCGAAAGAAATGCAAGAGTCATAAATGGAGCCTGTAGCTGGCTGCCTAAATGATGTGCCATTTGATCCAATTTTTCATATTTATCAGCAGTTTCAGCCACAGAATCGATACTCATCAGACCAGCTACCGCTAAAGGAAGGGATAATCCCTGATGACCTGAAGTCACTGCAATACCACCACCGGTATTCATTAAGCTATTCAGCACCTCCAGAATGGCCTCATCATTAGTTCCCAGAGCGATAAGATTATGGCTGTCATGGGCTATACTACTACCAATTGCCCCCTTTTTCAAACCAAATCCTTTTACGAAACCCACAGCCGGCTTTTTGTCAGCATACCGGTTCACCATAACAACTTTTAATACATCTTTTGCTGTATCCCCTTCTATTCTACCATTTACGGCAGAGATATTTTCTGTAATAGATTTAGTTATAATTTCATTATTAAGAACCTGAATAACACGGATAGAATGAGTCTTTTCCCGACTTCTAATTTCTATATCTCCCTTATTTATAGTCCTGAAACTAAAATTATTGATAGCAGTGACTTCTGGTCGTTTCCATGTAAAAGAATTATTTTCAAACACTCTTTCCCCCCGAATCCAGGTTTCCAATAAATGAAAATCCTTTAAGCTCTCAACCACAATAAAGTCAGCAAAGTCGTTTTGCTGCAACATGCCAATTGGCAATTGATAATGCATGACAGGATTGAAGCTCGCCGCCTGGAGTACATCAAACAAATGGTAACCCAATTCGATAGCTTTAATCACCATTTTATTAATATGCCCCTTCATCAAATCGTTGGGATGACAATCATCGGTACAAAACATGACCTGATCAGGATACTTACCTATCAAAGGGTGTAAGGCATTAAAATTCAGAGCTGCACTACCTTCCCGTATTTGAATGAACATGCCAAGTATTATTTTTTCCAGCGCTTCTTCCAGTGAGTATGCCTCATGATCAGTAGAAATCCCAGCGTTGAGATATTGAACCAAATCATCACCGGAAAGTCCAGGCGCATGCCCGTCAACAGGTTTATTAACCTGCCTGGCATATTCAATTTTTTTCATTACGTCTTCCTGCCCGTATATCACTCCGGGAAAATTCATCATTTCTGATAAAAAATAAATATCCTTCTGCAGAAGCAATTCTTTAACATCATCAGGCCCCAGAATAGCTCCGGCATGATCAAAAGCAGTAGCAGGAACACAGGATGGCGCACCAAAGAAAAAATGAAAGGGAACTTTTTTCCCATCAGCAATCATGAAGTAAACTCCCTCTTTCCCTACAACATTGGCAATCTCATGAGGATCAGAAACAACCCCTACAGTACCATGCGAGACAGCAACCTCAGCAAACCTGCTGGGCAAAACCATAGAACTCTCAATATGAACATGAGAATCGATGAATCCCGGCAAGATAAACCGATCCGGCGCATGATCCAAAACATCTATGCGTACAATACGCTTGTTATGAATTTCAATTTGACCCGGAAATATTTTTCGGGCTATTATATCAACAATCTGTCCTTTAATCTGCATAATATAAATTTTAATCTTGGTATTCGTTGTTCATTTCGATGAAACCAACATGAATTATTAATTTCGCTCGTTTGTATATAAAATAATCATGCTCATTTCGTGTTTGATAATCAAGAAAGCTACCCTTAATTGTTCCACGTGAAACAATTTTACCTTCCTAATAATACCAATAATACATTAATGTCAGAAGGAGAAACACCGGAAATTCTTTTTGCCTGACCAATCGTCTGCGGATTAAACTTCTCTAACTTCTGACGAGCTTCAGTTGATAAAGAATTTAATTTACTATAATTAAACTTATCTTTAATAACAATATTTTCAAAACGATCGAGCTTTTCAGCTAAACTTTTTTCACGACTAATATAACCTTCATATTTTATAAAAATCTCTGATCCTTGTAAAATTTCAAATTTTCTCTCTTCAGGAACCCTCTTCAGAAAAGTTTTAAACGGGGTAAGGGGTTCAATCAAATCAAATATTGAAATCTGAGGCCGTAAAATAAGATCAATTAATTTGACTCCCTGCTTCAATTCATTTGTACCTTTATCCGTAAGTAGTTGATTTACAAACTGTGGCTTAACTCTAAAAGTTTTGGCAAATTGTAAAATAGCTGAAATATGTCCGTTTTTTTCATCTAATAATTTTTTTCGTTCTGGAGAAGCAAGTCCTAAATCATACGATTTTTGAGTTAAACGAACATCTGCATTATCCTGTCGCAACAAAATTCGAAACTCAGCTCTGCTGGTAAACATTCGGTAGGGTTCATCAACACCCTTGGTGATCAGATCATCAATAAGGACTCCTATATATGCTTCATCTCTTTTTAAAATAAACTCTTTGCCTTTCGAATGACAACATAAATGAGCATTAATACCTGCTATGATTCCCTGGGCACCAGCTTCCTCATAACCAGTAGTACCATTGATTTGCCCGGCAAAATAAAGGTTGCGGATGAGCCTGGTCTCCAGAGTAGGAAAAAGTTGAGTGGGATCAAAATAATCATACTCAATGGCATAACCAGGTCGGAAAATTTTAGCTTGTTCAAGACCGGAAATCTTATTGAGTGCTTTATATTGGATCCGCCAGGGAAGGGAAGATGAAAAACCATTCAGATAATACTCAACAGTAGATTCACCTTCAGGCTCTAAAAATAACTGATGCTTTTCCTTTTCAGCAAAAGTAACAAGCTTTGATTCTATGCTTGGACAGTACCGAGGACCAGTACTCTGAATAGTACCATCAAACATGGGAGAGGCATCAAATCCAAATTCTAACTCTTTATGAACCGCAGGATTGGTATGTGTAATCCAGCATGAACGCTGGGTTAACTCAGATTTTGTACCCGGTAAATATGAAAAAGTAACCTGTTGTTCATCGCCTTGTTGTTCTTGCAGCCGCGAAAAATCAATCGTTCTTCCGTCAACACGAACAGGAGTTCCGGTTTTAAGCCGGCCAGTAATAAAACCAGCATCCCTTAATTGTTCAGAAATATGATAGGAGGCAGCCTCCCCTATCCTGCCCCCCTTCATTTGTGAAGCGCCAATATGAATGAGTCCATTCAGGAAGGTTCCATTGGTTAAAATGACGGTGTGACCCAAAAAATCAATACCCATTTGAGTATGAACACCACATACCAATTTATCCTTGATAAGAAGGGATATTACACTATCCTGCCATAAATCCAGATTAGGAATACTTTCAAGAGTTAAACGCCACATTTCAGAAAAACGCATCCGGTCGTTTTGCGATCTGGGACTCCACATAGCGGGACCCTTCGACAAGTTAAGCATCCGAAACTGAATGGTGCTTCGGTCACTAATAATACCGGAATAACCTCCCAAAGCATCTATTTCACGAACAATCTGGCCCTTTGCAATACCTCCCATAGCAGGATTACAGCTCATTTGAGCATATTTAGTCATATCCATTGTGATCAGGAGAGTTTTTGAACCAAGATTTGCAGCAGCAGCTGCTGCTTCACAACCAGCATGCCCGCCACCTACAACAATAACATCATATTTAGGTATCATTCTTTCTTCTCTTTAAAGTTAATTCTGTCCAGATAAAAATTTTCCTTTTTTCGCATAATCAATTTCTCCTCATCACTCTGATCAGAATAACCTGCCAAATGAAGTACACCATGTATAACAACCCGGTATAGCTCCTCTAAAAAAAACTTGTTATAATTCGCTGCATTCTCACGTACGCGATCAATACTAATAAAAAGATCACCAGATAATTCCATATGTTCACTGTAATCAAATGTTAAAATATCAGTGAAAAAATCATGCTGAAGAAATTGATTATTTAAATCCAACAAGTATTTATCATGACAAAAAATCACAACAATATTACCAGCAGTCCTTCCTTCATTTTTGATTAAAAAGAAGATATTCTCACGGAGAATATTGCTTTTAAAAACAAATTTTTTAACTTCTTCAAAAACAAATTCAATATTATTCACTTTATAATCATGTTGATTTTTAATACTTTGCCGCTATTTAAATAAGTTAGTTTATTAGCTAACGATTTCATAATATGTATTCCTCTACCTGTTTCATTCTTAATATTCTTTTTAATAGTAGGATCCTCGAGGCATTTAAAATTAAATCCATCACCCTGATCATGAACTTCAATTTCAAGGTAATTATTTCTTATTTTTATATGAATAGTAACATCTTTTTTTAGATCATTTTTATTTCCATGCTCAATAGAATTTGTCACAGCCTCAGAAATACAAAGAAATACCTTATTAAAATATTTGTAGGATAAATGGTTCCTTTCGAAAAATGACCGCAGAAAATTTTCGACTCTTTTTAGCTCGGCAATATCCGATTTAATATGAAAAATTTCAGGAGTACTCATCCGATTAAAATTGTATATTTTCTATTGTATCAGATGTAATTAACATAATTTTGATCCTACCTTTTTATTACATGAATGGTCATGCTCGTTTCATCATCCCTACTCAGTTTGTATTCGGTTTAAATATTGCTTGTATTTATTATTATAGAAATTATTCAGTTTATGCGAGTTCCTATTGAAAAATTCAAGCGTTGAATCTTCCCGCTTTCCATATTCAAAAAACTCTACCGGATTACTATAAAAATCGTCAGCCGTTTTGCTTTCCCTCTCATCTTCAAATTCACGTTCAAGTTCAGCTTTTTCAGCCTCGAGTAATCGACTGGTAATTTCATTTTGCCGGGCAATCATTTCTGCATTCACATTTTTATTCAATAATTGTTTCCGGTTTTGTTCCAGCATATCATCAATTTTCTGCAGAGCATCACGTGCTTCACTGCCCACATTTCCATCATTCATTATTTCTCTTAACATTTGCTGCATCATTTCATGTTGCATGAGTGACTGTCCAATTTGCTGACTCATTTGTTGCGGATTACCACTTTTCATTTGTTCAATCATCTGCTGCAACTGTTGCTTTAAATTTTCTGATTGTTGTTTCAGCATACTCATCCCGGGCTTTCCCTGGCCTGGTTTTTCACAATTCTGGTCACCCGATTGCCCCTCAGCCATCTGATTTTCCAAAGTCTCCAGTGCTTCATTTAACAGTAAAGCCAGATTATTTGCAGCAGTCATTACATATTGTTGACTGACACCGGCATTAGGTATTAAACCTTCACTCAGCTGGTCGAGGGCCTTTTCGAGGTGCAACTCCATAACAATTAATTCATTATTAACCATGCTGTTAATTTGAGGAGTACGTTTAGCTAATGCATAAAGTGAATCCTTAACAATCTGACTTTGATCTTTTATTTTCCTTTGTTTTAAATGATAATCCTGAACATCCGGATCACTGAATTCAATTTCCGATAATCGGGAAAGCACCTCTTCCTGTTCAAAAGATATATACATAAGGTTGCTTAGAATTTGCCTCAGATCTTGAAGATTTTCCAGGTTCTGTTCCGTTTTATTTGAGTTGAGCATCTGTTGCATGGCAAAGGCAGTATTTCGTATTTTCTCCGATGTCTCATTTAAACCAGAATTTGAACGTTTCCGATTCTTATTTTGAAGCTCATTACGGCTCTTCTCCATACTTTCCTTAATGTCATTGAATTCTATATCGAAGTCGTCAAAATTCAAAGGCTTGTCCAACTGCTCATTCATTTCAAGAGCTTCTTTTAAAGCATTTTGTAATCCATCCAAATCATCCTGTTGATTATCCAGTTTATTAAGCATCTCATCCAAATCGGATTTATCCAGTATCTCTTCCGCCATCTCCTCCTGCTCCCCGGCTACGCGGGATAAATCATCGATGATATGCTGAAATTTCTGCTCAACTTTCATTTTTCGCAGCATCTCAAGATTTCTGTCCAGCTGCTTTTGTAAATCGTCATAAGTGAGATCCAGTTTTTCTGAAAGTTGATTTAAATTTTCCTGATTAAACTGATTTGCCAGTTTTTCAAATTCTTCCAACAATTTTTTCAGCTCATCAGTAAATACTTCTTCCATCAATTGTTCAATCTGCTGCTGCTTAGTTTTAATTTCATCGTTCTGCTCATTAAAAGTATTTTGAAAATTATTCAAAATCTCATTATTCTTTTTAATCTGCTCATGCAGATTTTCCAATTGATTTTGCTTAGAAAGAATATCATTGACCATTTGAGTTTTTTCCCAATCCGAAAAATTGGTGTCCATATTTTTTAATCTGAGGTTTTGCAGATCTTTTTGGATCTCCTGAGCAAGTCGTTCACTTTTTCCCAGAAACTCTTCTAATTTTTTAAATTGTTCTTTTTCACTTTCTGCAATTTCCTTTTTATCGGGTATTACAAAAACAAAGTTGTCAGAAGTTGTTGTTTTTAAATTATTTACGATGTCATTATCGGTTACAGAAAAATAATAAGAAACCAATCCGGAGGAGGGAACAACCTCATTAAAATCAAAACTAAAATAGAATTCCTGGTCGGTTAAACTTTTAATAAAAGGGATAGAAATAGCAGAATCTGTTTCGTTGATATTAAAATGAAAATGCAATCCTGTAAAACCATAATCGTCTCCAATTGACCCTTTAAAAAAGAAACGTGTCATCAGCATGGAATCCTGTATACTTACAATTTTTATTTCTGGAAACAGATCGGGAATAACATCAAGACGATACGACAACGCAAGTTCTGGTTCAGTAATCATATTTTTGATAAAAATATGATAATCAGTTGATTGGTAAAAATTATTTTTGATTTCAAAACCACTCTCCTTGTTTGTTGCACCGGCTGAAACAGAATCATTAAAAGACATATACAGGGTATCGATATCCATTCCCTGAAAATACCATTCCACTTGTGTTCCATTGGGTATCTGCAGGTCACCTACATTAGTATGTTGAATAACAGGAAGTCCGGTATATACTGGAGGATTTACAGTAACATGAAATTGTTGAATTCCGGGTTTAGGTAATACTTTCAAATAATACTCATCAGAATTATACTTTAAATCTGTAAAATAAAAGGTAATAGGTTGAATAACCGAAGGCATTTCAAATTCAAAAAGCCCGGTAGAAGATTTCTTCATCAAATAATTATTTCCCTCAATATTAATGTACACCAACTGGGGTAGTTCATCTCCTGTACATTCCAGTAAAACCTTAAAAGCATCTCCCTTTTTAGCCGTTAATTCTGAATTTTTCAATATATATTCATAAGGTGCCGGCTTAATATACTGGGTATTGTAGTGAATAATTCTTTGCGAAGCAGATAAAAAGATCGAGCGATTCACAAAAAATAAGGTGGATGTAATCAATATACTGACGAGAAAATAGATCAAAACAAGTCGTAAATTTTTATATTCTACAGCCTTACTAAAATCAAAAATACTCAACTCTTTTATTTTTTGATCAATGCTTGCAAATACAATATCGGAAGAAAATGAGGGATCATCAATTTCAGTCAATTCTATCACATTTAAAAGCTTATCTTTGATATCCGTAAAATGATTTTGAATAATGGATGAACTGGCTTTTATATCAATAGGTTTCAAAACATGAAATAATCTGAGAACGGGTATAACAATGAAATGTGCAGTAAGTAATCCCGCAAAAATTAAAAATCCGTAAAAAAGTATTTTTCTTACCTCAGAAGAAAGAAAAACAAAATATTCCACTAAAGAAAAAACGGTAAAAACAATGAGAATAAGAAATATAGTCAGAACAAGGCCTTTCATTAACTTAACAGAATAGTACCTTAGTCTGAACGCATTCAGTTTATTAACAAGTATGTTGAAATTATTTGTCATTAATTCTTAATTTGTTTTCATCCAATATTTTATAAAACTAAGAAATGTTATCAAACGTTTCATAAGCTGATGAAAAAACAAAAATAATCTTTTAATATTATATTTGCATTCATTCAAATTTAATGTGATTAATATTTACTTTGAAATCAAAAAATTTTTAAGCAAAAAAATAGGATTAATTTTTGCACAATAATTTAACCGGTTAAAAACTCAGAATCAAAAGCAAAATAATTATTAACATGCTTTAAATTATATTTTTTATCTATTATAAATCAGACATTTAAGTAAAAATAGATTGTTAATAACAAGATGATTGAGCTGTGGAAAAATGAAGCAAAAAAAATAGTAAATAAGAATGAACAGAAATAAACAAGCCATCATCAATAACATTATATATAAATTTGTAATATTAAATAATAATAATAACCTTGAAAATACTTTTAGTTGAAGATAACCTGTTGAATCAAAAAGTTGTTGGATTTTATTTAAAAAGATTTAATCACTCTCTTGAGTGTGCAGGTAACTGGATTGAAGCAATTGAAGCATTTCAGAAAGGAAATTTTGAATTAATTTTAATGGATATCATGCTTCCTGAAAAAAATGGGTTTGAAATTACGGCTAAGATTCGGGATTTGGAGGTTCAGATGGGTAAGGAAGAAGGAATTCCTATCGTTGCATTAACGGCAAATGCACTAGACAATGATGAGGAAAAATGTTTGCAGGCAGGCATGAATGGTTATTTGTCGAAGCCCTTTTCAGCTGAGGATTTAAATGCTATGATAGAGAAATTTCGTAAATAGAAAAGAATGAGTGAGGATTTAGATATCAGAGGAAATTCTTTGCCGGATACCGACAGGGAACTGGATAAGAAGTTACGTCCCCTTCAGTTTTATGATTTTAAAGGTCAACGGCAGGTTATTGAAAACCTTGAGGTATTTGTCAAAGCTGCAACATTACGTCATGAAGCATTGGATCATGTATTGCTGCATGGTCCACCCGGATTGGGAAAAACTACCTTATCACATATTATTGCGCATGAGCTTCATGTAGGTATAAAGGTAACTTCTGGACCTGTACTTGACAAACCGGGTGACTTGGCTGGTTTGCTTACCAATTTGGAGGAAAGGGATGTGCTTTTTATTGATGAAATTCATCGCCTTTCTCCTTTGGTTGAGGAATATCTTTATTCAGCCATGGAAGATTTTAGGATTGATATCATGATTGATAAAGGGCCAAGTGCCCGTTCAATCCAGCTTGAAGTAAATCCATTTACACTTATTGGAGCAACCACCCGTTCGGGTTTGCTAACTTCTCCGTTGAGAGCTAGATTTGGGATTAATTCACATCTTGAGTATTATGATAATTCAGTGCTAACCGGGATAGTAAAACGTTCTGCTGGAATTTTAGAAATAGAAATTAGTGATGAAGCAGCAATAGAAATTGCGGGCAGAAGCAGAGGTACACCGCGTATTGTAAACTCTTTGTTGCGCAGAGTACGCGATTTTGCCCAGGTGAAAGGAACAGGAATTATCGATATGGATATCACTAAAACTGCTTTAAAAGCTATGGATATTGATGAACACGGATTAGATCAAATGGATAACCGGATATTACGTTGTATTATCGATAAATTTAAAGGAGGACCAGTTGGCATTTCAACTATTTCCACAGCGGTGGGTGAAGACAGTGGTACCATTGAAGAGGTTTATGAACCTTTTCTGATTAAAGAAGGTTTTTTAAAACGTACACCACGAGGAAGAGAAGCTACGGAAAGAGCTTATAACCATTTAGGACGTATCAATTACGGGAACACAACTCTATTCTGACTTAATTCGCTTGATCTCAAATAACCGGGGCCACCATTTACCGGTTACTAACATACGATCTCGTTCATTATCATAGGCAATTCCATTTAAATAATCTATTGTATCAGTAGGATTGGTATACATATTTAAAATACCATCAAGATTGGTTTCCGATAAGACTTTTCCCGATTTTGGATCAATCTCAACAATTAAATTGGTAGTGTATACATTTGCAAAGATGCTGTTATTAATGTATTCCAGCTCATTTAAAAAGTTTACTATTCCCAAATGGTTGGCTACTTCTATTGTCTTTACTTCCGAAAAATCTGTAGGATCTATCCAAATTAATTCGTGTGTGCCATTACTCATGATCAGGAAACGACCATCGTTAGTGAGCCCCCATCCTTCTTGCGACTGAAATTGAAAACTGTCGATTAAAGCTAAATTCGTGAGGTTGTAAATAAAACCTTTTTGAGCCCGATAGGTTAATTGGTAAATTTTATTATTCAAAATGGTAATGCCTTCACCAAAATAATTATTCGGAAGATCTTGTTGCATGATGGTTTTACCAGTTTTTAGATTTAATTTATAAATTCCTGATTTTCCATATTCTCCAGTCCCTTCATATAAAAATCCTTTATGAAATTCCAATCCCTGCGTGTAGAACTTTCGGTTGTGTGGATAATCATTAACAGTTGTATAAGCAAATTTTTCCGGCTTCATATCAGAAACTACGTCAAAAACTACTGATCGCGTATTGTTCAATCCATCTGTTTTGGTAGCAATAACATGTACTGTATGCTTTCCAATTTTTTGTAAATCAATATTGGAAAGTGTAAATTCAAGTTCCTTGCTCTCTTTTAAAAGTTTGCCCTGTGAAAAAAGTTGAATATTTTCTATTTCACCATCTTTGAGAATAGTATGAACCTTTATTGATATTTTATTTCCCAAAACATAATTTTGTGATTTTGGAGTAATGGTAATCGTGCTTACCGGTTTGCGGGAACGCTTTGACTGATTGGAACATGAAAAAAAAATAATTATCAAACAAAAAAGAAATATAAAGGGATAAATAAATTGTTTCATTTTTTTTTTGTTGCTATAGTATAACGCAAATCTATTAAAACTGATGAAATTAC
>Ga0172382_10003962_pt1 | contig 23047 bp, 16 predicted proteins | sample Leawel138RmetaG_FD_122245 | JGI IMG/M metagenome (GOLD analysis project Ga0172382, IMG submission 122245) | Leachate microbial communities from a municipal landfill in Southern Ontario, Canada - Leachate well 138R metaG | ecosystem: Engineered > Solid waste > Landfill > Unclassified | place... | reverse complement strand
ATACAAAGTTCTGAATATTTTTTAAGAGAAAAACACATTAGAGATAATATAAAAAGTTATCCGGAATGGGAAGCAGTTATAGAAAAACAAGCTATAGAAAATAATATAAGTTTAGATTCCGCTATAACTAATACTATTATTTGGCTGATAGAAAACGGGGAATAAAGTTGAAAGTCCGGAAAGTCGAAAGGCTGTAAAGTCGAAAGGCTGTAAAGTTGAAAGTCTGAAAAGTCGAAAGAGGCTTCTTCGTTTTTCGCTACGCTCAAAAAAAAGATTTAATAAAACTTAGCTTCTCTTCCATTTTCAAATTACCATCTATCCATATTATTTTTGCTCCATCTTTTTCCATTTTTCTAAACCAAGTCATTTGTCTTTTCGAAAATTGATGAATAGCTGTATTTAGTTTAGTAAAAAGCTCTGCATAAGTAATTTTTCCTTTTAAATACCAAGATAAAAATTTATATTCCAAACCATAATACTCTAAATCATCATGCGAAACCCCTGAGTCCAAAAGAGATTGTGCTTCGGCTATCATTCCATTTTCTAAACGAAATTTAAGCCTTTCTGTAATTCTTGACCGCCTTTGTTCTCTATCAAAATAAACTCCAAAAATTATCGGTTTGATTTCAGGGTAATTTTCTCCTAACACTTCATTTCTTGAATAATATTCTGCAATTTCAATTGCCCTAACTGCCCTTTTTATGGTATCTAAATCACTACGATTATGTAAATCTTTGTATTTTCTTAGAATTTGCTCAAGCTCTTCTATTGTTTTATCTTTTAAAGCAATTCGTAATTTTTCGTTGATAGGAACTTTTACTAATTCGTAATTATTCAAAACTGCATTTATATACAAACCTGTCCCCCCACAGAGAATTGGAGTCAAGTTTTTCTCAGTTAATTCATTATAAACTTTAAAGAAATCTCTCTTATACTCATACACATTGTATTTATATCCTGGTTCACAAATATCAATTAAATGATAAGGAATTTTACTCCCTTTAACTTCATAATCTTCCAAATCCTTACCTGTACCTATATCCATTTTTTTATAAATTTGCCTACTATCAGCACTAATAATTTCAGTTTTTAAATCATAGGCTAAGTTTGCGGCTAACGAAGTTTTACTTCCTGCTGTTGCTCCAGTAATTACAATAAGATTATAAGTTTTTAACATTTTAAATTAAGCTTTATACAAGTTTTAGATAATCTTAAAATTTTAATGCGAAGATACAATCTTTTAGTTATAAACTGATTAATATAAAAATAAACTTTTAATTATTGCGTTTTGCTTACTCTCAATAAACGTGTGAGCGAGCATAGTAGCTATTGGCAAAATTAAAAAACTATTAAATTCTGTAAAATACTAAAAATTGACTATTTTTGCAATTCTTTTATAAAAAAATGAAAAGTCAAGAAATAATAAAAAGAGCAATAAAAATTTTACTTAATCCTATTACCGGCTGGCAAGAAAACCAAGTCAAAGAGTTTAGCTATAGGAATTTAATTAACCCTATTTTTATAATTACTTTGATAATATTATTTTCATCAAGGTTAGTTGGAAATACAATTTCTAAATTTGCCACAATAGATTTTATTTACATTCTTTCTTTTTCATTTGCGATGCTGATTGTGGATATAATTTATTTTTTTCTTCTAATAACTATATTAAATTCACTTTCCCCGTATTACAATATAAGTGCAGGGAAAAATAAGATTTCTTTTTTTATTTACACTTGTTTATTACCTTTTTATTTTTCTATTATAATTTACAATTTATTCCCTGCTTTATACTTTATAAATATAATAATAATTTATTCTTTTCTTGTGTTTTATTGGGGTTTAAAAAATTATTTACAAGTTAAACACAAAGATGCTTTGATTATATTTATTTCATTTTCATTAATAATCTTAGGTTCTTACTTAGTTTTAAACTTTCTTTTTGTTCGTCCTTTTTTCGATTTTATATTTTAATTTATGAGTGCAAAAATTTCCACATTTAAAAATAAAAAAGCTTACTATCAATATGAATTTATTGAAAAGTTTATTGCCGGTATTGTGTTGTTAGGAACAGAAATAAAATCAATTCGTGATGGAAAAATTAACTTTACCGATTCTTATTGTGTTTTTCGTAATGGCGAGTTATGGGTTACAGGAATTCATATTGCTGAATATATTTTAGGCACTTGTAATAATCACGAGGCACGTAGAGATAGAAAATTATTATTAAACAGACGTGAATTAAATAAACTTCAAAAAAAAGTAAGTGAAAAAGGCTTTACAATCATTCCTATTAGCATGATTTTAAATGAAAAAGGTTTAGCAAAATTAGAAATTGCTTTGGCCCGAGGAAAAAAGCTTCATGATAAACGTGAAGATTTAAAAGCCAAAGATTCAAAGCGAGATATGGACAGATATAATAAATTTTAGTTATGTTTAAATATATTATTTTATTTTCAATTTTATCTTATTTAATTGGTTCATTTAGTTCAGCTGTTTGGTTTGGTCGCTGGTTTTGGAATACAGATGTAAGAAATTTTGGAAGTAAAAATGCAGGTGCAACAAATACTTTTCGGGTGTTAGGAGCAAAAGCTGGTATAATAGTTTTTATTACAGATGTTTTAAAAAGTTTTTCAGCTATACAGCTTATTCATTTTGTGCCGGAAATTTCAAAAAACAGTGAATTATATTTTCAAATCATGATTCTTTTTGGTGGCCTTGCCATAATTGGGCATATTTTTCCAATTTTTTCACAATTTAAAGGCGGAAAAGGTGTTGCTTCTATGTTAGGTTTTATTATTGCTATTCATCCATTGGCTGCAGCAATCACATTTGGAGTATTTTTAATAGTATTTCTTATAAGTCGTATTGTTTCAGTTTCATCACTATCGGCAGCATTATTATTTCCGCTTATAATTTATATTTTAGAAAAAGGCGATTCATTAACTTTAAATATTTTTTCTTTAATTGCCACCTGTTTAATTCTTATAACACATAAAAAAAATATTAAAAGATTGTTAAAAGGCGAGGAAAAGCCCTTGAATTTCTCCAAAAAGGCTTAGTTTTGCCGAAAAACATTATAAAATGAAAACTTTTTTAAATTATTTAACATTCTTAATTGCTTTAATAAGCATTATTTCATGTAATTCAGTAGATAAAAAAATGGAAACACAAAAACAAACTACAAAAGCAATAGACCTTGCAGATTTAGATACTACAATTAGTCCGGCTGAAAATTTTTATCAATATGCCACAGGTGGTTGGCAAAAAAACAATCCATTACCTGACGAAGAATCAAGATTTGGCTCTTTTGATTTATTGGCAAAAGAAACCAACCAAAAAGTAAATGACATAATTATAGGTTTAACAAAACAAGAAAATAAAGAAAATAGTATTGAATGGAAAATTGCGACTTTCTATAATTTAGGAATGGACAGCGTAAAATTAGATAAAGACGGAATAAAACCCATTGAAGATTATCTAAATAAAATTGAAGCAATTTCGACCAAAGATGAAGTTTTGCAATGTATTGCCAATTTTCACCAATTAGGAATTTCAAGTTCTTTTTCAATTTTTGGCTCTGCTGATAGAGAAAATAGCGAAATGGAAATTGCTTATTTATATCAAGGTGGATTAGGTTTGCCAAACAGAGATTATTATATTTCAGAAGATGCAAGATCAATTGAAATTAGAAATGAATACAAAAAACATATTGATAGATTATTTAATTTATTTGAAATTAATAATTCTGAATCCAAAAATATTTCAGAAATAATATTTGCTTTTGAGTACAAACTTGCAAACCACTCAATGACAAATTTAGAATTAAGGGATCCATATTCAACAACTAATAGGTTAAATACCGCTGAACTGAAAGCACTTTCTCCGGATTTTGATTTTGAAAAATACTTCACATATATAAATCTTGCCGAACAAAAAGTAGTTAATATTAGTCAGCCTAAATTTTTTGCAGAATTTAACAATATTTTTAAAACCACAGATATTGAGACTTGGAAAATATATTTAAAATGGAATTTAATTAGAGCTTCTTCACCATATTTAAGTACAGAAATAGCCGATGCTTCTTGGGAATTTTACGGTAAATTTTTAACAGGTGCATTAGTACAGCAAGAAACTTGGCGTAAAGTTGTTAATAAAACTAATTCAAGCATGGGCGAAGCAATTGGTCAAATTTTTGTAAAAGAATATTTTCCGCCAGAAGCAAAACAAAGAATGGAAGTTTTAGTTGAAAATTTAAGAGTTGCTTTTGCTAAAAGAATTGAAAAACTCGACTGGATGAGCGATGTTACAAAAGTACAAGCTAAAGAAAAATTAGCAGCAATAAATGTAAAAATTGGTTATCCAAACAAATGGAAAGATTTTTCTAAATTAGAAATCAAGAATGATTATTATTTTTCAAATATTTTACGCGCCAACAAGTTTGAGTTTGAAGATATGATTTCCAAAATAGGCAAAGCTGTTGATAAAGAGCAGTGGTTTATGAATCCACAAACTGTAAATGCCTATTATAGTGCAAGTATGAACGAAATATGTTTTCCTGCAGGAATTTTGCAAGCTCCATTTTTTTATTTAGATGCAGACGATGCAGTTAATTACGGAGCTATAGGCGTTGTTATCGGGCATGAGATGACGCATGGTTTTGATGATAAAGGAAGAGCTTACGACAAAGATGGAAATCTCAAAGATTGGTGGACAGAAGAAGACGCTAAACGCTTTGATGAGAAATCAAAAGTTTTAGTAGAGCGTTTTAATAATATTGATGTTTTGCCTGACTTAAAAGCAGATGGTAAATTATCTTTAGGAGAAAACATTGCTGATTATGGAGGTTTAAAAATATCTTACGATGCTTTAATGATAGCTTTAGATGGCAAAACACCTGAAAACATTGATGGATTTACTGCACAACAAAGATTTTACTTATCTTATGCAAAAATTTGGGGACAAAATATTCGAACAACAGAAATTCGCAGAAGAACAAAAGAAGACGTTCACTCTCTTGGCGAATGGCGAGTAAACGGACAAGTTCCGGGAATAAAAGAATTTCATGAAGCTTTTGGTGTAAAACCCGGCGATAAAATGTATCTACCTCCTGAAAAATGGGCAAGTATTTGGTAAAAATTGTTAAAATTTATTAACACTTAAACAATTACTATTACACAATCATAAGTTTTTACAATTCTGAAAAACTTTTTTTAACATACAAAATCTAATCAGTATTTGTGTATTATAATTTAGAATTATAAAAAGTTTAAGCTTAACAAATCAATCACTAACACCATTATTCAAAAAGAAAATTGTATTCATGTTACTAGAATATCCTAAATAAATCTTTAAAAAATTTAATAAACATAGGGATAATTACCCTTTTTATTACTTTATTACCAAACTAAGTAGTTAATTCTATTAATAATTTCATATTATTGTTATAAAACTATATTATATTTGCAAACAGAAAACAAATAAGAATTATTTTTGTTTTTATTTAGATTTAGATATGTATGACGTAGCCATCAAGGAAATTAGTTTAGTTATGAAACATATATTTTTAAGGCAACGAGAATATAATTTTCACGTTTATTATTTTAGAATATTATAATATTTTTGATATGAAGAAAACTATAATCCTGAGTATTTTTATTTTTATTAGCTTATTTTCATTAAAAGTTCAGTCTCAAGTAACTGTTACTGTTGGTACGGGAACTATACAAGCACAGTATAATCCTGTTCGCACATTTTGGGGCTATAATTATACTCAACAAATTTATACAGCAACAGAAATATCAGCTGCTGGCGCGGCTCCAGGTATGCAAATAAACGCAATTAGATTTTATTGGGAAGGAGTTGGAACAATTGCAAACACAGATATTTGGACTGTTTTTATGGGAGAAGTTGCTCAATCTAATTTCACATCTACTAGCAATTGGGTGCCTTTTTCCTCACTTACAGAAGTTTATACAGGTAATATTAGTTTGCCAGCTTCGGCAGGTTGGTTTACAATTACACTAACAAATCCTGTTATATGGAATGGCAGTAATATTGTTGTTGCTATAGATGAAAACGTTTCTGGCTATGGTCCATCAGAAACAAGATGGAGAGGCTCTAGTACGCCTGATAACAAATCTATTTATTATTACAGCGATGGCACTAATCCTGATCCTTCTTCTCCACCTACAGCAAGCGGTACTACAACAACTCGTCCAAATATACAGTTTGATATGACTTCACTCGACCCTTGTGTAGGCGAACCTGAACCTGGTACTGCAAGCATTAGCACTGATGTTGGTTGTGTTGGGGCAAGTTTTACGCTTAGCTCTACAGACGCAACAATTGGTGCCGGCATTACTTATCATTGGCAAACTTCATCTGACCCCGATGGTCCATGGACAGATATTCCTGCTCCTAATGGAACAAATTTAACTTGTGTTACAAGCACAACTACAGACGCGTATTACAGGTTAAGAATTCATTGTGCGAACTCAGGATTATGGGGGACTTCAAATGTTGTATCATACTCAACAGAAGGTGATGCTTGCTTGTGTGGTAACTATCCTGCAATTTACGCAAGTTCAACTGCAGACGAGGATATTTCTAATGTAACAATAGGCTCATGGTCTAATAGCTCTACTTGTTCAACCATAGCTCCTGGCCTAGGTTCTATTCAAAACAGATATAGTAATTATGTTGGCGAAATTGCTGGACCTATAGTTATGCAAGGGGAAACCGTTAATTTCAGTTTAACTCAAACTAGCTGTGGCTCAGGCTCATACAATAATGGTTTTCAATTATATATTGATTGGAATATGGATGGAGATTTTCAAGATGCAGGAGAACAAGTTTATAATCAACCTACAGCTAGCTCAGGCAATCATACAAAAACTGGAACTTTTACTGTGCCTATGACTGCAACTCCTGGCACAACAAGAATGCGTGTAGTTGTAACAGAAACTACATTCCCTACTGGTACAAACTATGCCCACACAGCATACTCGTGGGGAGAAACAGAAGACTATTGTATAACTATTGTCGCTGCTGAAGATTGCGATGGTATGCCTATAGCAGGAACAGCTATGCCTGCTACTCAGATAATACCTAGTGGTGGTACAGCAAGTTTAAATTTATCAGGAAATACTGTAGCAGCTGGACTATCGTATCAATGGCAGAGGTCAACATCCCAATCAGGTCCTTTTACTAATATTGTTGGGGCAAACACACAAAATTATACTACTGGCGCTTTAACAAGTTCATATTATTATCGTTGTATACTTACTTGTGTTGCTACAGGCGATGCTGCAACATCTTCTGTCGCTTTTGTTGATGTAGTTGATGCCTTTAACATGTCTAACACAACAATAACAACTTGTGGCTCAATGTTTTATGATGCTGGGGGACCCACAGGAACTTATGACCCTAATTCAAATATTACTCTTACTATAATGCCTGAGATTCCAGGTACTTTTGTTGAAGTTACATTTAATAGTTTTGCTATTGAAAATAGCTACGACAAACTATATATTTACAATGGAAACTCTATAACTGCACCTCTAATTGGTGAATATACAGGAACAAACATGCCTCCAGCTATAACATCAACAGCTAGTGACGGCTCATTAACTTTTAGATTTACTTCTGATGGTTCTGTTCAACATGCAGGTTGGGAAGCTATGGTAACATGCTTTAATCCTTGTACTTATGAAGATCCTAGTTTTGACCAAGTTGGTCCTTTTTGCGCAGGCTGGTATATACCTGATTTACCAACTACTTCTAATAATGGTTATGAAGGAACTTGGTCGCCTGAAATAAATAATATGGAAACTACTACCTATAGTTTTACACCTAATTTAGGCGAGTGTTCTTATCCTGCAACAATGACAATTGTTATTGAACCAAATGACCCAGCTAGTTTTGATGATTATGATTCGTTTTGTCGGGGTACAACAATTCCTGCTTTACCAACTACTTCCATTGAAGGTATAGAAGGAAGCTGGTCGCCTGCTATTGACAACTGGAATACAACAGAATATACTTTTGTAACTGATGACGGAACCTGTGCATGGACAACCATGGAAATACAAATTGATACTGTACCAGCTGGAATTACAAATAATTCAGAGAGTAACGAGCTTACTTGCAGTTTAACACATATTTCTTTAACTGCAACAGGTGGAACAAGTTATGCTTGGAATGGAGGTCCTTTTATTTCATTACCAACTATTACTGTTAGCGACTCTGCAACTTATTCTGTTATTGTAAAAGATGATAATGGTTGTACTGGCGAAGCAAATATTGAAATTACTCAAAATATAAATACGCCAGACATTAGTTTTACAAATAATACTGGAACTAATGAATTAAATTGTCATATAGATGAAATTAACTTAACAGCCTCCGGGGGCGTTTCTTATGCTTGGAGTGGTGGAGCTACACCAAATTCAGCTAGTAATTCTTTTTATGTTGCTGGAACATATTATGTTACTGTTACTGGCGAAAACGACTGTGATTCAATAGCTTATTACGAAATTACAGAAGCAAACCCACTAGATATTACTGAAAATCTTAATAGTCCTGCTTGCTTTGGTATGACAGGAACTGCTCAATTAGTTGTAAATTCTGGTGGACAAGCTCCTTATAACATTGAATGGGAAGACGGTAGAATTACATTTACACATAATAGCGTTCCAACTAATGTTCCTTTTGGATATACTATTACAGATGCTGATAATTGTTCCACAGCTAGAAGTTTAACTATAACAACACCAGCTCAAATTCAAATTAATTTTACCGGTAATGATGCCAGTTGTTATGGGCTAAATAATGCTTCTATTGACGCTTCAAGCACTGAAGGTGGAGTGCAACCTTATAGATATATGTGGAGTATTGGAAGAATGACAGCAGAAATTACTAATATCAATGCTGGAGAATATTTCCTTACAGTTACTGACGATGAAAATTGCACTGCCTCTGCAAGTTATACAGTAAATCAACCAGACCAAATAATAATTGATATGGAAATTGAAGACGCAATTTGTGGATTATTAGGTGGAGTAATAAATACCGAAGTTACAGGTGGTGCAGGAACGTTTACTTATGAATGGTCTAATGGAAGTAATTCTAACAATATATCAGGCTTAGAACCAGACACTTACACATTAACAGTTACAGACGCTAATTATTGTCAAGAAATACTTAGTGCTGATATTAATAAAACAGGAGATATAATTGCAAATATAACAGTCGTCCAACCTGTTTTATGTGGAGGCATTCCAGATGCAATTTTACAAGCAGGTTCTGTTAATGGAGCTATGCCATGGACTTTTAAATGGAGTACCGGTGCTACAAGCGAAATAATTAATAATTTATCTACAGGTACATATAGACTAACAGTAACTGATGCTTGGGGTTGCACTGGAAGTACAGAAAAAACACTAACAGCTGCAAACGAAGTACTTATAAATTCTAGCGTATCGCATTTGAAATGTAATGGCTCTAATGACGGTAAAATTAATATAAGCATCACAAGTGGAGAACCTCCTTTTAATATTCAATGGTCAAATGGAGAATCTGATTTAAGTCTAAATTCTTTATTCCCCGGAAATTATTCTGTTACAATTACTGATAATAGAGATTGCTATCTTACAGAAACTTTCGAAATTATAGAACCTGAACCAATTGATTTTTCATTCGTTAAAAAAGATGTTAATTGCTATGGAGATTTGAACGGGTCTATAATTATGAACGCAACAGGAGGTTCAGAACCATATACCTACACACTCTCAACACATAAAGGACAAATTGTGGCAAATACAGCTATAGTTAATTCTCTGTCAATTGGAAATTATATTATGAAAGTTGTTGACAATAATGAATGTTCTAAAACTGATGAAGTTAGTATTTACCAACCAACGAAATTAAGTGCAAAAGCTAGTGTTACAAATCCTAGTTGCGAAGGAAATAATGATGGACTTATTTTAGTAACTCCTTTTGGTGGCTCATCTCCATACAAATACAAATACGATAATTATGATTTAGATACTAATGTCTATATTAATTTAAAAGAAGGCAAATATCATATAGAAATTGAAGATATTAACGGATGTAAGTTTGTACTTGGAAAAATATTTGTTAGTGATGGATTATTAGCTTGTTTAAATATTCCAAACGCTTTTACACCAAATGGAGACGGTATAAATGAAACTTGGATAATTGAAAATATTCAACTTTATCCTGAAGCACAAATTTTTGTTTATAACCGCTGGGGACAAGAAATGTATTTTGGAAAATATAATTCAGAACCTTGGAATGGCACATTTAATGGTAAAAAATTATCAGCAGGTGCTTATTTTTATATTATAGATACTAAAAATGATGATGTAGGCGAATACAAAGGTACAGTGAGTATTGTTTATTAAAACTATTAATATTTTATGTCGGCCTAAACTCTTAAAAGTATATTATTATGAAATCTAATTTATCTATTGTAATTCCAATTTATAATGAAGAAAAAAATTTGGGAATAACAATACCTGAAATTATTGATTTTTGTAAGACAAATAATTATAAACTTATTTTAGTAAATGATGGTTCTAAAGATAATTCTAAAACAATATTAAAAAATTATGAGAACTTAGAAAATATTAAAATTTATCACCACAAACTAAATAAAGGATACGGAGCTGCAATTAAAACTGGAATATCAGTCTGTGATACTAAATATATTATTACAATTGATGCCGATGGTCAACATTACTTAGAAGATGTTGAAAAACTTTATTTGAAAATTTTAGAAACAGACGCAGACATGATTATCGGATCTAGAAAAGGGAGTAAATCGAGTAGCTTATCAAGAGGTATTGGCAAAACTATAATAAGAACTGTTGCAAAAATGCTAATGAAAGTGCCTGTTTATGATATTAATTCAGGTATGAAAATTTACAATACAGAATTAGCAAAAAACTACTTATCTTTAACTCCCAACACAATGTCGTATAGCGATATTATTGCTTTAATATTTATTAACAACCAACATTTAGTGATAGAAGAACCAATTAAAATTAAAGAAAGATTAGCAGGAAAAAGTACTATTTCTATAGAAACAGCATTTCAAACCCTAATGGAAATTATAAATATAGTAATATTGTTTAATCCTTTAAAAATTTTTATACCACTCTCCATAATTTCTATAATTGCTTCATTAATTCATGGCATTCCTATACTTATTGCAGGCAGAGGACTTTCAGTTGGTAGTTTACTAGGCTTAGTAGCCGGAATATTATTCTTTTTACTTGGACTAATAGCTGAACAATTATCATGGCTTAGAAAAAGTTCTGCCAAAAACTTATAATAAAAAATCAAATTATATAAAAAAACGAATTATTATTTTTTATTTTCAAATGCAAGCTTAAGGTTATTATTTGCTAAAGTAAAATTAGCATCAATTTGCAAAGCTTTTTCACAAGCCTCAATAGCTTTATCCCACTCTCCTAAAGCATTATAGGCAGAACAAATATTATTATAAGCCAAAGCATAATCAGGTTTTAGTTCTAAAGACTTATAACAGGCTTCAATACATTTATAAAACTCGCCAAGATTATAATATTCTAAACTCAAATTCAAATACTTTTCCGCACTTGGCTCAAGGTTTGCAGTTTGTTCAGCTAATTGAAGTTTTGTTAAACTTTGAGAATAATCAAAATTTTTATAAACTAAAGAATATTCATCACCCGGATAAATATCTAATGTTTTATTTACTAAAATTAACAATTCATCTATCTTATTCAACTCAAAATAAATATCATATAAAAGATGATTGTTTTGCAAATAATACGGGCTTAATTTCCTAGTTTTCTCCGCTTCTAACAATGCCTCTTGAAATCTATTGTTTTCAAATAAAAATTTAGAATAATAATAATGAGAAACATATATATCCTCTCCATAATTAATTCCATTTACAAAATACTCTTCCGCAATTTGTTTATTTCCCATAGCATTATGCAAAACGCCTAAATTAGTATGCAAATAAGAATAATACGGAGTATAAATCAAAGCTCTGTTAAAATAATCTAAAGCTGTTTCATAATTAGCTTTTCTCATTTGCGTTAGACCATAATTCATTAGTCCACGCCCATTTTTCGGACTTTTAATTGTAACATCATACCATAAACTTTCATCAGAACTCCAAACTTTATTACGTTGACGTACTCCATAAGCATTAGCACTAAATACAGAAACTGTAAAAACAAGAATAAACATTTTTAAAAATAAAGAATTAAAGATTTTGGCTTCATATTTCATAAAAACATATCTAATTGCAGAAATAACAGCAAGACACAAGCCTACAAAAGGAAAAAACATTCTATGATCGTTAGTAACTTCAGATAATGGAATAATACTTGAAGTTGGCAATAATGAAAGTAAAAACCAAGATAAGCCAAACGAAATTGCTCTTGTTTGTTTATTTCTAAAAGTTTTAAAAATACAGATTATCAAAAAAACAATAAAAACATAACCAATTATAGCTCTTTCATCAAAAAAATTAGTAAAAACTTGCCAATCGGTGTCGGCAGATAAATTTAGTGGCAAGAAAAAAGCAATAAAATATCTTAAATAAACCCAAGGCTGAGTAATTAAATAATGATAAACAGAATTCCCACCTGGGGTAAAACTTTCTGTTTGCATTTTTATGCTTAAATAAGCTAAACTCAAACATACAATCAAAGATGGCAAAATTTTTATAAAAGACTTTTTTAATGCAGTAAATATGTTTTTACTAAAAATTTTACTCTCATTTTTCATTTCTTCAAAAAATAATATATATACAAAAAGTAGTGGAGCAAACATTACAGCCTGTTCTTTACAAAGCATTCCTAAAATTATTGGGATAAGAAAAATTTGAAACTTCCGAATTTTTGGAAAATATAAATAAATAAAAAAACCAAAAATTACAAAAAAAGTAGAATACGAATCTGAACGAGAACTAATATAATTAATAGTTTCTGCGTTGGCGCTATGTAAGCCATAAAATAAACTTGTAAAAAAAGCAAAATAAATATTCAATTTATGATACCCTTTGTTATCAAGGATTTTTTTTACTACATAAAACATTAAAACTAATTGTAGTAAAAACATTAAAAACATGCTTAAATGAAAATAAAAAGGATTTAAACCTTTTGCTAAATGATAGTCTATCGCAAAAGACAAACTCACTAAGGGTCTATAAGTTTGATTATTAGGATTTGAACTAAATGTGTTTGCATCTTTAAAAAACAACTTGTAATTAGAAATGTTTTTAATGTAAATATTATTTTCAATTGTATGAACATCATCGAATGCGAAGGGATTATTAAAATGGTTTGAATAAATAATACTTACTAATCCAAGGATTACTAAAACTAATAAAACATTTATAAATTTTGAATTTGTTTTCATAATCTGGTTTGCAATAATTTTTCTTTTGCGAAAATAATATAAAAAATCTTTGCAACAAAAAAAAGAGGCTTTTGCCTCTTTAATTATTTTTTGTCTTTCAACAAATCTCTAATTTCTGTAAGAAGTATTTCTTCACTTGTTGGTTCTGGAGTTGGTTCTGGTTCAGGAGCCGCCTCTTCTTTCTTTTTAAAACTATTAATACCTTTAATAACCATAAAAATTGCAAAAGCAATAATTAAAAAGTCAATAGCAACTTGAACGAAAGCACCATAATTTAGAGTAACAGCAGGATCTTCACCAACAGCACTTTTTAATACTATGCTCAAATCTGTAAAATTTACACCACCAATAAGTAAACCTAGAGGAGGCATAATAACATCAGCAACTAATGAAGCTACAACTTTACCAAAGGCAGCACCTATGATTATACCAATGGCCATGTCAATAAGGTTTCCCTTAAGAGCAAATTCTTTAAATTCTTTTAACATAATTGTATTTTTTAAGATTAAAATTTATAAGTAAGTCCAAGTCCAATCATTTGTTTAATTTGAAGTTTTGGGCTAAAATGATCTATTCCATCAGCGTCAACCCAATTGATATTAATATCATCATCATAAATCATTGTATAATGAATACTTGCACTAAACCAATTATTTATTTTCAACATCAAAAGATTTTCCCAGTTAACGTCAACGTTTTTTGCATTTTCCAAATAATTAGAGAATAAATCTAGTTTGGTTGAATAAGTCATATTTTTAAGAAAATCAACTTTGTATTGAGCTTTTAAATATCCCCCAAATTCAGGTCTGAACATCTTACCAGGATCAACACCAAAAGCTCCTAAATTTGATAAATATTCATCAGTAACAAAAGTCATTTTACCAGTTAATGGCGAAATAAACAATGAAAAATTATCGCTAGGTTTATAATCCATACCTAAAGATACATTTAGATATGCAGGTGCAAAAAAGTCTGATATTTTATTAGCATCTGTAGGTTCTTTAAACCCATGATCAAATTGAGTTTTAAAACCAATTAAAGCTGCATAATACCAATGCTCAAAAGCAAACTGTCCATATTTTGATGAAAAATCAATTTTATCGTCAGTTTTATAAATTAATTGGTTCTCTCCTATTCCTTGAAATAATTTACCATAACCTAAATCCAATGTATTATCCCAAGTCATACGATTCTTTTTAAAGTTGGCAAATAAATTTACAAATGAGTTTGCTGCAACAGAGTTTTGACCTCCTGCTGACCAATTGGTAAAAGAAACTTGAGAAGCGTTTAGAGACATCATACCTCCGCTTTTCCATTTACCTTTTTCTGATTCATCTTGCGAAAACATGCTAAGATAAGAAAAACTTAAAATCAGAATTAAAATTAGAGTTTTTTTCATAATTAAAACATTTACATTAATACTATTAATTTTATTTAAATTACATTAATTTTATATAAAACAACAATCATAACAAAGTAAGATTAAAAAAGTTTAGCAAAAAAAAAACAGAATTATTTAACTCTGTCTTTTTGTACCCGGAGCCGGAATCGAACCGGCACGATTTTTAAAAATCACTGGATTTTAAGTCCAGCGCGTCTACCTATTCCGCCATCCGGGCACTCAATATTGCCCTTATAAAAAAGAGCGAGAAACGAGACTCGAACTCGCGACCCCGACCTTGGCAAGGTCGTGCTCTACCAACTGAGCTATTCTCGCAAATTGCGTTGCAAAGATAAAACAAAATTTTCCTTTCTACCAAATTTTTTAAAATATTTTTTTAGAAAAAAACGCATCTTAGTTTAAAAATCTGAAAATCAACAAATTAAAATAAAAAAAAGCCCTAAAAAGGGCTTAAAAATTATTCGTTATTCTCTTCAACTGAATCAGGAGCTATAATTTCTTCTGAATTTTCTGCTTTTGGTTTTCCTTTTAAATAATCCGGCAATTCCATTCCTGCCATTTTAAATAATTCTTCAAATGGTGGTACAGCGCCTAACATACCCGACAAAAAGTTTGCAGTTGTAGGTTTTCCATTTTGCGAACCAGCTCCCATATTATCCCAAACTGTAATTTTATCAATTTTAAGATTTTTAATAGCCTCAACTTGATGTTTAACAATTTCAGGAAGTTTATCGGCAATCATTAACAGAACGGCATCACGTGAATTATCACCTGCTGCTTTAACAATTTTATCAAAACCTTCGGCTTGTTTACTTAAAATTTCATAAATACCCTTTCCTTCGGCTTGCATTTTTAACAAAATAGCGTCTGCCTCTCCTTTTGCAAGTCTTCGTGTTTGTTCTGCAATAGCATCAGCGGCAATTTCAATTTTTTGTTTATCAATTTCGGTAGGTACAACAACATTAGCATATTGAGTTGCCTTATCTCTCAAAGCTCTATTCTCTTCGGCTATTTTTTCTGCGGAATAAGCGTCTTCTAAAGCTTTTGCACGCTTAACTTTTTCGGCCGTTATTGCTAAACGCTCTGCTTCGGCTTCTTGTTCACGTCTTAAAGCATCTGATTTTGCAATTGTAATTTTTGCCAAGTTTTCACCCTCAACAGCATTAGCGTCAGCTTCAGAAGTTTTTATACGCTCTTCGCGGTTTGCATTTGCTTCACCAATTTTAGCATAAGCAACTGCGTCTGCAACTTTTACTCTTTGCTCTTTTTCTGCTTCAGCCTGACCAATTTCTCCGTCTCTATTTTTTTCAGCCACTGATTTTTTTGCATCATTTATAGCTTTTGCTGCTGCTTCCTTTCCTAATGCAATAATATAACCAGATTCATCATTTAAGTCAGTAACGTTAACATTAATTAATTTTAAACCTATTTTTTTTAATTCGGCCTCAACATTTGACGAAACAGCTTCCAAAAACTTATCACGATTAGAATTAATTTCTTCTATATCCATTGTTGCAACAACCAAACGAAGTTGACCAAATAATATATCTTCAGCCAATTTACTAATATCTGTTTGGGTTAATCCTAACAAACGTTCTGCCGCATTTGTCATAACGCTATCTTCAGTACTAACCCCAACAGTAAAACGCGAAGGTACATCAACGCGGATATTTTGCTTTGATAAAGCACTTCTAAGATTTATTTCAATTGAAAATGGAGTTAGCTCCAAAAATTGATAATCTTGAATAACAGGCCAAATAAAAGCAGCTCCACCATGAATACATTTTGCAGTTCTATATTCTGAATCACGTTTTCCAACCTTTCCATAAATAACTAAAATTCTATCAGAAGGACAACGTTTATACCTTCTTAAAAAGGTAACAATCATTATAAAAATAAAGAAAACTGCAAAAGCAATTATTAAAATAAAATATTCTCCACCCATAATTATATAATTTATAAATTAAACAAAATATTTTTTCATACTTTTGTAACAAGCAAAACCTCACCTACTTCAACACCAACTACTTGCACTAAACTTCCTGTTTTTATTTCTTCATTTCCTTCAGTAACAGCGTCTAAAGTTTTTAAGCCTTGAATATCAATTTGCACTTTTCCTCTACCGGATTTTAAAGCAGGAATTGTTAAATAAACACTTGCAGTTTTTCCAATAGAACTTTCAATTTTTGCATTGCCACTTTCTGTTAACTTGCCCATTAAATAAAATAAAGCAGCCATAATCAACATCATTAACAAACCACAAACTATGGCTATAAAAATTGTAATTCCGGGATTAAAACCCGAATGAATACAAGCAATACCTGTCCAACCAAAAATAGTAAAAAAAGCAACGAAATTTTTCAAACTAATAAATTGAAAACCAATTCCTGCATCTACATCTATGTCGCTATCTAAGTCCATATCAGTATCCATTCCAATACCAAATAAAGTTAAAATCATTTGGATAATAAAAACAGCAGAAAACGGCAGAGCAAAAAACCAAAATATTTTTTCCAAAATTTCCATTGATGCCCACCAAGTATTTATTGATAATAAAATATCCATAATTTTATTTTTCTGTAAATTTAATCCTTTTTTATAAATGTAAACAATTTTTTAGCTTATTTTTTTAAAATAAATAAATAAATTTCCATTTAATTTGCTTTAGAAAGGAAAAAGCATTAAATTAGCAAAAAATTTAATAAAAAACATAATTTTAAAAATAAAAAAATGGCTGTAAGTTATAAAGAGTTAGGATTAGTGAACACAATAGAAATGTTCAAAAAAGCAACTGAAGGCGGATATGCAATTCCTGCTTTTAATTTTAATAATATGGAGCAAATGCAAGCAATTGTTGCAGCTTGTGCAGAAACAAAATCTCCTGTTATTCTTCAAGTTTCTAGTGGTGCCAGAAAATACGCAAACCAAACTTTGCTAAGATATATGGCTCAAGGAGCAGTAGAATATGCAAAAGAACTTGGTTGGAAAAAACCACAAATTGCTCTACATTTAGACCATGGCGATAGTTTCGAACTTTGTAAAAGTTGTATAGACTTGGGTTTTTCATCGGTAATGATTGACGGTTCGCATTTACCTTACGAAGATAATATAGCTTTAACAAAAAAAGTGGTGGATTTTGCTCATCAATTTGATGTTACAGTAGAAGGAGAATTAGGTGTTTTGGCAGGCGTAGAAGACGATGTATCGGCCGAGCATAGCACTTATACAAAACCAGAAGAGGTGGTGGATTTTGTTAGCAGAACAGGAGTAGATTCCTTAGCTATATCAATTGGTACTTCGCATGGTGCAAATAAATTTACTCCTGAACAATGCACAAAAGATGAAAATGGAAAATTACAACCTCCTCCTTTACGTTTTGATATTTTAAAAGAAATAGAAAGACAAATCCCAGGTTTTCCAATTGTTCTGCACGGGTCTTCATCTGTTCCTGAAAAATACGTTGAAACTATTAACGAAAATGGAGGTAATTTAAAAAATGCTATAGGAATTCCGGAAGACCAATTAAGAGAAGCCGCTAAATCATCTGTTTGTAAAATTAATATCGACTCTGACGGTAGATTAGCAATGACAGCAACAATCAGAAAATTCTTTAACGATAGTCCTGATAAATTTGACCCACGTCAATATTTAGGACCTGCCCGCGAAGAATTAAAAAATTTATACATGCACAAAATTAAAAATGTGCTTGGTAGTTTTGATAAAGCTTAAAATAATAAAACGGTGGTTTAATTAATTAAATCACCGTTTTTTTTAATATATTTAAAATATGTATTTATTTGCAGATAGTGGCTCCACAAAAACTCATTGGCTAATCACTGATTTTGAATACAATATTCTAAGTGAGTTTAAAACTACTGGTCTAAATCCGTATTTTACTAATGAACACAAATTATTGCTTACTTTAAAAGAAGCTTTTCCCGAAAAATTTGACCCACTAAAAGTCGAAAAACTTTATTTTTATGGTTCGGGTTGCTCTATAGAGGAAAATTATTCACACTTTCGTCAAGCCTTTTTATATTTTTTCTTTAATGCAGAAATAAATATTTTTTCGGACATGCTTGGTGCTGCAAGAGCTACATTAAAAACACAAGAAGGGATTGCTGCTATTTTAGGAACAGGAGTAAATTCTTGTTATTACAATGGAAAATCTATTAAAGAAAATGCAATTTCACTAGGATTTATTCTTGGCGATGAAGGTAGCGGAGCATATATTGGAAAATTATTTGCAAAATTTTATTTAGAAAATAAATTTGACCCGGAATTAAGCAAAAAATTTTACTACGAAACCGGAGAAAATCATGCAAGTATCTTAAATGCAGTGTATAAAAATCCTAATCCAAATAAATATTTAGCTAACTTTTGCCATTTTATACACAAAAACATAGAACACAAACAATTAACTGAGCTTGTGGAATTTTCATTTAATAAGTTTTTTAAAAATTATATTTTGATTTTCAATGATTACAAAAATAAAAATTTAAGTTTTACAGGCTCGCTTGCAAATGCTTTTAAAGATATTTTAATTAAAACTGCTAAAAACCACCAAAGCCAAAATCCAATATTTATTGAAAATCCAATTTATGAAATTCTAGAATATCATAAAATTACTAAAGATTAAAATAAGTCTGTTTTTAACTTAGAAATTCAGAAAATAAAAGAACATTTTCAACTTTTGTTCACAAATTTTATTATTATTATTCTCAAAAATAAATTAACTTTACAAAAAAACTTTTATGGAAAATATAATTATAAAAGCAAGAAAATGGTTAAGTCCAAGCTATGACAAAGAAACTCGTGAAGAAGTAAAACGTATGATAGAAAGCGACAAGGAGCTTTTAACTGAATCTTTTTATAAAGATTTAGAATTTGGTACCGGCGGTTTACGTGGAATTATGGGGGTTGGTACTAATAGAATGAATAAATATACAGTTGGAATGAGTACTCAGGCTTTGAGCAATTATTTATTAAAACAATTTCCAAATACTAAAATAAAATGTGCAATAGCATACGATTGCAGAAATAATTCAGAATATTTTGCTAAAATTTCTGCTTCAGTTTTATCTGCAAATGGGATAAAAGTGTATTTGTTCGACAGTTTACGTCCTACACCTGAACTTTCTTTTACTATTAGACATTTAAAATGTCAGTCTGGAATTGTTATTACAGCTTCACACAACCCAAAAGAATATAATGGATATAAAGTTTATTGGCAAGATGGCGGACAAATTATAAATCCTCATGATGTTGGAATTATTAATGAAGTAAGAGAAATTTCAGATATATCACAGGTGAAATTTGATGATAGTTTAAAAAATATAGAAATTATTGGCGAAAATATTGATAATGCATATATAAAGAAACTTTCAGAAATCAGTTTAAATCCTGAAGAAATAAAAAAGTCAAATTTAAAAATTGTCTTCACTCCTATCCATGGTTCAACTGTTGACATTTTACCAAAAGCCTTACAAAAAGTTGGTTTTAGCGACATAAATATTGTTGAAGAACAAGCAATTGTTGACGGCAATTTTCCAACAGTTGTTTCGCCAAATCCTGAAGAAGAAACAGCTTTAAGTATGGCAATAGAAAAAGCAAAAAAAATCAAAGCTGATATTGTTATGGGAACCGACCCTGACGGCGACAGATTGGGCATAGTAATTCGTAAAAAAAATGGAGATTATATGCTCTTAAATGGAAATCAAACTGCCTCTATTTTAATTTTTTATCTTTTAGAAGAATGGCAAAAAAAAGGAAAACTAAAAGGCAAGGAATATATTGTTAAAACAATTGTTACCACAGAACTATTATCTGTAATAGCAAAATATTACAATGTAAAATCTTATGATGTTTTAACTGGTTTTAAATATATTGCCGAAATAATTGAAAAAAATTATGGCAAAACAACTTTTATTGGTGGTGGCGAAGAAAGTTATGGATTTTTGGCTGGCGAATTTGTTAGAGACAAAGATGCGGTTATGTCATGTATGCTTATGGCAGAAGTTACTGCTTGGGCAAAAAATCAAAATATAAGTTTAGATGAATTATTAATTGATATTTACATAAAATTTGGATATTATTTAGAAGGTTTAAAATCTTTAACAAAAACTGGTAAAGATGGTTTGGAAGAAATTCAAAAAATGATGGAAAAGTTCAGATACCAAACCCCGGAATCAATAAATGGTGTAAATATAGCCTTAGTTCATGATTTTGAAAAAGGAAGCACTATTGATAAAATAAGTGATTTAAGGTATGAAATAAGCCTGCCAAAATCTAATGTTTTGCAATTTGATTTAGTTGACGGAACAAAAATAACAGTTAGACCTTCGGGTACTGAACCAAAAATTAAATTTTACGTATCTGTTCACGATAAACTAAAAAACAAAGAAGAATATGCTCAAAAAACCATTGAATTACAGAAAAAAATCGATAAAATAATAGAAACTATGATTAATTTCTAAAATTTTTGCACGAAAAAGCTTTGAAAATCAACATATTGAAAACTTTTAAAAATATTTTTCAAAAATCTTTTGGAGAATAAAAAAAATACCCTATTTTTGCAGTCCGATTTGGGTACCATAGCTCAGTCGGTAGAGCAACGGACTGAAAATCCGTGTGTCCCTAGTTCGATTCTAGGTGGTACCACAGCCTCACTAAAAGTTGAGGCTTTTTTATTTTATAGCTAAAAATTTATTAAATATTTTCTTAAATATTACTTAATCTGAGCTAACTTAACAACTTAGCTTTAATCTAATCTTCTTCTAAAATCATCTCCACTTGGAGCTTGATAAACTCTTAAATCAAATTCTGGAAGAACAGCAAAAATATGATCAAAAATATCAGCTTGTACTCTTTCGTAATCAACCCAAGCTTTTAAAGCACTAAAAGTATATATTTCCATAGGCAAACCATTTTGAGTTGGCTCTAATTGCCTAACAATCAATGTCATATCTTTACTTATATTCTCATTAGCCTTTAAATATTCAGTCATATATATTCTAAAACTACCTAAATTTGTCAACCTTCGCCCATTAGCCAAAACACTTGTATCAAAATCATGAGCTTTATTAAATGCGTCTATTTCAGCTCTTTTTTCCTTGATATAATCTTTTAATAAATGAATTTTTGATAAGCGGTCTAATAATTCCTTATCACAAAACTTTACTGATGTCATATCGATTTTTACTGAGCGTTTTATTCTTCTGCCACCCGACTCCTCCATTCCTCTCCAATTGCTAAAACTCTCAGAAACTAAGGCATAAGTTGGAATAGTAGAAATCGTATTATCAAAATTACGAACTTTTACAGTATTTAAACTAACTTCTATAACAGTTCCGTCAGCATTTCTGTCTTCCATACTTATCCAATCTCCAATTCTAACCATATCGTTTGTGCTTAGCTGAATTCCACTTACCAAGCCCATTATAGAATCTTTAAAAACTAACATTAAAATTGCAGTCATAGCACCTAAACCGGTAATAAAATAACCAACTTCTTTATTTAGCAAATATGATAAAGCAAATATTGTGGCAATTATAAAAACAAATATTTTTACTACTTGGATATAGCTTTTTATACTTGTTCCTTTTTTACTTCCAACATTCTGATTATAAATATCATTAACTGCACTTAAAAATGAGAAAATTATTCTCACAATTAATACAATCAAATATAAAACAGTAAGTTTTTTAACAAGTAAAATTGCCCATTCATAATCCATAAAAGCAATTTCAATAGAATAGTAAACAATTAATATAGGTACTAATTGGGATATTTTATGGAATACTTTTTTCTCAAATAAAATATCATCCCAAGTGTTTTTTGTTTTCTTAACAAATTTTTTAATTACTGCCAATAAAATTGTCTTTGTAATATAATTTGACAGCAAACTAATAATTATAATACAAGTCAACACAATCAAGGAACTAATCAAGTTTACATAAGATAAACTTAAACCATGATTCAACAACCAATCTTTTAAAGATATAATGATAGCGTAAAAATTCATTTTCATCAAATATTTATATAAATTTGTAGCTATAAAAATAATGAAAGAAAACAAATATGAAAACTATTTATAAAGTTTTTCTCAACATAATCATATTAACAAGTATATTTTTAGCAAATTCAAATATATATGCCCAAAATAATTTTGATAAATGGTTTAAAAATAATGGCTTACGAATT
>Ga0172382_10003959_pt1 | contig 23049 bp, 16 predicted proteins | sample Leawel138RmetaG_FD_122245 | JGI IMG/M metagenome (GOLD analysis project Ga0172382, IMG submission 122245) | Leachate microbial communities from a municipal landfill in Southern Ontario, Canada - Leachate well 138R metaG | ecosystem: Engineered > Solid waste > Landfill > Unclassified | place... | reverse complement strand
TTTAGGCATTGGTCTGTTATCCACTGGAGCAGCATGGATCTTTGTCAGCCAACTCAGCGCGCCACTCAAACGCTTAGTGATTGCTGCGCGCCTGTTTGGTCAAGGACGCAGTGTGCGCTTGCCGGTGGATGTGGATACCGCCAGTGAAATGGCTGAAGTGTATCGCGCCTTTAATCAGATGACTGATGACGTTGAGCAAGCGGGACGTGAGCGCGAGTTGATGTTAGCTGGGGTTTCGCATGATTTGCGTACACCATTGACACGTCTGCGTTTATCGCTTGAGTTGCTGGACAGTGACAATGAACTGACCAGCGATATGGTGCGCGATATTGAAGATATGAATGCCATTTTGGATCAGTTCTTAGCCTTTATTCGTGATGGCCGCGATGAACCCATGGAAACCTGTGATCTGGGTGAGTTGATTAATTCTGTAGTGGCACCATTTAGCCAACAGGGACATGACATACGCGTGTGTTTAGAGCGTATGCCTTCTTTGCCGCTGCGGCGTGTCTCAATCAAGCGTATGTTGGTTAATTTATTAGAAAATGCCCTGCGTTATGGTGGGAAAGGGGTTGAAGTGGCTGCTTCGGTGGTGCATGACGAGGACGTACCCTATGTCGCAATCAGTGTGTTGGATCGTGGTGAAGGGGTTAACCCAGATGATTTGCAGCGCATGTTTAATCCGTTTATTCGTGGTGACCAAGCACGTGGTGGGCACGGTACAGGGCTCGGTTTAGCTATTGTGCAGCGTATTGCTGCACAGCACGGCGGCAATGTGGAATTGCATAATCGTGCCGGTGGTGGACTGGAGGCAACGGTGTGCTTACCAATTACTGTGGGTGATATCCATGAGCAGTACAGCACTGAGCGATAACACAGGATGAAAGTACAACATGAGTGATGGACAGCAAGAAAAAGTTCGTTTGGATAAATGGCTTTGGGCGGCACGTTTTTATAAAACTCGCGCATTGGCTAAAGAAGCCATTGAAGGCGGTAAGGTGCACTGTCGAGGCGAGCGCTGCAAGCCGTCTAAAGAGCCTAAAGTGGGCGATGAACTGGTTATTCGCGCGGGTTATGACGAACGTGCGGTGGTGATTGAGCAATTGAGTGCTGTGCGTCGTGGCGCGCCACAAGCACAGTTGTTGTACCGTGAAACAGAAGACAGTCTGGTCGCGCGAGAAAAGGCGGCAGCATTACGTAAGGCAGGCGCTTTAGGTATCCAAACTGACGGCCGTCCCACAAAAAAACAGCGGCGACAGATTCATCGTTTTAAAGATCAGTAGCCTGTTGTGTTGAGTGTGCTCTGATCCAGCAGCGTAGATCTAAACAAGTTAATTTTTTAATCGCGGTTTATACTAAACCGATATTTTTTCTGTGGGTGTTGTATGGCAGATTTTGATTTTACCCAGCGCTTTATTTTTGAAAGCACTGATGTGCGCGGAGAGTTGGCCAGCTTAGAAGAAAGCTATGCCCATGTCTTAGCTAAGCATACGTACCCTGAGCCGGTTGCGGCCTTACTCGGTGAGCTGATGGCTGCTGCGGCCTTACTTATTAACACGTTGAAATTTGATGGTTTACTGGTTTTGCAGGCACGCTCCAGTGGTGCTGTGCCCCTGTTGATGGTTGAGTGTTCAAGTGAGCGTGAGTTGCGTGCCATTGCCCGTTATGAGAGTGAGCAGATTAGCAGTGCTGCAAGTTTGCAAGAGTTGATGCCTGAAGGTGTACTGGCGATCACCGTGGACCCACGCGAAGGCCAGCGTTACCAAGGGTTGGTAGCGTTAGATGGCGCAACCTTGGCCGATTGTTTCACTAATTATTTTGTTAATTCTGCGCAATTGCCGACACGTTTTTGGCTGTACGCTGACGGTCAGCGTGCTCGCGGAATGTTATTACAACAGTTACCTGCAGATTGCTTGCCCGACCCAGACGAGCGTGAAGAAAGCTGGCAGCGAGTGATTGCTTTAGCCTCAACGCTCAGCGCCGAAGAATTGCTGGGTTTAGATAATGAAACCATTTTGCACCGCTTGTACCATGAAGAAGAGCTGCGCCTGTTTGCTGGAACTGACTTGAAGTTTCATTGCAGTTGTACGCGCGAACGTTCCGCGCAAGCGTTGCAGAGCCTAGGGTTGACGGATCTACAGTTGTTGCTGGCTGAAAAAGCAGGCACTATTGAGATTGATTGCCAGTTTTGCAATCAAACATACCTATTTAATGAAAATGATATTATGCAGATGTTTGCTGAGCAGGGCACGATTGACTCATCAAATACAGTGCATTAATTGCATAAGTCTGGCATAATCGCGGGCACTTTTTCATGTAGTGCTTTAGCTTAAGCACTACAAAACTTCTGGAGGATTCGGCTCAGGCCGTTGGGGATCTCATGACGCAAGCAAAAACCGCTGTGTACACCGATATTAGCGCTGCCCAATTAATTGAAGAAGCTATTCGCCGTGGCGAAGGTCACTTGGCTGTGAATGGCTCACTGGTTGTTGAGACAGGTTATCGTACGGGCCGCTCACCGGCTGACCGTTTTATCGTGCAGGAGCCCAGCACTGAATCTCAGATCGCTTGGGGCCCAATTAACCGTCCGATTGCACCCGCTATTTTTGATGCATTGTGGACACGTGTTGAAGCGTACGTGGCAGAGCGTGAAAGCTTTGTATCGCACGTGCATGTAGGTTCTGATCCGACGCATTACTTGCCAGTTAAAATGACCACAACCACAGCGTGGCATAACTTGTTTGGCCGTTGCTTGTTCATTACGCCAGAAACATTTAACGAATCTAGCAAAGAGCAGTGGCAAATCATTAATGCACCATTTTTTGAGTGCGTACCAGAGCGTGACGGTACCAACTCTGATGGTTGCGTGATGATTAACTTCGCAGCGAAAAAAGTGCTTTTAGCGGGCATGCAATACGCTGGCGAAATGAAAAAATCCATGTTCTCAGTACAGAACTTCTTATTGCCAGCGCACGATGTGCTGCCAATGCACTGTGCTGCCAACGTCGGTGAAGAAGGCGATACCACTTTATTCTTTGGTTTATCCGGCACCGGTAAAACCACGCTGTCAGCCGATGAAAGCCGTTACCTGATTGGTGATGACGAGCACGCTTGGGGTGTTGGCACTGTGTTCAACATCGAAGGCGGTTGCTATGCAAAATGCATCGACTTGTCTGAGAAAAACGAGCCAGTGATTTGGAAAGCGATCAAGTTTGGTGCCGTGCTGGAAAACGTGGTTTTGAATGAAGAGCGCGTACCTGATTATAGCGATGATAGCTTGACGCAAAACACTCGCGCAGCCTATCCGCTCGCTAACGTTGAAAAGCGTGTGATTGCCAATCGTGCCGGCGAGCCTAATGCTGTGATCTTCTTGACCTGTGACCTGACTGGCGTATTGCCACCGGTTTCAATCTTGAATAATGAACAAGCGGCTTACCACTTCTTGTCAGGTTACACCGCATTAGTTGGCTCAACTGAAATGGGCTCAGATGCAGGTATCAAATCGACCTTCTCAACTTGCTTTGGCGCACCATTCTTCCCGCGTCCAGCAGGTGAGTATGCTGATCTTCTGATCAAACGTATCCAAGGTTTCGGTTCTAAAGTGTACTTAGTAAACACTGGTTGGACTGGCGGTGGTTATGGTGTTGGACAGCGTTTTAACATTCCAACCACGCGTGCAGTGATTGCCGCAATTCAAGGTGGAACGCTTGTTGGTGCAGAAACTGAACACTTACCAGTGATCAACTTGGATGTACCAAAAGTCGTTCCAGGTGTTGAGAGTGTTTTACTCAATCCGCGTAACACGTGGTCTGATAAAGATGCATACGATGCAGCGGCGAAAGAACTGGCTGCTAAGTTTGTTGAAAACTTCAAGAAGTTTGAAGTGGCTGATGCGATCAAAGATGCAGGGCCGCAGCTTTAATGAGTAAGAGTTTTTATATAATTTAAGGCTGTACAAATAAAGCTGAGTCTTGCCGTAGCAAGGCTCAGCTTTTTTATTTCCATATATATAAATGATGTAGCTAATAGATATGATTTTTTTTTCAACCGGCTGTATTTTATTAGCTGTACTTCTGCTTTTTAATTATAAAAAAAGTTACCGCTTTCCATTTCTAACATTATTTTTTTTGTTTATAAGCTTTTTGTTAACCATTACTTATGCAGTATCTAATTATTTCACAGATAAAGGTATAGATGAGTCTGTTATCTATCATCTGCGTTATGGGCTAGGTAATGCTGGTTTTGAGGAGTATGCGGGGCTTATTACAGGAGCAGTGCTGGCTCTAACCGCTATCACATTCTTGTTCTATTTCTTCATTAAAGCTGCCATTAGAAAAAGCAGTAAGAGTTATGATAAAAACAAACTAAGCCATCTTCCTGTTTTTTTATCAGTATTAGCTATTATTCTTAATCCTGCTTCTGAAAATATATATAATTTATTACAAGCAGAGCTTTTTCAGCACACGATTGATCATGCAGACTATATAAAAGTAACTGAAATAAGTACTAAGCCGCCCCTGAACTTGATTTATATCTATGCAGAAAGTTTAGAGGAAACCTACTTTGATGAAACTTTATTTCCTGGGCTCATGCCTAACCTTAATAGAGTGCGCAATAAAGCAATAGTGTTTAAAGATGTCGCACAGGTTACCCATACTGGATGGACGATTGCCGGTATGGTGGCATCACAGTGCGGTGTACCATTGTTCAGTGCATCACAGGGCAATGCAATGTCAGGTATGCCGCAGTTTTTAAGTGGTGCTACGTGCTTGGGTGACGTGTTAAGTCGTAACAACTATGTACTTTCTTATCTTGGTGGTGCTTCATTGGAATTTGCAGGTAAAGGCCACTTCTTTAAAACCCATGGCTTCTCGTCCATACAAGGACGTGAGGAACTGAAAGAGCAGCTTGTTGATGCAAGTTACACGTCGGCGTGGGGGTTGTATGACGATAGTTTATTTAGTATTGCTAAGCAGAAACTGGCTGCACAGGTTGCACAGGACAGCCCATTTGCATTATTTATGCTCACCTTAGATACCCACCACCCTAGGGGGCATCTATCGGCCAGTTGTACGAATCATAATTACGCTGATGGAGATAATGAGATTTTAAATGCAGTGCATTGCTCGGATATATTAATCAGTGAGTTCATAGATTACATTCAAGACCATGGCTTGGATAAAAACACCTTGATCGTGATTGGCTCTGATCATCTGGCAATGAAAAACACTGCCTCAGACCTACTGAACCAAGGCAACCGGACAAATATGCTAATTATGATTCCGCCTGACTTACAAGAAGGACGTGTGATCAGTACACCCAGTTCTATACTAGATGTCTCAGCAACGATCTTACCGTTAATGGGTTTTGAAACAGGCGCGTTAGGTTTTGGGCGTAATATCTTGAGTAACAATGCACCGCGGTTAATTGAGCAGCATGACAATTTTAATAGCTATCTCAATTCTGCAAGTGCTTTGATTGCATCCTTTTGGCAATACCCTCAGGCGGTAAATGACATACGTTTTGATCATACAAAAAACCAAGCGTATTTTGGTCAGCAAAGCATTAACTACCCCGTGCTATTTTTGATTGATGATAATAATGCAACTGAGCAAGTGATTTTCGAGTTCAACTCGGATAAAAAGCTGAGTGAGTATTTGCAAACACAAGAACAGGGTCGAAAAATGCTTTGGATTGATCAATGCACCAAGCTGAATGCTGTTTTTGAGTCTATTGAGGAGGCAAGGGAGCAGGGAGACTGTGTCGCTATTGGTCGCTTAGGCAGCGAAAAGGTATGGATTGAGCAGTTGGATATAGAGTCTAAGATAGAAAAAAAGAGAATTTTAGATGAGTTCTATAATAAAAATGAAAGGGTTGCCCAAGGTGAATATAATAAGCAAATAAATATATTAAGAAAATTAACACTGTATGGTGCGAATATTGATGATTATAAAGCTTTACCTAATGGCTCTCGTTATAAATCAATTGTTATAAAGTCAGTGTCTGGGGTTGATGATGGTGAATCTTTTGTAAGTTTTTCTGATGGTACAGATAAGAAGGTGTTTAAAGAGTTAACTCGAGGACTAAACTTAATTGGATTTAGTAATGATAAGCCAGCGAAAATAATTCATAAGATAGATACATGTAAATTATCTAAAGGATTAAAAGAGCAAGAAAAAATTGTTAATATTTTAAATAATAATAACTATGAGTTTTATTTGTTACTATCTCATGATAGTACAGTTTGTGAGAATGATGAACGTTTAAAAATATATATGACTGGCAGTTCATTAAAGCTATGGCAAGAACTTATTTGGCGTCAAGCGTATGTTTCAATAATTTACAAAGATGGCAGGTCTTTTGAACTGCTTGGAAAAAATAAACAATCTATTAATATTGGTTTAAGATGATATTTGAAAGTGGCAGCCAGTTATGATTATTAAATTAAAAGCTTTTTTAAGAAAGCAGGCTAATAAAATATATTCTATAAAATTATTCAGAGATTTTAAAAAAAATCAGAATAAAGTAATAAGAAAAGACGTAGATGATATAAGGTTTTCAATTGATTTTATTTCAAAAGGAAGAGTAGAGAATGCTCTTGAAATAGAAGGTTGGGTGTATAGCCCAGCAGGATCATTTGATGTGGTCGTTGAATTAAACAGTTGTATTGTTGCAAAATTTCAGCCTAATCTGATACGGCTGGATGTTTGTGCAGCTTTTTCTGAAATAGATGAGGGAATTAAAACGGGTTTTAAGTTACAGCTGCCTGTAGATGAAGTGCATTTTAATAACCGAGGAACAACCGTGGTTGAGTTGTTCTATGCATCTGGTGATGCAAGAAAATTACTTGCTAGTAGCTTAGTATTTAAGCGAGAAAATTATACGCCAGTTCAGCCTAAAAAAACAGAAATATTCTATTTTACAGTGGCCAGCAGTAATATCAATCTAGGGGGGTTTGGCGACTTCAAAGAAAAACTATCTCCTTTCGCAATAGGTTGTTGTCAGTTAGGTTTTATGGCACCAGTTTTATATATGCGTAGCACTTTAGGTGCGCAGTATGATTGGCAGTTTGATCCGAATTTCGATGTCTCAACTAAGCAGGAAAATAATAAACTGGTCATTGCAGATAGCCTTATCAATATTTTAAATTACTCGAAAAAATTCGAAATTCCTTGTTTAATAGGTTTGAATGGTGGCATTTGGAGTGATGCATCTGGAACTTGTCCAGAGTGGGATCTGACCGACCATTTAGAAGAAGATATTAATAACTGTCAATGGAATCAGCGTGACGAGGTTATGCCTGATGACTACTTAAAACATCTAACAGGTGCAGAGTCAGCCCCTGAGCTATCACGATCCCTGACACTCAATCATTACAATGAAGCAGTAAGAACCTATAAAAAACGTAACTTACAGCAAGCTGGAAAAGTTATTGCTGAATTTGCACGTGAAAATCCAGACTTATACATTGGGACAAACTTAGATCCGGACTGCTATCAAAATCCTTTTTTTGAAGGGGAGCAGTGGTACGATTTTAACCCCTCATCATTACAGCAGTTTAGAGACTGGCTAGCAGTGAGTGGTGCATATGCTAACGAGCTTAATAATACGATTACGCATACGCCATATAATTTAGACAGTTTAAATGCATACCTGGGAACTGCCTTCGCTTGCTGGAATGATGTTGTACCACCTAGAGATAGAATATGTAAGTTGTGGAATTCAGAAGACAAGTTTCTTGATTTGTGGGAAGAATTTCGGCGACATATGGTGCAAAGGCACTATTCTGACTTAGCAAGCTGGTTATCAGATGTGGGTATTAATAGTAATGTTATTTATTCATCACAAGGATTTACTGCACCAAGATTAACTTCTAAGTCGTTTGCACTTTCACTTAATAGTCCAGTAAAAAACTATGATTCTGGTGGGATGTCCTTAGAGGGTAGCAAGCCAGATCAGGGACATGTAGGTGTGATATTGTACGGTGAAAGCGCTCGAAATAATATCCGCACTGAAAACAAAGTTCCTTTTTTTGAAAACATCCTCAAGTTAGACCCCGACTGGGCTGTCGTTGAGTTTAACCCCGCTGATTTACGTGACTCGCCGAAAGCGTTACCTGACTATGGTTTTGCTTGGGAGTGCTTGCGAGAAATGTTTAACCACAAAGCACGTTTAGTTAACTTGATGGCATGGAATGGTTCTACCGCAAATGACATAGATAAAGACCACTTTAATGCGCATATGGCCTTGCGGGATACTCCATTAGAGCAGGCTGTCATTGATTTTATGCTTATCCATAGTGATGTACCGCGTGGCAGTGTGTGTTATAGCTTTGGCTCCAATAAATTTGCAAGCACGGATAGCTGGACGAGTAGAGATACACAGCTGACAGCGACTACTGAAGGCTTAAAAGTTCATCACAATAGTTTAGAGAATATTATCTTATATGCACCACAGGTCAATTTATACCGTGGTAAAAAGAGACTAGTCATAGAGATGCAAGAAGCAGTTGAAGGCGTGTTAACTTTAAGAGCTGCAGCAAGCAACCAAAGTATATCGTTACAAGAAGTTAAACAAACTCAACGGGTAAATATGCATATTTATGAGTATGAAATACTTTCAGATATTCCTGATACGGCTAATAATTTTTTGCTTGAATTTGAATTTTCTAGCCCGTTAGTTAAAGATTTTTTGATTAGCCGAGTTATTTTTTTAGAATAGAATAGAATAGAATAGAATAGAATATAAATATTATTTTGACCTTGGTAATAAAACTAGATTCACGTAGTAAAATCTTTTCCAGATTTAATAAAGAAACTCTCATCTACTATACTTAACATTTCAGTGTCACCGCTTGAATCACCGTATGCGTAAGTAACAGAGGGCTTTCTGTTTGCCATTATTAGCCAAGCTTTTATTCTGGCGACTTTTTCTTTTCCGTGGCAATTTAAACCTTTTATACGCCCATCAACTGTTCCTGAGCGTGTATATAATTTAGATGAAATTACATGGGATAAATTTAAATTCTCTCCAACAGACTTAAGCCAAATATCAAATGAAGCACTGACCAAAACACAGTCATGACCTTGTTCCTGGTGCCACCTGAGCCGCTGTATGCCTTCTGGTCGCAACATGGCGGGAACAATCTCATTGCTGAAGCGCACACCTAAAGCGAATAACTCAGCAACAGGGTATCCAGCAAGGTAGCGTTTAAGTACTGTTTCTTTGGCAATATCATTGCGTATCAATTTAAGAAAATAACCTAGCAACACAGGGCTTAACAGAAATAAATTCCAATAGTATTTAGGCTTACCGACTACAAACTTGAGAAACGGCATAAGTGTATCGCAGGTTGTTAGCGTGCCATCAAAGTCAAAAAAAGCTACAGGTGTGTCATTTACATCTGCGCTTGATACTGGCGCATCATTCACAATGACAGCCGCTTAAAAATAGCCTCTGGTATATGCTTAATGACCTGCATGATCATGTACCAAAACCAAGGTAAATAGACTTCACCTTTGCCCTTTTGCATAGCATTGACGATGCCTTTAGCAATTATTTCTGGTTTGGCCCAGAGCGGCCCAGACTTATCAAAGTCTGCGGTCATTGGGGAATCGACAAATCCAGGCTTAATTGTAACAACTGATACGCCTTTGCTTGCTAGGCGGTTACGTAAACCCTGCATAAATAAGCTGACCATGCCTTTCGCTGCACCATAGACGTAATTACTTTGTCGGCCACGATCACCTGCAACAGAACTGATGGCAGCAATGACACCTTTGCCTTGAGCTTCAAATTGGTTGGCAAGCAACGACAGCAGGCTCACCACGCTGAGAGCATTAGTATGGATCTCTTGCAATGCCAGTGTTACATCAGCTTCGCAGGCCTTTTGTTTAGGTAAAGTCCCGTGTGCAATAAGCGCAGCATCAAGGCCGCCTAGTGCTGTGCTGGCTTGCTCAATAAGAGCGAGATGCTGGTTAGTATCTGTTAAATCTGCGCTCACACCTGCAATGGTCTGATCATTTCCTGCTCTTACTTTTAGATCAGAAAGAATTCTGTTGAGCTTGTCAGTATTGCGACCAATGCAATAAATAGAAGCGCCATTTTGTACCAGTTGTCGTGCAGTGTGCTCAGCAATTGCCGAGGTTGCACCAAAAATTACGACACGATTTAAACTATTCATAAGGTTACACGCCGCCAAAAGTGTGATGAAAAAGCAGGATCAATAAAGTTCGAAAAACGCTCCCAATTTGGAAATCCAGACTGAAATAAAGAGGCAGGCATACGTGCATCTTTAGCTGGATAGAGCGCTCCGCCTGCTTCACTGACGATGGCATCCAGTCGATTAAATAAGTTTAGAGTTTTATCTCCCTTGTTAGGGAAATCAAGCGCCAGTGTTGTTCCGGGTCTTGCAAAGGAAAGCATTCCTACAGAATCTTGCGAGCCAAAGGTTTTCAGCACCGCAAGGAAAGAGCCTTGCCCACTTTGCGCAATAACATCTAGTAATTGAGCGGTTGCGTCAGCTGCTAGCTGTGGAGGTAAAACGCACTGGTACTGATAAAATCCTTTATGCCCGTAAATACGGTTCCAGTCTTGAATAGCATCAAGCGGGTAAAAGTAAGGCGCGTAGTGGCATAGACTACCTTGCGGCTTCACCGGTTGACGGTAATACAAAGCGTTAAAACTACGCAGGCTTAAGCCATTAACCAGAGAAATAGGCGGATCAAAAGGAACCCGTTTACTGCGTTCTTTATAGCAGGGAAGGTGGGATTGGCTAGCGGCATGCTTGCCAGTAAAGAGAATCCCCCTGCCTTGAGCGTTACCGCTGGCAAGGCAGTCAATCCAAGCGACAGTGTAAGGCCATTGCCGCTCGGCTTCTGCATTAAGCTGCCAGAAGTGCTCAAGGTTGCTAAAACGCTGTGATTCAACCCACATCGATGGATTGTTTATCGGCATTAATTGAATTTCAACCCAGCTCAACAGGCCGGTTAAGCCCAGCCCGCCAACTGTCGCACGAAACATATCGGCATTATGATCAGGGCGGCATAAGAGCACCTCTCCTGTCGAGCGAATAAGCTCAAATGCTCTGACATGATGACCAAAGCTGCCTTGCGTATGATGATTTTTACCATGCACATCATTGGCGAGCGCTCCGCCGATGGTTGCGTACTGAGTGCCTGGAGTGCTCGATAAAAACCAGCCCTGAGGCACCACTAACTGCAGAATACTTTGCAGAGTCACACCACTTTCGCAGCGGAGAATACCGTTTTTCCGGTCAAAGGCGATAAACCGATCCAGCGCACAGGTATGCAGTAATGTACCCTTATCCGTCAGGCAAACATCACCGTAACTGCGCCCATTGCCGTAGGCTAATAAAGGATGAGGAGCATGCTCTGCCGCAGGAATGGCATGCTCAGTCAGGGTCCAGATTTTATCTGGTGAGCATTGAGGCAGACGATTCCAAGACTGCAGCCGACTCATACTGCCTCTCCTTTTCGGCTTTTATACAGTGCTAACAATCCAATCAACACAGCAAACCACAGCGTTGCTAAACGGATAAAGACGGTGGCGGCAATAGCGGCAGGCATAGCCATACCTTTTAAGACTAATAGTGAGATCATAATCGCCTCTGCTCCGCCTAACCCGCCGGGTAAGAAGCTCAGAGCGCCTGCTAGCATCGAGATAGCGTAGACGAATATAGCAAATGAGAAACTAATATCCGCACCAAGCCACTCCAGCACCAAGTAAAAAGCAACGGCTTCAGCCCCCCATGACACGATGCTTATGAGTGTCGCAAGTAATAATAAGCCTGGCGTATGGCAGCGGCGCGCTTCGCTCAGTAAGTGCACAAGTTGAGTTAAGAGTTTGTGTAATTTACCCGTGCGTAGACTGACCCAACGGTGGGCATGATTCAGTACCGCACGACTGGAAATACACGCAAGAACAATCGCTATACCCAGCACACCCACAAACACCATGCCCCGTGCTTGTGGGTATTCACTCAGCCCAACTAAGGTGAGTAGTACAATAGCAACGAGATCAGATAATCGCTCACTGATTAAAGCAGCAAAAGTAGCAGGGAATGGCACGTTACGTTGTTTCAACAATACGCCTCTAAAGGCTTCACCTGCTTTTCCTGGCGTAGTCGTGAGCGCAAAACCACTCAAATAAATACGTAGACTAGGCAGCCAAGCTATACGATGGCCTAGCTTGTTAAGATAAATCTGCCAGCGAACAAATCGTAATCCGTAGTTCACTAAAGAAAGCAGTAAGGCGATCAAAGTGCCGAGCAGGCCAATATGTACAAAGGCATCGAGTACGTCTTGCCATCCACCCCAAAGAGAAAAAGCTAAATACCCGCCAGCCGCTGCGATAATAGATAAAATAAGTGCTTTTAATCGCCAGCCGTCAAGCTGTGCAATAGTGCTGCTCACGCTAAGACCCACAGTGTGGTTACAATCCAAGCGAATACAGTCAGCAATAAATGCCAGTCCGTTAACAGGTCTTTTGCAGTGTCATTACCCTTGGCCTTGTGGTGCAATAAAAATAAGTATCTGAAAATACCGTAAATGACAAAAGGGAGGGTGTAAATCAAGTTATCAGTGCCGTGCAGTGCAATAGTCTGTGGCGATACGGTATAGAGTCCAAAGCTTAAAATTGTGCAGGCAGCCGTAACGGAAATAAACTGTTCCAATAGTGCTGGGCTGTAATCATCTAGGACTTTACGGGTTAGGTTAGAGCTGCCGCCAGAATTCTCTAGCATCAACAATTCTGCTCGGCGTTTCGAGAAACCAAGAAATAATGTCACCATCAGGCCGCACAGAAGTAACCACACTGACGGGGCGATACCCAGCCCCACTGTGCCTGCTAATATGCGTAGCATGAAGCCTGTTGAGATAATAAACACATCTAGAATAACGACATGCTTTAGACGCCATGAATATAGAATATTCATAACAAAGTAGATCGATACAAATAAAGTGCTCCAAAGACTCACTGCTAAAGAGAGCACAAGTGATGCACAAAGCATCCCGATCAGTAAGGTTTTAGCGATAGACAGCGAAATCTGACCGCTGGGTAAAGGCCTGTTGCACTTAATGGGATGTTCTCTATCGGCATCGACATCCATAATATCATTCAGTATATAAACAGCACTGGCCATGCAGCAGAAAGCAAAAAACGCCAGAGCAGCCTCGGTTAATGTCTGGCTTGACCACTGGTGGGAAAATAGAGGACCCAGTAGCACAAAGCCATTTTTTATATATTGATGTGGGCGCAGTAGCTTTATAACTGGGTGCATATCTGGCTATCCATAACCCAAAGTAGAGAGCATAAAAGCTAATTGCCTACGTTGAGATAGTGAGTGATGAAACAGTGTGTAGTTACCCTAAATGAGTAACAAAATCTTTACTAAAACTTAAAAGAGCACGCAAGTGCAGGCGAGTTATACAGCATTTAAATAGGCAAAATCATAGCATGTTTTATTTGATAATGGAGTCTGAGTCCACGCCTTATCTGTTTTGTAAGCCTACAATTCACTAATGCTTGATCCTTTTAAAAGTTTCAAGCATTGCATTATTGTTTAAATTTAAGAAACAGTAAATTAGAGCCATGAGTAGCCGCTTTTTTCCAGCAAACTATGCGCCTGCTCCGGCCCGTTCGAGCCTGCAGGGTAAGGTCGTGGACGCTGATAATACTGTTGCCAGCCTTGAAGAATGGGATCAACCCATTGCCATGCTGCCACTACTTCATCGCGACGCATAAACAGCGTGGAATCGTTTTCAATTACATCCAAAAGTAAGCGCTCATACGCTTCCCAGCGGCGGCTGTCCTGAAATACTTTAGCTAAATTAATCTCTAACTCGACCGGTTGCAAATGCATGCCTTTGCCGGGTGTTTTGGCCATCAACTCAATACTGATGCGTTCCTCAGGCTGTAAGCGGATCAGTAAGTGGTTGGCCTGGCTGTCGTTAAATAAACTGTGCGGAACAGGTTTAAACTGAATAAAGATTTCAGAGGTCTTTTTCGCCAAGCGTTTACCGGTGCGTAAGTAAAATGGTACACCGGCCCAGCGCCAGTTATCGATCTGGGCTTCAATAGCAACAAAGGTTTCGGTATCGCTGTCGTTATCCACATCTTTTTCAAAGTAGTAGGCTGGAGTGGCGTGCTCGCCAATCTGGCCTGCACTGTATTGCCCGCGTACGGTTTTATCGCGTACGTCTAAGCCCTGAATAGGTTTGAGCGCTTGCAGAATTTTTACTTTTTCATTGTGTACTGAATTTGCATCAAAACGCACTGGCGCTTCCATCGCCACTAAACACAGCAGTTGCAGTAGATGGTTTTGCAGCATATCGCGCATAGCACCTGCTTGGTCATAATAGGCTCCGCGGTTTTCCACTCCAAGTGTTTCGGTCACACTGATTTGTACATGATCAATGTGTGCTGCGCGCCATACCGGCTCAAACAGGGCATTGGCAAAGCGTAAAGCCATTAGATTTTGTACAGTTTCTTTGCCTAAGTAGTGATCAATGCGGAACACTTGCTCTTCGTTAAAAGCTTCACCCAGTGCGCTATTGATCTCCAGTGCTGATTGCAAGGAGTGACCAATCGGCTTTTCAATAACAATGCGAGTATTAGGACCAGTAAGACCCGCTAAAGCCAGATTAGAGGCGATGCTTGCAAACAAACGCGGTGCAGTGGCTAAGTAATAAATGCAGCAGCGCAGGTTGTCAGGCGCTAGAAAGTGTCCAAGCTGACTCAAGTCAGCCGCTTGCTCAGCATTCATGGCAAGGTATGCGAGGCGTTGACTGAAGCTCTGCCAAATGACTTCAGTAAAGTCCTTGCGTTCAATTTGTGCACGGCAATGATGCTCGACCAGTTCAATATAGCGCTCGCGTGTGAGCAGTTTTCGAGAAATGCCAATGATGCGCATGTCGGTAGGCAGGCGCTGCTCACGATGCAAATGATAAAGAGCGGGCAGTAATTTATGCAGGGCTAAATCGCCAGTGCCACCAAACACTACCATGTCACAGGGCATGCTCAAGGTTGCTCTCCTATGGGAAAAACGTGCGTATAAATAGCTGATGTAGTATAACTACAAAATCGCTACATAATCGTGGCACAAGCTAAACGAGTCTAACATTGTGAATCTGTTACAGCATATCGCGCAAAGCCTTGAATCATTACGTAAGTCAGAAGTTAAGGTCGCACAGTACGTGTTATCTGATCCCGCTGCGGTTATGCACAGCTCAATGTCTGACTTGGCAGCTGTGGTGGGTGTCAGTGAACCAACGATTGTGCGCTTTTGCCGTGCGGTCGGCTGCCAAGGCTACCAAGACCTAAAATTACAGTTGGCGCAAAGCTTGGCTGCTGGTGCCAGTTTTGGACAGTTTGCTATCAGTGAGGATGATGCGCTCACTGATTATGCCTTGAAGATTTTTGATACCACCTTGCATACTCTGATTGAAGTGCGTGAGCGTTTAAATGTGCAGGCGTTAGAGCAAGCGATTGCGCTGATGGCAAAAGCACAGCGTGTTGAGTTTTATGGTTTTGGTGCGTCCGGTGCGGTCGCGGCAGATGCACAGCATAAGTTCTTCCGTTTATTGCTGACCGCTGCGGCTTACAGCGATCCGCACATGCAAGCGATGTCGGCAGTGACGCTGCAGCCCAGTGATGTCGCGATTTGTATTTCGCAATCGGGGCGCTCTAAAGACTTACTGACCACTGCGAATCTAGTGCGCGAAACTGGTGCTATTTTAATTACGTTATGCCCCAGTAACACGCCTTTAGCCGAGCTTGCGACGATTCACTTAGCCATTGATGTGCAAGAGGATACCGAGATTTACACACCCTTAACCTCACGTATTGCCCACTTGGTGGTGATTGATGTGTTGGCGATGGGGGTGGCGATGGCGCGCGGTCCATCTTTAGTGAGTCATCTGAAAAGCGTTAAACGCAGTTTGCGTAGTCTCAGATTATCGCCCAAAATAACTAAAGTTCCTGAAGATTAGCAGCATACCGCTCTGTAAAGGCTTTCTGCTACTGAATCTTGCTTACTCAATAACATTGCGTAGATAGATTTAACCTATACCTACTAGGTCATAATATTGTGAATAAAAAAAATGAAAGCTGTTTTCTGGTTAATAAAATAATTGTTATTGCTATTTTTATATTATCCTTATTTTATTTAATTACTACAGTTATAGGGACATATAAAAATTACTCTGCTGTACCTTTTTGGGATATGTGGAATGGTTATCTAGGGTTTTATTTTAGAGCTAGAAGTGAAGGTTGGACAGTTTGGTGGGAATTGCATAATGAGCATAGACTTGTTTTAGCAAAAGCTTTTTTTTGGATAGATCTTGAGTACTTTAAAGGCTCGATGGTTCTTCTGTTTACGTTGAATTTAGTATTCAGTGCTTTAGCATGTATTACTTTTATTGTGACTTTTAGAGGACTGGTAAAAGAAGAAAAAAGCAAGCTTCTCTTCTATGCTTTATCAGGTGTTTTGGTTGTTTTATGCTTTTCTTGGTTGCAACAAGAAAACTACACATGGGCATTCCAAAGTCAGTTTCACATGGCTTACCTTTTACCACTTTGGGCAATGCTTGCACTGGTGAAGTCCAAAGTTGAAAACTCAATGCCTTTGTTCATAGTTGCCTGCGTGCTGGGTATACTTTCAGCAGTGACGATGGCGAATGGCTTGCTAGCTTTACCAGTAATGATTGCTTTAGCAGTATTAGATCGCATGCACTGGCGTTACATTACAGTGCTTGTTCTGATTATGTTTTGTGTGTATTTTTCTTACTTTATAGACTATATAAAGCCGGTAGGTCATCCGTCTTTACTTTCAGGTTTAATTGACAACCCCATCGGCACGATTAAATATTTTATTTTATATCTTAGTGGTCCTTTTTATGGAGTTTTTTCTTTTAACCAAAGACTGGCTATGGTTATGGGTGGGCTGTTCTTAATAGGCTGTTTATGGGCTTTTAAGCATGTGTTATTTTGTCGGTATAAAGCTGATGAACAGTACATAAAACTATCGGGACTGCTTGCGTTTCTTGTTTTTGTTGGGGGCACGGCATTACTAACCTCTTTAGGTAGGGCGGGGTACGATCCCAACATTCCCAGTCGGTATATGACCCCAGCAATTCTGAGCTGGTGTTGTTTATTAGTTGTACTTACAAGAATGTATTACAAGAATATAAAAAACAGTTTATTTACATATGCAGTATTTATCTCTATCCCCTTAGCTTTGTTGCCCATACAGGTAAAAGCATTAGCTCCACCTGAGCATTTGCATGTGCACAAGGTCGCGGCTGTTGCTGCAGCATTAGGCGTACATGATAAGAAAGTTATTGATCGTGTCTACTTTGACATGGATAGGCTTTTCAGAATTATTGAGCCTGCGAGAGATCAAAATATATCTATCTTTAATGAGAAATACATTAAAGATATGTATTATTTTGGTGATAAATTTAATCTGAAATCAAGCGGAAAGTGTGATTTATACTTAGATAAAGTTGAAGAAATTACAGACTCTTCAAAATATTCACGTGTACAAGGATGGGCTTTCGATAAAAGTATTCGAAAAGTGCCTGATTATATTGTTTTTGTCGATAGTACTAGTCATGTTGTTGGTTTTGCAATAACGGGAGGTTCGCGAGGTGATGTTGCGAAAGCTATTGATCCCCTAGCGCTGAACTCTGGGTTTTTAGGCTATGTGTTAAGTGATTTTAACTTAGATAATAGCGGGCATATTTATGGTGTGTCTGATGAGTTTGTGTGTGAGCTTTAATTTATAGAGTGAACTGTATGCAATTTGATTCCCTGACTTTTGTAGTTTTTTTTATAGTCACATTATTATTTTACAATTTTTTAAAATCCTGGGATGCTAAAAAAAATATTTTATTAATCGCAAGTTATCTTTTCTACTCTGCATGGAACCCGTTTTTTTTACCGCTGTTGGTTTTTAGTTCGACTATAGATTGGTGGCTAGCAAAGAGAATGGCTAAAAGTGAGAGCAGAAAAAGAAAAATATATTTAATTTCAATTGTTTTTATTAATTTAAGTGTTCTTTTTTATTTTAAGTATATTGATTTCTTTTTTGATGCGGTAAGTGATATTTTATCTGAATTAGGGTTGGAGTTTGGTAGATATGAATTTGATATTATCCTGCCGCTTGGAATTTCATTCTACACATTTCACTCTTTATCTTATTGTATAGATATATACAGGAAAAAATTTGAACCCACTCAGAATTGGCGAGATTACTCGTTATATGTGGCTTTTTTCCCGCAACTAGTTGCGGGACCTATCGTACGGTGGACTCAAATGCGGGAGCAAATTGAAAAGCCCAGAAGTTCATCTGTAGAGGGTATTGCTGTTGGAGTTACGCTTTTATTGCTTGGTCTTTTCGAGAAGGTTGTGTTGGCAGATGGTGTTTTCTCTCCAGTCGCAAATCAAGTTTTTGCTGGCGAAAATATCTCTTCAGCCCAAGCGTGGGTTGGGACTATAGCTTTTACAGGTCAGATTTTTTGTGACTTTGCAGGTTATTCAACATGTGCTATTGGCGCAGCGCTCTGTCTTGGTTTTAGATTGCCTACGAATTTCCGTAATCCTTATAGCGCTATTGGACTCTCGGACTTTTGGCAAAGGTGGCATATTTCATTGTCAACTTGGCTTAGAGACTATCTCTACATACCTTTAGGTGGCAATAGGAAAGGTGTTTTATTTACGTACAGAAATTTATTCTTAACAATGTTAATTGGAGGGTTATGGCATGGCGCAGCTTGGACTTTTCTAATTTGGGGTGGCCTGCATGGGGTTTACTTAATTATTGAGCGATTTCTTAAAAAAGCGAATCAGAGTCTAAAGTTTATTCCTGATTCTGTAATAATCTGCTTTTCTTGGTTTATTACTTTAATAGCAGTTATGTATGCTTGGGTTTGGTTTAGGGCTGAAAGCGTCTCGCAGGCTATTTTGTTTACACTGAAGCTGGTTAATTTTGAAGCTGCGATTGCTAGTTATTCAACGATAGGTACACAAAGCAAAATATCTCTATGTGTCTTTCTTGTTCTTGTTTTTCTCCATGTGGTTTTTAAAAATATATTATTTGAAGATCTTATATCTAAGATGAAACCTGTTTTTTTAATATTATTGATCACTTCTCTAGTCGTTTCTATCTCTCTAACTCCAGGAGGGGGTAATGCATTTATATACTTCCAATTCTAAGTATGGAGTAAATAAGAAATGGTTTTTTGTTTATACAATTAGCTTGATTTTTAGTCTTATTGTTTTGAGTTTTTATAATAACTATTTTCGTTCAAAAGGTTATGTTGCAACTGTAGTTGATTCTAAAGATCTTTGGGCATTGCAGCGTTCAAAGGTTTATAGAGCAGGGAAAACACCTTTAGTTTTTTTAGGAGCTTCCCGTACTTTATTTGGTATTGATATGAAGTGGGTTATGAATAATATGCAAGAGTATTATCCTGTCATGTTGGCTATTAACGGTCACTACCCTTTAATGGCTTTAAAGGACTTGTCTGAAGACCCAGCTTTTAAAGGGGTCGTTATTGTGGATATAGATAGTAGAGGGCTGTCAAAACAGAATCACTTTATGCAGCAGTATTATGTCGATCACTATCATGATTTATGGACACCAAATAAATATATCCATCAATCTATTTTAAGTTATTTGCAGAGTAAGGTGGTTTTTACAAATCCTGATTTTGGCCTTTTGAAATTAATAAATAGATATCTTTCAGGTCAGGGTTTGCCAAATAAGCCAAACTCTAGCATGCAGCCTAATCGAAATAGTAAGCTTGATCTTGAAATTGTGGATAGCGCTATCCTGGCAAATAATTTTTATAATATTCTAAGCCAAGATCTTATTGACAATCCTGCGCCTCCCCCAGAACAATGGCTAAGCAATTTAATACAGGTTGAAGGATGGGTAGATTCTATTAAGTCTAGAGGCGGAGACGTTATATTTTATTCTCCACCCGTGTCTGGGCGTCAAATAACTCTTTCTGAAAAAGGGTATCCAAGGCATCTTTACTGGGATGTTTTTATAAGAAAAATAGGAGTAAAAGGTGTTTTGTCTGAAGATATACAAGGAATGGAAAAGTTTATTCTTCCCGATGAGTCGCATATAGACTATAGAGATAAAAGTCGTTATACAAAAACTTTATTTGATTACTTGAAAAATAAAGAACTACTGCAATAAATATGATTTTCTTTTTTTCAAAAATGGTGATTCTATATATTTATAACTCATATGTCCGATAGGATACATGCATATATAAAATGCTAAACTCCATAAGCATGCTATATAGAAATTTGAAATATTCATTATATTTTCATGAACAAATGATGCTGCTTTGAAAACAATAAAAAAATGTAGTAAATAAAATGAATATGAGAACTTACCAAATTGACTTAATATTCTCGATAAGCGCCCCTCTGATTGCTTGAATGAGCTGTCATACCAAGCAATTAATAGACCATAGAATGCGGCCTCTATGGTGGGAATTATTATCCATAACCTACTTGGTGAAGGGTAGGTAGGGCTTTGATAAAAGCCTCCTTTATTATCAAAATACCAGTAAAACAATAAGTACAGTACCGTTAGTAAAGCAAATAGGCCGTGCTGTTTTGTTATTTTATCCCTAAGGTGAAATGCCAGCATACCTAGAGTGAATTGATCAACTCTCCCCAGAAGAGTCCAGTATGACAGTGACTGTGCTTCGCCATACATTTTATAAAAAATAAGACGCATAGCGATAGCAGTGACTAGCACTGCGAGAAGGTATATGGGTGACTTTCTTATAATCCAAAGAAATATAGGAATTAACAAATAATAGTGGAACTCAATTGTTATAGACCAGCCGCCATTTGGCAGTGTTGGCAGAGCAATACCCATAAGTATATTTTTTATAAAATAAATACTATTGCCATTATTGCTATAATGAATAATATAATTTATTAAGATAACTAAAAATAATAATGGTAGAAGACGTAAAGCCCTATTCATTAAAAATCTTGTGTATATGATGCGTTTTCCATTCAATAGTTTTGCAAATAAATATCCGCTTAAAGCCATGAATAGCGCTACACCTGTATGCCCTTCATCCAGAATGGCAAGAGGAAAAATAATGGGTGCGCCTTCAAAAGGGACAGGATAACCATTTCCTGCATGAATAAAATGCCAAGTAATTACCAAGAAAGCTGCGATTGCTCGAATATGATCTAAAGCTATATAGTGCGCACCGGAAGATGATTTCATACTATTCAAAATCCTGCGGTATTTTATCATGATAATATAAGCCAGCTTGAGAAACGTATAAGCTTATATTGCCTACTTTGAATTTCGAACGGATTGGGCAATTGAATTTCATTTCTAACTGGCTTTCAAGTTTATCTATATTGTCTAGATAAAGACTGCCAATAGTTAGAGTGATTGGTGCTTTAGATTTTTTTAGTCGTAGAGATGACTGCCACGTGTTTTGGTTTTTATCTGTATAAATTAAATCTAATTTCTTGCACTGCTTGTCCATTTCTAAAATATCTATTGATATTACGGGGGTTCCACCACGCTTATGATTAGAAATGTTTTTCCAGGTAAGGCTCGCAGACTTATCTAAAACTGTTGCAGATTCAACAAGTGGATTGCCGATGAAACCCTTATGCTCAAGGTTCTCTAGAGATGCTTTTAATGCTAAATGCGATATGCCTTTGTCAATCTGCGGCATCAGTGGAGCGCTGTAGCGTTGGTGCAACGCTCCTGCGGTGATGCTTGTCAGAATAATGAGCAAGGTACTCGTAATGAGTTTTTTATTTGAGTACTGCCCGATGAGGTGTGCCATGCCTAGGGCCGCTAGCAGCGTTAAGGGTAGGTCGAGTGCGCCAATACTGTAGCGTTGATTGTACATTGCAGGCACATGTACAGCCGTGACATATAGCAGTATAAAAAACAGCATGACAGCTAAGATGTTTTTCCTATGATAAAAAAAACCAATCGCTGCAAGTACAAGCATAATGATCCTAAATGCTCGCTCATTGAACACTTTAGGCTCTAAGTTTATTTGACTAAAAAATAAGATAGCACCAAGTTTGTTGGCATAAAGTTCAACCAAATGCTCTGCTGGCATATCTTTCAGCATTTGTTTGGCTGCCCAAGCAAGGCGACGGTCGTTATGTGGGGTCAGATGACTATTTATTCTATCTGTTACCATCCATTCATCATGAATCATACCAAGATAGGGTGGCTCGTAGCCCAAGGTGACCGGGTTACTTCCGAAATATAGAGCTGTCCCACTGCCGGTAGCTATCATAGGTGTGCCATGTGCTTGCCAGTTATGTAGTGTGTAGGCTCCGGCTCCTGCGGCTGCAATAAGATGCGCAGCCAGAATTCTTAAGCAAAGTTTTTTTAAATCGGTTTTTTTTGATAAAAAGTAAATTAGTAAGCACGTTACGATAGCTGGGAATAGCCAGTAAAAATAAATGGCTCGAGTTAAAATTGAGCATAACAGTGCTAATCCAGAAATGATGACTGGCCAGAGCTTTTCAGGCTTATCTTGAGTTAATGTTGTGCCCCAGAGCCATAAAACTGTAAAGAAAAGGTAGGGGGGTTCGTTAAGCGCAGGAACAATGACTTCAATTAGTAATGGTGAAAAGCAATAGAGTACAGCGCCTGCTATACCTGCAATCAATCCGCCCAGTCTGCGGCTCAAATCGAACACTAAAAGTACAGACAGTACAGCTAAAATGATATTGAGGGTGAAAATGCGTTCAGGTATTGCGCCAGCAAGCGCCATGTATATATATCCACCAGGCGCTACTGTAACCGCAGTTGGGTCTTGCCAGAGTGAAAGAGGGGCTTCAATCAGTTTATTGGCTAAAGGTAAATAACTGCCTGTGGCATCTGGGGTGAGCACTCCGAATAGTTCAGAAGACATCATCGCATAAATTAAATAAGCAATACTGAGTGCGAGTGCGGCAATGCTAAATATTATGGGGAGCAGAAACTTTGACTGTGCACTAATG
>Ga0172382_10003958_pt1 | contig 23053 bp, 22 predicted proteins | sample Leawel138RmetaG_FD_122245 | JGI IMG/M metagenome (GOLD analysis project Ga0172382, IMG submission 122245) | Leachate microbial communities from a municipal landfill in Southern Ontario, Canada - Leachate well 138R metaG | ecosystem: Engineered > Solid waste > Landfill > Unclassified | place... | reverse complement strand
TTGAGAAGATGATGGCAATGACTGCCATTAACCAGATGGGGGTGGGGATTTTAAGGATGTCACCCTGACCTAAGAAGAGGATCTCTTTGCCTAAGCCTACCACGGGGTACCCCTTGGTAATGATGTAAGCCAAACTACGCGCGATACTCAGCATCCCCAAGGTGGCAATAAAGGGGGGCAAGTTAGCCCTTACCACAAACAAACCGTTGACTAATCCCAATAGCGTCCCCAGTGCTAGACCAATTAAAACAGCCGGAAAAGCGGGGATGTTGAACTTGGCAAACATCATAGTGGCAATAACCCCGGTTAAACCGAAGATAGAGCCAATCGATAAATCGATTCCCCCGGTAATAATGACAAGGGTGACCCCAATACCGGCGATAGCGTAGGTGGAAAAGTTTTTTGCCACCGAAAGAATATTTGTGGAAGTCCTAAAAGGAGGACTAATTATCCACATAACAACACACATAACCACCATAACGATAAATATTCGAAAGGATTGGCTCTTTACGATACTGGTGGCCCAATTCTTCAGGAAATGGGGCGCCTTTTTAATTTTAACTAATCCTTGTTCACTTTGATCTACCATCTTACTATCCTCTTCATTAAGAAATTGCCATTTGCATAATATTTTCTTGAGTTGCCTCCTGGCGCATCAACTCCCCTTTAACTCTCCCTTCGTGCATCACCACAATCCGGTCAGACATACCTAAAATTTCGGGCAATTCTGAGGAGATCATAATAATGGCAACACCTTGCTTGGCTAATTCGCTCATTAGGGAGTGAATCTCTTTTTTACTCCCTACATCGATGCCTCTGGTGGGCTCATCAAGGATCAAAACTTGTGATTCGGTGGCTAACCATTTACTGATGGCTACCTTCTGTTGGTTGCCCCCCGAAAGGTTTTTAATCCTCTGTTCCATCGATGGGGTGCGCACCCGCATCCGCTCGATATACTCATCACTCATCGCTCGCTCGCGCTTCTTGTCGAGAAAGTTGTACTTGGCGAGGGCCTTGAGACTGGCCAGAGTAATATTTTCCCTCACGGTCATGTTTAGAATTAACGCTTGGAGTTTACGGTCTTCCGGTAAAAAACCGATGTGGTTATCGAGGGCATCGACCGTGTTGTTAATCGTAATCTCTTTGCCATGCATTCGAATAGTGCCACTCTCTTTTTTATCGATACCGAAAACGGCCCGCATGACCTCTGAGCGCCCGGCGCCCACTAAGCCGGCAAATCCCAGTATCTCCCCTTTACGCACCTTGAAACTCACATCTTTAAGAAAATCTTTGGTACTGACCCCCTCTACTTCAAGGACAACATCGGTTATAGGGGCCTCTTCTTTAACAAAGAGGGTATCGATATGGCGCCCAACCATGTGGCGCACAACTTCACCGGTGTCGGTTTTCCGGGCGTCTAAAGTTTTAACCATCTTGCCATCACGCATGACGGCCACCCGGTCGGCAATTTCAAAAATCTCCCGCATCCGGTGGGTGATATAGACTATCGCCACATCTTTTTGTTTAAGCTCTTTAATGATCCCCAAAAGGAGTTCTGTTTCGTTCTCCGTCAAAGAAGAGGTGGGCTCATCCATGATTATGAGGCGTGCATTGACCGAAAGTGCTTTGGAAATTTCAATTAACTGGCGCTGTACCGCCGATAAATCTTGAATTAAAAGGTTGGTATCGAGCTCTAGGCCAACCATCTTAATAATCTCTTTGGCTTGACGGTGCATCTCTTTTTTATCGATAAAGACGCGCCTTTTGATTTCCCTACCCAAGAAAATATTCTCAGCTATATTTGTCGTGGGAATTAAATTGAGCTCCTGATAAATCATACTTATTCCCAAATCTAAGGCGCTAGCGGCATCTACGATTTGGGCATCTTGCCCTTCAATTAAAATCTCACCGGCATCTTTAGCATAAACACCGGTCAAAATTTTCATTAAAGTCGATTTACCGGCCCCATTTTCCCCAACAAGGGCCATCACTTCACCCAGCTTTACCGAGAAATCGACATCATCGAGAGCCCTGACCCCCGGGAAGTCTTTATAAATCCCCCGCATCGCTAGAAATGGTGTTCCCCTACCAGTTTTCTTCTTCTCTTCCATAATCCTTCCCAACAAAAAAAATTACACAACAAAGCTAACGTAAAAAGTTACTAAGTTTAGACTCATCGTGGACATTCACTGTAGATATTCAAAATAACCAACCAATACTTCCCGAATTTAGCTTGCTAAAATGCCCACCAGAAGGTGAGCACGCCTATAGCATAGCCTTGATTAAAGTGATTGTCAAACTTTATCTCTTGTCATCATTGACATTTGCCTTCTGGTTTCCATCTCTTACTTTATCGACTATATTAGAGGAGGAGGTAGCTTATGAAGGTTCCTACAGTGCACAATAGTGCCAACTTAGGCGATATCGCCGAGACAATTCTATTACCCGGAGATCCTCTTCGAGCTAAATTTATAGCCGAAAACTATCTCGAAGATCCAGTTCAATACACCCAAGTGCGGGGTATCTTAGGGTACACCGGCTTTTACAAAGGACACCGAATTTCGGTTCAAGGGACGGGTATGGGGTTCCCCTCAATGGCTATCTATGCCCATGAATTAATCCATGGTTATAAAGTGCAACGCTTAATCAGGATTGGCTCAGCCGGAGGACTGCACCCTAAGTTAAAAATTGGTCACCTCGTTGCAGCTAGCTCGGCAAGTTACGACACGAACGTTCCAGGGCTATTCAAAGTTGAGGGAACACTGAGTTTAGGGGCCTCTTTTAATCTCCTTAAAACAGTCCACCAAAAAGCCTTGGCCCAAAACCTCCCCCTCCATGTCGGTCCGATCCTCTCCAGTGACCTCTTCTACACCCCCGACGGTATAACAACCCTTAAGGCGTGGGAAAAATTAGGGATTTTGGCGGTGGAGATGGAGGCCGCCAGCCTCTATTTAGCAGCCCAAATGGGTGGCGCTGAAGCACTCTGCCTATTAACAGTGAGCGACTTACCCTTCACCGGTGAAGAGATGAGCTCTCAAGAGCGCGAGCAGTCCCTCTCCCAGATGATAGAACTCGCCCTTGAAGTGGCTATTGAGTAGATATTGTCCCTCTGGTAAACTGCCCCTATGCCTTTTTCAGAACTACCTAAACCAGCACTTTTTTGGAAACTCTTCACTTCAACCTTCGTGTTGAGCGCCTTCACCCTCGGAGGAGGCTATGTTATTGTCCCTTTGATGCGTAAAACCTTCTCCCAAAAACTTAAATGGATCGACGAGAAGGAGATGATGGACTTGGTAGCCATAGGGCAATCGGCACCGGGGCCCATCGCGGTGAACACCTCCATCTTGATAGGCTACAAAATTGGCGGAGTTGCCGGGGCACTAACCTCCCTTTTAGGGACAGTCCTCCCCCCTCTAATAATCTTGACCCTTTTTTCCTACCTCTACACGGCTATACAAAACAACCGGATTATTAAGATGTTGTTTTACGGCATGAGTGTGGGGGTAGCCGTGGTTATTTTGGATGCGGTCGCCTCCTTAGCTTGGGCGGTTTCCAAAGGGAAAAAGATTATACCTATCATCCTCATGGTGGCTGCCTTTATAGCTACCGCCGTCTTTAAAGTTAATGTAGTCTTGGTCCTCTTCTGCAGTGCCCTCATCGGTATCCTGTACTACAGCAGGGGGCGAAAAGAGTGATCTACTTACAACTGCTGTGGTCGTTTATCCAAATTGGCCTCTTTAGTTTTGGAGGGGGGTATGTGGCCCTCCCCCTTATTCAGGAACAGGTCGTTAATATTCACGGGTGGTTAACCTTGCAAGAGTTTGCCGATGTGGTAACTATCTCCCAGATGACACCCGGACCCATCGCCATTAATGCCGCCAGTTTTGTGGGGACCAGAGTGGGAGGGATTCTAGGAGCGCTTATCGCCACCCTTGGCAATGTTCTGCCCTCATTTATCATTGTAATCCTCCTGGCGCTTATCTACTACCGTTACCAAAGCCTAAAAGTGATGCAAGGAATCCTCACGGGGCTTAGACCGGCGGTTGTGGCTTTAATAGCTTCAGCCGGACTCTCAATTCTACTACACGCCCTCTTGGGCGACAGCGGAGTCTTCTCATGGTTCGCCGTGAGCCTTTTCGTAGTAGCTTTCGCTATAATGCGCCTTAGAAAAATTAACCCCATTACTATAATAGTGGCATGCGGGGCTATTGCAGTAGCGTTAGGCCTGTTAGGCGTGCCCCTTTAAAGGAGAAAAACATGGAAACTGCTCTAAAAACTGCTCTAATAACCGGTAGCTCACGGGGTATCGGTTTTAAAATAGCTGAAAAACTTGCCTCCCACGGCATCAATATCTGTATTACGGGGCGTCAACAAGAGAGCTTAGATAGGGCCCAGGCGCTACTAAAAGCACACCCCAGTAGCCAAGAGGTCTACACGGCCGTGGCTGACTTAAATGCAGCTGAATCTGCGGAGAGGTTAATACAAGAAGCCGGTGAGAAGCTGGGGTCAATCGACCTGTTAATTAACAATGCGGGTATTTCTCTCAATAAACCATTGGAGAAGACCACCATTGATGAGTGGAACACGATTATGAATATCAACGCGAGGGCCCCTTTTTTCCTCTGCCAGAGTGCCCTCCCGTGGTTAAGGAAGTCGGCAACACCCACAATTATCCAGATCTCTTCCGTAGTCGGACACGCCGGTTATGAACTGCAAAGTGCCTATGCGGCTAGTAAACATGCTCTGTTAGGTTTTACCAAAGCGTTTGCCAAAGAGGTGCAACAGGACGATATAAGGATCTACACCATCTCGCCCGGAGGTGTCTCTACTGAGATGATTGCATCGGTACGCCCCGATCTAGAGAGTGACTCCCTTATTGAGCCACAAGCGATCAGTAATCTAATTTGGTTCATCCTAACCAATCGGGGCTCTGCCATGGTCGACCACTTTGTGTTACGGAGGGTGAGTAAGACACCCTGGGCTTAAGTCTGGAAGTTTGTCCTCAAGAGCTAAAGCACTCTTTAAAATGGCAAATATGTTTTATTAGTCGAGAACTAAGCCTTTTTTTAAGATAATGTTGCCATAGAGCGCTTTTTCACCGGAGGCAATAACTGCATAACAATTCGATACTTTTTCATAAAACTCAGCGTGATTGACAGTCTGGATTAGCTCACCCTTTGGCCTCTCGTCAGAATTTTGGACAATTTGTCGGTATTCATCCCAGATGTGCGGATCCTCCCCTTTTAACACTGTTTCAAGGGTAACTGGGAACACCGATTCATCTAATGGGAAGAATTTTAAGATTGCTTCCAATATTTGTGGAATTCCATGACCATCTAGGCGAATAAGATTCTCAGTCATACTCCTCGAAGGGAAGTTGCGATCTGCTATTAAGATTTCATCCCGGTGGCCCATTTCCGCTAGCACTTTAAGAAGTTCCGGAGATAATAAAGCAGGGATTCCTTTCAACATAAATTACTCCTCCTTTCTAGAGAATTAATAGATTTTTCACTTTGCCGGTTACACACTATTTGAAGGCAACAATTCATAACTTTTGCCTTCAAAGTCAAACTCAACTGATACAATTGCCTTCATCATCGCTACTGCGTCGGGGGTGTTGCTCCCTTCGAAGGACAATTCCATCAAAGTCATTAAGAACACAATGCCTGTTTTTAAAATATTTCTTGCTTGGAAATCTTGGTTGTAAAGGTACATTGCAGGCAGCAGGGTAGACGATTTCGCCTCAATTTTAAAAGGTGATACCAAGAAACTGAAGACCGGTCCATCATTAAAAGAGAATCGCAATACATTGTTCCTTTGGGAAGAAAACAGCTCTTCATAATTGTTCGTAATTTTGATTAAGCAACCATGCCACTGCTCATCTGCAAATGATGAAAGAGCGACTTCAACCTCAAAATTATCAAAATTTCCAATATACTTGCCTGCACCTACCGATTCTGTATAGAGAGAAGGCTCACGAGCATGTTGTGAATGCAAATACAAAGGAGACATAAACAAAAGGAGCATTACAATCGAAAGCTTAACATTTAGAAGTACAAGGCTACGCTTCATTGCCTAAAAACCTTCTTCGTCGAGAATGGTGTTGAGTCTTTGATAGGTTTCTTTGTCAAGTTTCCAAGTTGTAGCGTTAATATTTCCGGCAACCTGTTCAATATTTCTTGCTCCACATACAATTGTGGCAACTGCCGGTTCAGCCAATAACCAATTGAGAGCTACTTCGTTCAGGGGCTTCTCTATCTCATCTGCTACCGTGATTAATTTTGAAACAACAGCCATGCGCCTTGCCAGTGAATCTCCTTGAAGTTCTGGGTTGGCGTTCCTTACATCATGAATTCCCGCGGCGCTTACTTTTTCCGGCTTGTATTTGCCGGTTAACAACCCCTGGCTTAGTGGGCTATAGGGGATGATTGCAATAGAATGATTACGGCAGAACTCAACCATCTGATCATGAGTGCGGTAATGCAATGGAATATTGTGGTAATGGGAAGAATTTCTATCCAACATATTATAGAGCAATTGTTCAGATACTATTGGAGTATATTTCAGAGCAGTCTTGGCTAGGCCAATGGGAAAATTGGATAGCCCTACATATCTGACTTTTCCACTTTTGACAATCATATTAATGGCTTCCATGGTTTCTTCAATGGGGACATCATAGTCAGGCCAATGCAGTTGATAAAGGTCGACGTGGTCCATATCCAATCGTTTCAATGTTCTATCGATCTCTGCCAAAATGCTTTCTTTTGCTAAGCAAGGGCGTTCATGCCGCACTTCTTCCCAAACTAAGCCACATTTTGAGGCAATTATTATTTCATGACGAAACCCTTTAACAGCCCTCCCCAAAACTTTCTCTGCATTACCATATCCATATACTGGGGCAACATCAAAAAAATTGATCCCGCGCTCATAGGCTGCTTGCATTGTTTTAATTATTTCTTTTTCTTCGGTCCCCGCCCAATAATCAGACCCTGAAGCTATCCAACAACCAAATCCAATCACCGAGGCATACAATTCTGAATTACCGATGCGTCTTTTCTCCATGTCGTAACCCTCCTTCATGGGGAATAAGCAATTAGTTAGTAAGAATCATTTTCATACCGTTGCGCTAATATTTAACGCAACCCTTTACAAATCTATCATTTAACAAGTTTAATTTTTGTCCGATCCAATGTCAGACTGATAGCTACAACTGTTAGAATTCCCGTAAAAATCTGCTGCAGATAGACATTAACGCCAAACATATTCAACCCATTTGATAATATCGACAAAATAAAGGCACCCAAATAGGTTAACCCAACACCACCGACGCCACCGGTCATTGCCGTCCCCCCCACCACCGTTGCTGCGATGATATTCATTTGGTAAGGCTCTCCCATTGAAGGTGCTGCACTCATTTTGATTGCTACCAATCCTATTGAAGCTAGGGCAACACTTATCCCGGATATTACAAAACTGAGGCGTTTAATTTGTTGTGTATTGATACCGCTGTACAAAGTGGCCTGTTCAGAACTCCCCGTGGCATACACGTAACGACCAAATGCAGTATATTTTAAAATGACCATACAGACCACCATCAGTACAAATCCGACGATATGCAGTACTTTAAAGGGGCCTATAGAATCAGTGAGGTACAATATTAAATTCATCTTAGAAGTATCAAATCCAATCGGTCTGGCGCCGGAAACAATAAGCGCTATGCTCTTGTAGACTCCCGACATACCAAACGTAGTGATGAATGAGGGAATTTTAAATTTTGTAAACAACACTCCGTTAAGGTATCCCATTATGTAGCCAGATAAGATTGTCAGTGGATAACCTAGAACACCAAAGCGATTCACAAGCAATATAAAGAGTATGGTGTTGAGTGAGATCATAGCGCCGACAGACAAATCTATACTTCCAATTAACAAAACGAAAGTCATCCCAATACCGGCAATGAAAATCGTAATGGCGCCATCGAGCAACGCCCCAATGTTATATGCACTAAGAAAATTGGGGTTTATGAAAGTCAAAATAGAAAAGAGCAAAATTAGACCAATAATCGGGATAATGGTGTTCAGCCGTATTTTTCTAAAGAAATTTCCCATAACACAACTCCCCTATCAGACAATTTTTTCCAGAACATCTGAAAAAGCAGGTTTACTTTGCGTCGCTTCCAATTCACCGGTAATCCTGCGGTTTTTCATGGTTATAATTCTGTTAGCCATTCCGATATCCTCTTCGAAACTATCACCCATAAGAATAATTGATATCCCTTTGTTAACGAGGTCTCGCATAACTTCGTAGATTTGTTGTTTCGCCTTTACATCTACCCCTCTGGTAGGGTGAGACATGATAAGAATTCTAACTTTAGATAAGACCCATTTGGCAATAATCACTTTCTGTTGGTTTCCACCACTTAACGATGAGCACGCGGCTTGTAGTGATTGCAGCCTTATATTCAAAGTTTTTACAGCGTTTGTACATAATTCCTTTTGGGTGACCCGATCGATAAACAATAGTGCCTTTCTTAAGTTTGTAAGAATAGGCAATGTCATATTTTCATAAATCGGTAAATCCTGAATCAAGCCGGCGTTTCGCCTATCTTCAGGTGTATAACCAATTCCATATTTATATGCATCGTAAGGATTCTTAATAACAGCTCTTTTACCATTGATAAGAATTTTACCCCCATCACTTTGACGTAAACCACAGAGGCTTTCACAGAGTGCTTCTTTACCGGAGCCGACGGTTCCACATAATGATAAGATTTCACCCTTGTAGAGCTTAAACGAGATGTCTTCGAACTCCATATACTTATGTAAATTTTCAACTTCAAGAACCACTTCTTGTTCAGGGATCCTTTGAAGATCTGTCAAATAGTACTCATTGTCATTAAAGGAGCCCTGTCCCACCATTCTGTCCCTGATATTCTCAACGCTGGTGTCACTTTTGCCAAGGCAAGAGACAACTTCTCCGTCCCTTAAAATGTATGTTCTGTCACAAAGGGCCACCACCTCCGAGAGGTTATGAGAAATATAGACTATAGACAAGCGCTCTTTTAGTTGTTTCAGCTTTGCAAAAATAAAGTCAATTTCCGCCTGCTCTAAAACAGTAGTTGGTTCATCAAGAATTATTAATGGGTTTTCAATTTCAGAAACTTCCGACAGCCATATATTGCGTGCGATTTCAACCAACTGACGTTGGGAATAATTCAAATTGAACGTATTGGTAGTTGGCGAAATATCTAGGCCGATTTCCTGCAAAACTCTCTTTGCGGTGTTAATCATTTTTTTCTTGGAGATTACCCCATATGTTGTGAACATATTTTCGTGTGAAATGAATAGGTTCTCATAAACGGGAATATTCTTAAGCACCGATTGCTCTTGAAATATCATTCCGATACCGTACGTTGAAGCCTCGACAAGATTGTTGATGGAAATTTCTTTACCTTCCAAAAATATTCTACCTAAATCGGCCTTGTAGACTCCGGCAAGGATCTTCATCAAAGTACTTTTGCCGGCACCATTTTCTCCAACCAATCCAACAATCTCATTTCTGTCGACTTCAAAATCGACTACTTTTAGTGCGTGAGTTGATCCAAATGATTTATCGATACCTTCCATCTTTAGTAATTTTGGCATACCTCACCCCCATCACTTCAGTATCGTAATTTTTTCACGATCTATCGTCAAAGCTACGATTGCGATAGTAATCACACCAACGATTCCCGCCTGCACGTAAGGATCAATATTTAGTAAAATCATCCCATTTTTAAGTATAACTATGATAAAGGAGCCAACAACAGCCTTACCGATATTCCCAACCCCTCCGGTAATGGCTATGCCCCCGATTAGACAGGCACTGATAGCTTCAAAATTCATATCCCATGAATTATAGGGATGCCCTGAACCTAATTTGGCGACTAACAGGACCCCCACCAAGCCGTACACCATGCCTACCAAACCAAATAGGACAATTTTAATCTTCCTTACATTGATTCCTAAGTCTCGTACAATGCCTTCATCGCCACCGATCATTGAAATATAGCGCCCATGTATAGTTTTTTTATGGAACAAATCTAGGATAATAACAATTAAAACGGCGATGATAAAAGAGAATGGAATTCCAAAAATCCGGCCTAATGCAAGCCATCTAATCGAATCATCTCTCACAACCACAGCCACCCCTTTGATTATAAGTACACCCACCCCAGTCATAATGCTGCCCATACAGAAAGTAATCATGAAAGAAGGAATCTTCACATAGGTGTGGATAACACCGTTAATCAACCCACCAATCATGCCAACAAGGATTGCAATCGGAATCGCCCAATAGCCTATAGCAAAAGGAGTCATCGCATTTCTTACGAATACACTAGCGACAACACATGCTAAGCCTGAAATTCCCTCCAACGAGAGATCGATGCTTCCGAGCATGATTACCAGCCCCATTGTGGAGGCTGTAATCATCGTTAAAGAGACAATGTCCAGAATGTTGACCAGATTGCTGATGCTGAAAAATTTTGGTACGAAAAGAGAGAAAATCAAGCATAATACGATACATGCTACAAACGAAGGGTTATTCTCGATGAATATCCTCAACTGGGGTGGCATGCTTTTCCAAATTGCCCTATGTCGCCAATTCCTCGTCACTTTCAACTCCTAGCCGTGGAGACACATAATCTTATGTGCCCCCACAAGTTGTATTTCTAAGAATTATTCAGACCACCTTCCCCAGAAATCAGTATAATCAATCTTAGGAGGATTCTCTGTCATTGACAACATTTCATCAACGTTGCTCGCATCCACCATCACCATCGGGGTTCTCCAATTTCTCTTTGTTGCCGGTAAAGCTGCAACATCCAACTTGCCTGTCTGTGCAGCATATGCCATTGCAAGCCCAATTCCAGCTTGCCAATATGGATCGGCAGAAGCAGTCATCAAGGCATCACCTTTCTTGATTAGATCTAACATCTCAGGTGTCGCATCTGCTCCGGTCACTACGACCTTTCCATTCAGCCCCTTGGCCCTGAGAGCTTCGATTGCCCCTGCTGCCATGTCATCGTTTGCCGACCAAATAGCAGCTAGATCAGGATCTGAAATCAATTTGTTGGAGACGATATTGTAGGCTCTCTGTTTGAGCCAATCTGCAGATTCCCACCCTATGACTTGAACATTGGGGAACTCTTTTAGAGCACGTTCGAATCCCGCATAACGTTCAATGTCAGCGTTGTTACCAAGCATTCCTCTGAGGACAAACACCTTACCTCTACCACCAATCTTTGAAAGGAGAGCCTTCGCAGTTGCATATCCACAACCTTCACTCTGGACTCCCATGTGAGTTACCCAATAGGGGTAATCAGCAACATCAACATCTTCCGGCTTGTTGTAATTGGTAACGAAGTAGCATTTAGCAGCAGTTAACTCTCTGGCGATGGCTATGACATCTATCGCCTCATTTGGATCGATATGGAACACCGCATTGCCACCAGATTTTGCAACTAACGCTTTTATATCGTTCAGCTGTTTTTCACTGGATCCTTCACTCGCTAGCACTTGGAAATAGCCCTCCTGTCCAATGCTTCGAGCAAACAAACGCGCCCCTTCAGCCAATGCAAAGTGATAAGCATTAGCTAGATTTCTTATTGATGATGCCAAATAAATAGGCTTTGTTTCAACTTCCCGTTGTGCAGCAGCAAACAGAGTTGCCATCATCAAAACCACAACTATGACCATTAATACTTTTTTCATGGTCTCCCACCTCCTTTGCCCCTTTTACAGGGTATTCATTCTGATAGCTCTTATTAGCTCTCAGATTTGTAACAATTCATCTTAAAATTCTTCCCGATACATTACCTCCTAATAAAGAGTACACTCCATCCAAATTAATCCGATTAAAATCACCAAAATATGTGTGCTTGAGTGCTGATGCCGCAACGGCAAAATCTAATGTTTTCTGAATATCATTCAGATTCCTCAACCCATATATAATTCCCGCACTGAAGGCATCACCCCCTCCTAAGCGGTCAACAATTGAATTTATATCGTAGGTTCGGCTTTGATAAAATTTGTCATGGGTGGCCAAAACACCTGACCATTTATTGTGATCGGCGTTAATGCTTTCCCGCAAACTCACCGCTATATGTGTAAGATTTGGAAAGGTTTTAAAGACTTTGGGTAACAGAGCTTTGTAAAAATCCTTATTGATTTTAGTAAAATCATTATCGTCGTTTTCAATCGATATACCTAATGATTTTTGTATATCTTCTTCGTTTCCAATGAGAATATCGGCATAAGAAACCAGTTCAGGCATTATTTCAGAGGCTGCTTTACCCCATCTCCACAATTGTGTCCGATAATTCAAATCACATACAACGGTAACTCCAAGTTTTGCACACATTTCCAGGGCATCCTTGAGAGTATTAAACAGCGATTCTGATATTGCCGGGGTAATTCCTGAAAAGAAGAAATATTCAGTGTTATTGAGTATTGTCTCCCAATTGAAATCAGAGGGATCACAGTAGGCAATTGCAGACCTTGCCCTATCATAGATGACCTTTGATGGACGCATATTTGAACCAAGTTGTACAAAATAGGTGCCCATACGTTCATCTTTCCGTTTTATAAACGCAGTATCAACCTTAGATGAAATCAGTTGGGATTCGGCAACATCACCAATTTCGTTTTCAGAAAATATCGAAACAAAGGCCACATTTTCACCAAAGTTTGCCAATGAGACTGCAACGTTCGCCTCTGCGCCCCCAAACGTCGCTCGAAACAGAGGACTCTGCAAAAACGTTTCTTTATCGGGTGGTGTTAGGCGGAGCATCAACTCTCCAAAGGTTACTATACGTGCCATCTACTAAATCCTTTTATCTCTTTCCTCGCGAATATTGTCTAATATCACTCTAATCTTTTGACGAATTACTTCTTCATCTGCAATTTTCCCTTTATCGTGGGTAAGGTTTGAGCCAACGCCAATTGCATAAGCTCCGCTATCTAGCCAAGACGGGATACTATCGATAGTTATGCCACCCACAGGAATTACCCTGGCATTCGGCAAAGGTCCATGTAGTGATTCAATAAACTCATGCCCCAAGGCCTCACTGGGGAAGGCTTTTACAACATCTGCGCCAGCTTCCATCGCTCTAATAATTTCTGTCGGTGTGGCAATTCCGGGAATAACCGGGATGCTGTATCGATTGCCGGCTTTAATTACGTCAAAGTCCAAGGTTGGGCTAACAACAAACTTGCCACCTGCCTGAATGACAAGATTAGCCATTGTTGCATTGAGCACCGTTCCGGCTCCAATCAATACATCCTGATGCTTGTATTCTTCTGCTAAAGTCTTAATTACATCAATTGCACCAGGTGTATTTAAAGATATCTCTAAGGAAGTAAGTCCTTCTTGAATCAACAATCTGGCAATCTGCGCTGCCGTTTCCTGAGAATCAGCTCTAATAATTGCAAAAAATACATCTTTATAAATTTTCTCAAGAATTACAACTTTCCGTATTTGTTTCATAAATCACCTTCCTGCATTAATTCTCGCTCTATCTCATCTGCTTTCTCTCGCAACATTTTTCCCCATTGCTCAATAACGTTGGGCTCCGGGGCTCTAAATGTCGGCATCGTTATACTTACCGCTCCAATCGGAAAACCGCGCACATCCTTTATGGACGCGGCAACACAACGAATCCCCGGTTCATTTTCTTCAATTTCTTCATAAAACTGTTTTGCTTCACCCTTCTTAAGTACCTCAATTAACGCCTCTGAATCGGTAATTGTATTCGTTGTCCGTTGTTCTAAAACATGTTTATCCATATATCTAGCAAGCTGATCATGTGGCAGTGAACCTAATATAGCCTTCCCACCCGCCGTACAATAAAGAGGCTGGGTAGTACCTACCCGGGACCGGATAGTGAGTGGATGCAATGATTCAATCTTGTCGATATAAAAAGCCTCCCCATCCCGATAATGGAAGAGGTGAATTGTCTCTCCGGTAACTTTATGCAGCTCTTCAATTATAGGGCGGGCAATTTTCACTAGGATAAAACTATTTTGATACTTGCCCATCCAAGAAAACATTTTGGGGCCGAGAAAAAATCTATCGGAATCATCACGATAAAGGAGTCCGATTTTTTGTAGGCTTTGGGTGATCCGGTATAATGCCGTCTTTGAAATATCACAGCTTTTTGTCAAATCAACGAGTAACATCCCCTTCTCTTCGGCTGCAACAGCATCCAATACTTCAACCACCCTATCAACTAATTGCATCTTCCACCTCTTAACTATCAAATTTTATTAACATGTTGTTCCGTATAACGGAACTTAATTCCGTTTAGTGGCCCTTCATGGTTAGGTTAACACATATTTGGGAAAATACAAGAATAATTTATTGAAAACTGTTATGGGAAATATCATGATGTATAGAACCTTCTGAGCAAGAGGACACTACTCAGCTCTTATTTACTGTGTTCATCTTAGACGACTTGCCAGTTGACAGGGAATTTCATCATATTCATCACTTAATCTATAGTTCTGCAAACTAACTGTTTTTTGAAATTTGGTAGAGATTCAGCTATTTTAATTTTCATCTTATCGAAGAACTCTGCATTACCAATCATCTTCAGCAGCACTAAGGTTAGCGACAGCTTTAGAGATGCTTAGATTTCTAAAACAGAAGCTCCCCGCACCCCTCTAACTGGAAAAAGGGCCTCCTCCCAACTTGAACGCCCCATAATTGAGCGATAATAGTGCTCGCCTACCTCTTTTAGAAAGGAGGGAACAAGAGATGTAGGAACCAGACTTAGGGTACACCCTCCGAAGCCGGCCCCGGTTAAGCGTGAGCCTATGGCCCCTGCTCTCCGGTTAATCTCTACCAGCGTATCTAGCTCAGGGCAACTAATCTCAAAAAGGTCACGACAACTGGCGTGGGAGGCATTTATTAACTCTCCCAATTCTTCAATTGCACCCTTCCTAAGGGCTTGAGCTGACCTCTTTACCCGCTCCCACTCTTCTAAAATGTGCTGCAGGCGCATTGCCAGGAGAAATCCCTCGGGGGGAACGGGCAACGGTGAGCCATCTTTACGGACTATCCAGCGCTTTACGACCTCATCCTCTGCCAGCTGTAGCTGTTTAGCAATTTCACTAACGCTATAGGGAGAGTTCTTTACCACCTCAAAAAGATTAGCCGGAGGGTCTTGCACCTCACCAATAAACTCAATTGCCCCTCTGCCATACTCCATTTTTAAAGCGTGACTGAGCAGTTCGGTGGCAAGACGGGACTCAATACTGCGTCGATTGTAGGCATCCATTGCGCTACGGGTCTTGGGAGCTTCAACGAGTGAGTTGGCCACCACTAGGGTGTAATCTTTAGGAAGGGGGAGACTCTCACTCCGCAATGGGTTGAAGTTGATGAGGAGGGCATGGTCCTCCTCTCCCAGAAGGATTGCCGCTTGATCCATCCCGCCACCTTGGGTTCCCGTATAGCGCTCCCCGCGGGCACACGCCTCAGCTAAGACTAAACGCTCCTCTTTAGAGGTGACTTTAACGCCGTTAGCTCCTAAAAAAACAAGCGCAGCGAGGACCACCAGTGCCGAGGATGAGCTCAAGCCGGCTGAAAAAGGGATATTGCTGTCGATAGCCAAGTCAAACCCTCTGCAACCGATTTTTGGCCACTCATCGATAACTCCCTGAACGCCAGCCTTGATGTAATTCCCCCAGTGGCCCCCTTCAAAGGGTTCAATCTGGCTAGAGATAGCAAACTCTACCCGGGGAAATCCCTCTTTTGTGTCAACTGCCGTAATACGATTATCTTCTCGTAAACGCACAAGGGCCAATATTTCACGGTCAATTGCCAAGGGGAGAACAGGACAATGGTTGTAGTCGATGTGTTCCCCTATCAAGTTCACCCGACCGGGTACGCGGTAGAGGTATACCTCTCCCCCACTAGATGCTAATAGTTTTTCCAGTTTCTCTAGCCGTTTTCTCATTTTTTTACCTAACTGAGACCAGTGTAAACGGTAATTCCCATTTCAACAATTATTCCTACCCCACTTTACATTTTTTTAAAACACTTATACCCTAAGTTTTCGCTCATTCTTCCTAAAAAGGGGTGCTTACTTTTTGTAGTGTAATAATAAAAGGCACCTTCTCTTCAGAAATTAATTATTGTACGTTAATCTTTTTTCTTTGTTGCCACCATCATTTAGAGTTAAATAGGTGTTGGCATTCAGCTGGGCCACATTAGCCACTCTTAAGGCTTTAATAATCTGTTCACTCGAGAACTCATGTTCCAGGATTCTGACTGTCAGCAGGACAATGGTTGTAGTCAAAATGTTCCCCAATCAAGTTCACCCGAGCGGGTACGCGCTAGAGGTAATTCCCATTTCAACAATTTTTCCTACCCCACTTTACATTATTTCAAAACACTTATATTGTTATAACATGGACGTAGGAAAAGCTATTCGTGATTTAAGAGTAAAAGCTGGATTTTCACAAGATAAGCTGGTTAAAGAGACAGGGATTTCTCGAAGCCAGCTCTACTTTATAGAATCTGGTAGATGTGTTCCTAGAATTGAAACAATGGAAAAAATTGCCTCCGTATTAAATATGAGAGTCTCCGATATAATAATATTTGCAGAAACTTATTACCCTTCACAAGAGTTTTGAGGGGTAAAGCAATAAATTCTAGGCTCACTGTTAATCTATCATCTCCTCTATCGATGCCCCCGGAGCTACCATGGGGTAGACCATGTTGTTAATCGGTATCTCACAGTCAACCAGCACCGGTCCATTAAGGGCAAAAGCTTTTGCAAGGACCTCTTGGGGGTCATCCTCGATAGTTAAGTGGATACCACTTACCCCGTAAGCTTTTGCCAATGCAATCCAATCCACCTCTGTGTCTAGGGTAGTTTCACTGTGACGCCCTTCGTAGAAAAGAGTTTGCCATTGGCGTACCATCCCTAAGGTTCGATTATTCATCACCAAGATGATTACCGGTAAGCGGTAGCGGGCAATAGTAGCCAACTCGTTGCAATTCATTCGAAAAGAGCCGTCACCGGCCACGTTCACAACTCGCCTTTTAGGATCTCCCACTTGGGCCCCAATTGCGGCTCCTGTGCCGTAGCCCATCGTCCCCAACCCACCACTGGTTAAAAACCGTTTTTGGGGCGTGTGGTGGAAGAATTGGGCAGCCCACATCTGGTGTTGCCCAACTTCGGTTACCAAGACTGAGTCCTCTTCCATGAGATCGGATAAGGCCTGTAAAATCTCACTGGGACGCCTAGTCTCTCCATTAATCTTAAAAGGGTGAACCTCGCGCCAATGGGCAATTTTCTCCATCCATTGGGTATGGAGTATCGGCTTGTCGATAGCTTGGTTGACCTTTTCCAAGATTACCCGGCTGTCGCCAATTACATGGTAGTACGTTGCGATATTTTTGTTGACTTCGGCCGGGTCGACATCGATATGGACAATTTTGGCCTTTCGGGCAAAAGCACTGGCTTTACTGACCACGCGGTCACTAAAACGCGCTCCAATGACCAAGAGAAGATCACAATTGTTAACTGCAATATTACTCAGCCTAGTGCCATGCATCCCTATCATGCCGGTAAAGCGCTCACTAGCCGAGTCAATGGCACCGTGACCCATTAGCGAGACTCCGACCGGCGCATCAATCTTCTCAATAAACTCAGCCAAAACAGCCTCAGCCTGTGAGCGGATGACCCCGCCTCCTACATAGAGCATCGGCTGTTGTGACTCCCTCAGTAGTTCAACTAACTTAGCAATCGCGCCGTTTTTTAAGTGCTCGCCGGTTCGTTTGGGCCAGCGCACCGCCAAAGGGGTGTATTCAGCCATAGCGGCAGTGACATCCTTAGGGACATCAATCAAGACGGGCCCCGGGCGCCCTTCGCGAGCGATATAAAAAGCATTACGGATAGTAGCCGCTAAATCGTTGACATCCTTCACAATATAGTTGTGTTTGGTGATGGGCATCGTAATCCCGCTGATATCTACCTCTTGGAAACTGTCGCGACCAAGGAGCTCAGTTGTCACGTTCCCCGTAATTGCCACCACCGGTACTGAGTCCATGTAGGCCGTGGCTAAACCGGTTACTAGGTTGGTAGCTCCCGGTCCACTAGTGGCAAACACCACCCCCACCTTACCGGTACAACGGGCATACCCATCGGCTGCATGGGAAGCCCCCTGTTCATGGCTGGTGAGGATATGGCGGACAGAGTCGCGATTCTTGTACAAAGCATCATATATATTGAGAACGGCACCGCCGGGGAACCCAAACACAGTATCGACACCTTGCTCTTTTAAACAAGCCACAATGATTTCAGCTCCATTCAATTTCATCCAAACTCTCCTCTAATCTCTAAAAACAGCTCCGGTGGAGGCACTCGTCACTAAACGGGCATAACGGCCCAAATATCCCTCTTTGATGGGAGGCTCAGGGGCGACAAAACCCACCTGTCGCCTCTCTAATTCCGCCGCATCTACGAGCAGGTTAAGCTCTCCCTTATCGATATCAATCTCTATCAAGTCACCCTCTCTAACAAAAGCAATAGGACCCCCCTCAGCTGCCTCCGGTGAGATATGACCAATGGAAGCCCCTCTAGTGGCTCCACTAAAACGCCCATCGGTAATTAGGGCGACATCCTTGTCGAGACCCATGCCAGCTATAGCGGAAGTGGGCCCTAACATCTCGCGCATTCCCGGTCCCCCCTTGGGCCCCTCATAACGAATGACAACCACATCGCCCTTCTTGATCTCTTGCCGATAGATTGCCAGTGAAACCTCCTCTTCCGAGTCAAAAACACGCGCCACCCCGGTATGTTTGAGCATTGCCGGGTCAACCGCTGAGCGCTTTACCACCGCCCCATCGGGGGCAAGGTTCCCCCTCAAGACTGCAATCCCCCCAGTTTCACTAAAGGGGTTCTCGATAGGTCTAATGACCTCCGGGTTGTAATTTTGAGCCTTCTCTAGCTGTTGACCCATCTTCTGAGTCGAAACCGTCAAACAATCACCGTTAACAAGGCCTCGCTTGTTGAGCTCCTTCATCACGGCCAACACCCCGCCCGCTTCATAGAGGTCCTCGATATGGTGAGGCCCGGCCGGAGCCAAATGGCAGAGATTAGGGGTCCGCTTACTCACCTCATTGGCCATAAAGATATCGAGCTCAACATGGGCTTCATGGGCAATTGCCGGAAGATGGAGCATACTGTTAGTTGAGCACCCCAGAGCCATGTCGAGGGCTAAGGCGTTCTCAAAAGCGGCCGCCGTCATAATATCTGAAGGCTTAATCTGCTTCTCAAGGAGAGCCATCACCTTGTAACCTGCCTCTTTGGCCAAGCGGTCCCGTTCGCTATAAACAGCGGGGATGGTGCCGTTACCGGGGAGAGCCATCCCCAGGGCTTCCGTTAAGCAGTTCATACTATTGGCAGTGAACATCCCTGAGCAAGAGCCACAGGTGGGGCAAGCATTATTCTCACAGGCGAGTAACTCTTCATCGCTAATTTTTCCGCTACTATGGGCTCCTACGGCTTCAAAAACCGAAGTTAAGTCGATGGCACCCTTTTTCCCAGGCACTTTGCCCGCCAGCATGGCGCCTCCCGAGACTACAATCGTCGGGATGTTTATGCGGGCAGCCGCCATCAACATAGCCGGCACGATCTTGTCACAGTTCGGCACCATCACCAAAGCATCAAAGGGGTGCGCCATAGCCATTATCTCGATTGAGTCGGCAATTAGTTCGCGACTGGCCAAGGAGTATTTCATCCCTTTGTGGCCCATAGCTAACCCGTCACATACCCCAATCACGGAGAACTCCAGTGGGGTCCCTCCGCCACTTCTAACTCCCGCTTTGACCGCCTCTACAATCCTCTCAAGATGGACATGGCCGGGAATGACAGAGTTGGCTGAATTGACAATCCCTATAAGGGGCGCCTCTATTTCGCGGTCACTTAACCCCAGGGCCTTCAAAAGAGAGCGGTGGGGGGCGCGGCTAAAGCCGCTTTTCATCGCATTGCTTCTCATATCTTTACTCCATTTTCTGCCTGCTGCGTATAGACCCTGAACTCTTCAAGGAGCTCAAGGGTAATTTTACCGGCAACTCCATCGGCTATAACCTGCCCATCTAACTCTGTGAGGGCAATAATCTCTGCGGCAGTTCCGGTCAAAAACACCTCATCGGCATTAACCACATCAAAGTGGGTAAAGGGGGATTCCTTCACCTTATAACCCAGTTTTTCCCCCAGAGTTAAAACCACCTTACGGGTGATCCCATCAAGGGTTCCCAACCAGATTGGCGGAGTGCAGAGCTCTTGGCCCTTAACGATGAAGATATTATCGCCGGTACATTCGGTAACTAGCCCTTCGTTGTTTAAAAGGAGGGCCTCATCGGCACCATAACGGCGCGCCTCAATCGAAGCCAAAATATTGTTGAGGTAGTTTAGACTCTTAATCTGCGGATTCACTATTGTAGCTTTATTGCGACGTAGGTGGCTGGTTATAACTTTCAGGCCGCGCCTGTAGGCCTCATCACTGTAGAGGGCTACTTGACCGGCAATACAGATTAGCCGCGGGGGATGGGTGCGCGGATGGGGGTAGAGTCCTAAACCGTCGGCACCGCGGGTACACACTAAGCGGATATAACCATCGACAATATTGTTGCGCCGACAGGTCTCTAAAACCACCTCGGTAATCTCGGCGAGCGGTAGGGGTAGATCAAGATGAATGGCCTTAGCCGCACTCTCAAAGCGCTTTATGTGTTCGGTAAGCTTGAAGACATGCCCTTTATAAGCTCTAATGCCCTCAAAAATCCCGTCTCCGTACAACAATCCATGGTCCAATACCGATATCTTGGCCTCACTGATGGGCACATATTCTCCCTCGATGTACACTAATTGTTCACTCATCTTTTTACTCCTTTTTACCACTAATAGCCTGGGCTACCAAATTACCCATCTCTTTCGTGCCTACCCTCTTTTGTCCACTACTCATAATGTCTTCCGTACGCCAACCATCTTTAAGAACCTCCTTAACCGCTTGTTCAACGGCTAAAGCCTCCTCTTCCAGGTCAAAGGAGTGGCGTAGTAGCATAGCTACCGAGAGTATTGTGGCTAGTGGGTTAGCCCTGTCTTGACCCGCAATATCGGGAGCGGAGCCATGAATCGGTTCATAGAGTCCAAAATTCCCCTCGCCAAGGCTGGCAGACGGGAGCATTCCAATTGAACCGGTAATCATACTGGCCTCATCGCTCAAGATATCGCCAAACATATTCGAGGTAACAATGACATCAAACTGCTTAGGGTTACGCACCAACTGCATAGCGGCGTTATCGACATACATATGGTTCAGCGTCACCTCGTCGTAGCGCTTAGCCACCCGGTTGACAACCTCCCTCCACAGGCGGGAAGACTCCAATACATTCGCTTTATCGACACTAGTGAGCCGCTTATTGCGCTTCATTGCCAATTCAAAGGCTTTCACGGCAATCCGCTCAACCTCTTGTTCACTGTAAAGCATCGTGTCCCAGGCGCTCATCTCCTCTCCACTGCGCCCTTTGGGGCCGAAGTAGATCCCTCCGGTAAGTTCTCTAACCACCATCAAGTCGAGTCCACCGGCAATAATATGCTCTTTCAAGGGACAAGCTTGCGCCAGCTCTTCATAAAGGAGTGCCGGGCGGAGGTTACAAAAGAGCCCTAAGCCACTGCGGAGGTCCAGAAGGCCCTTCTCGGGGCGCTCATCGCCTTTCAAATGGTCCCACTTCTCGCCACCCACTGCCCCCAAGAGGACCGCCTGGGCATCTCGGCACCCCAGTAGAGTCGATTCAGGTAAAGGCGTACCCATGGTATCGATGGCTTGCCCCCCCATTAAGTAGAAGGAGAAATCAAATTTATGGTTAAACCTCTCCCCCACAGCCCCCATCACTTTAAGGGCCTCCGCCACAATATCTCCCCCAATTCCGTCTCCCGCAATAATCGCTAATTTCAGTCTCACTGTAAGACCTCCTCTTTTAAGTAGTTAATGAGACCATCTCTCTCCATCATCTCCTGAATGAAAGGGGGAAAAGGCTCGCTGGTATAAGACTCACCTGTCGTTTCGTTAATAATGGCACCCTTGGAGAAATCGACCGTTACCACATCCCCATGCTTGATCCCTTTGACGGCTTCAGCACTCTCTAAGATAGGCAAGCCGATGTTAATTGCATTGCGGTAGAAAATCCGGGCAAAAGAAGAAGCTATCACGCAACTGATACCTACGGTTTTTATTGCCAGAGGGGCATGCTCACGCGAAGAGCCACACCCAAAATTCTCATCGGCGACGATTAAGTCCCCCTGTGTGACACTAGCCACAAAAGTGGCATCTAAATCTTCCATACAGTGGCTGGCCAACTCCTGAGGGTCGCTCGTATTTAAGTAGCGCGCGGGAATAATCACATCGGTGTCGACGTTGCTGGCATATCTAAAAACTTTACCTTTTACTCTCATCTCACGACTCCTTTATTGTCTCAGGGTTGGCGATAAAACCACTCAAAGCCGAAGCGGCGGCGACGGCCGGGCTCGCTAGGTAAACTTCACTCGCGGGGTGCCCCATGCGCCCTACAAAGTTGCGGTTAGTAGTGGCCACAGCCCGCTCTCCTTCGGCCAGAATCCCCATATGACCCCCTAAACAGGGGCCACAGGTGGGGGTACTAACCACTGCTCCGGCTTCAACGAATATCTTCAAAAGGCCTTCGTCCAATGCTTGGAGGTAGATTTTCTGGGTAGCCGGGAAAATTATAGTTCTGACTCTTGAGTTAACCCGCTTACCTTGCAGGATCTTTGCGGCGATGCGTAAGTCGCTAATGCGTCCATTGGTACATGAGCCGATGACCACTTGGTCTATCTCAATATTGCCCACTTCATCGATTACTCTGGTATTGGAAGGGAGATGGGGGAAGGCGACTGTTGGTCTAATAGTGCTCAAGTCAATCTCGTAGCGCGCTTCGTAATGGGCACCTTTATCGCGACTGTAGATCTTTGGCTCTTTGGTGTTAT
>Ga0172382_10003951_pt1 | contig 23077 bp, 18 predicted proteins | sample Leawel138RmetaG_FD_122245 | JGI IMG/M metagenome (GOLD analysis project Ga0172382, IMG submission 122245) | Leachate microbial communities from a municipal landfill in Southern Ontario, Canada - Leachate well 138R metaG | ecosystem: Engineered > Solid waste > Landfill > Unclassified | place... | reverse complement strand
TCACCTGCGGGGTGTCGACCTGCAGGCTGGTCGAATACAAACCAGGTGCCAGACCCATATTGATACGGTACCCTCGCAGGCCCGCTGTACAGCTACCGTCGACATTCGTCGGATTCGTCGACCAGGCGAGGGTCACACGCCCTGTCCCGCCCAGATCCGGTGCGGGTGATGATGCATCGCTCTGTCCACTCACGACGGCCGGAGAAGCCGCCGGTGCAGAGGCATCGGTACTGCCACCCCCTCCTCCTCCGCAACCCCCCAGCATCAGACCAGCCCCAACCACAACCCACACAGCACCTTTTGCGATTTTCACGTTGAACTGTCGCTCCCTTCAGAAATGGCGATGAGCCGACCGGTCCTGACGGCCTGGCCTGGCTCTCCTTCCGATCCGCGGATAAGGATACGGATTGAGCCAGCCCAAAATGCGCGACGAGTCACAGATTTCAGCATGCATCCAAAGCCAACGAAGCACATTATCTGAGCTTTTTAGAGGCATTTTCCTTACCAGCGACACACATCTCCGAAGCCTCGTAAATGGCCATCCAGAGGTTTTCGGCCTAAAGGGAATTTTCTTTTGGGCCACCGAAAGAGCGCGGTATCTCCATGAGGCTCAGATCCATCACCAAGCCTGCAGGCGTGTTGTGACCGGTTTACGGGTTTGCCCCATTCATTCTCAATACTATTGCCAATTGTCAGGCCTCCACTGTCGGCACGTAGTTCTTTTCTTAATGTGTGAATGCAGTCGCACCCCTTCTGCGACGGGGACCCCGAACGGTTTCACTCATGTCGCCGATGCTATGTACAGCCGGACACGAAGTGCAGGGAGCCTTTTCAGTGATGGATACACACGAGTTCGATTTGCAGGTAATGATCGGGGACTCCTAATGCGGAATCATGTGCGGAATCACGTAGCAACGCTCGCCACCTTCTCGAAGCTCGCCCTGGGGGGCGCCATCCTCTCGATGCTCGCGGCCTGCGGTGGGGGGGGCGATAGCACCGACGCCACGGCCAGCACGAGTGATGAATTCGTATATGTGGGCAGTGTCGGCGATGGGCCCATCGTCAATGCCGAAATCTTCATCTATGATGCAAACGGTGGGTTGATGGCGACTCAGCGCAGTGACGCCTTCGCCAACTACGAGGTGACGGTCAAACCTGGCAAGAACCCGTTTCCAATCATGCTCGAGGCTATTCGTGGTACCGACCTGGTGACCGGATTGCGGCCTGACTTCACACTCAAGGCCGTTTCCCTGTCGCGGAGCGATACACAAGTGAACCTCAACCCGTATTCGACACTGATCGTTGAGGCAGCACGGGCCATGCCGGAAGGCCTGACGGCAGCCAACGTCGACGCGGCAACCGAGATAGTTCTACGGGAGATGAACTTCGGCCTCGATACTGCGGGTGTCCCCAACCCGGTAACGACCAGTATCGATGAGAAAAATATTGCCAACATCGTGCGTGGCTCAGAGGCGCTCGGTGAAATGATCCGCCGTACGCGTACAGGTCTTACCAACGCCGGCTTTATCCGTTCACATAATGACATCGTCAGTGCGATCGCACGTGATCTCGTGGACGGACGTCTGGATGGTCGTGGCGCCGCCGGTACAGATACACGGATCAGCGCAGTGGTGGGCACCGTTGCTGCCCAGGTTCTGGTTGAGCAGTTCACCAACAGCCTGCATGTAAACGGCACACTGGCTACCACCGCCATGGATAGCGCAATCAATACCACCCTTCCGACTACACCTGCCAATGCATTGACCGGCAGTGTGGCCATCCCGCAGGCCATGATCAGCCAGACGGAGCGCCTTTTGAATGCCCTGCAATCCGTGGATGCCCGGCCTGAGATTGCGGCGCTCGCGCAGACGGTCACCAGAATCCCGGCTGGCAGCACGACTCGGGCCGCCGGCGCCACCCTGGGTACCAGCCAGAGTCGCTTGCTGGATGTCACGATAACCAATGTGGCACAGGCGAGCACGGAGACGATTGAGACGCTGACGGGAACCCTGGCTGGAGATGTTGCTGCACCTACACCCGTCGAGCCCACCGAGCCCGCCATACCGGCGAATCGGGCGCCATCCATCCATGGCAGCGCCATGACCAGCGTCACTGCCGGTACAGCGTATGCATTCACGCCGGTGGCTGCCGATGCGGACGGCGATCAGCTGACCTTCAGGATCGCAAACCGTCCCGTGTGGGCCGCCTTCGATACCCGGACGGGTCGCTTGTCCGGCACGCCGGGTACGTCCCACATCGGGAGCCATGGCAATATCGTGATATCCGTCTCCGACGGTACCGCCTCCGCCTCACTGAACGCCTTCAGCATCCGGGTGGTTGCGGGCAACGCCACGCCGAGTATCAGTGGCCAGCCACAAACTACGGTAATTGCGACGAATACCTACAGCTTTACGCCGTCGGCCAGCGATTCCAACGGTGACACGCTGACGTTCAGCATCCGCAACCGACCATCCTGGGCCACCTTCAGTACCACGACCGGTCGCCTCTACGGTACCCCGAGCAACAGCGATGTCGGCAACCATGGCAATATCGTCATCACCGTGAGCGATGGTACGGCCACGGCGTCCCTGCCCGCCTTCGGTATCACGGTGTCCCAGTATGTCGCCCCCAACAGAGCGCCCGTGATCAGTGGCTCCCCGCCGACCACGGTGGCCCAGGGCTCGGCCTACTCCTTCCGGCCAACGGCTAGTGATCCAGACGGCAATCCGCTGACATTCAGCGTTTCCAATAAGCCGGCATGGTTGAACTTCAACAACGGCACCGGCCAACTGTCCGGCACGCCCACCAACAGTGATGTCAGGACCTACAGCAACATCATCATTCGCGTGAGTGACGGCACGGCCACTGCCGCTTTGTCGGCCTTCAGTCTCACCGTTACAAACGTCAATGATGCACCTACCATCACGGGTTCACCCATCACGAGTGTTGGCGCCGGAGCGGCCTACAGTTTCGCGCCGACTGCCATGGATATCGATGGTGATACGCTGACTTTCAATGTCTCCAATCTGCCTTCGTGGGCCACTTTCAACAACACGACGGGCCGCATCAGCGGGACTCCCAGCGAATCGAATGTCGGTACCTACGGAAATATCGTTATCAGCGTCAGCGATGGCCGAGCGACCGCTCAACTCGCACCGTTCAGCATCACGGTCAACAGCACTCAGCCTGCGAACCGTGATGTAACACTGCGCTGGGTTGCACCGACGACCCGCAGCGATGGCAGTGCCATTCCGCTGAGTCAGATCGCTGGTTTCCGTATCCACTACGGTACGGCGCCGGGCAACTACACCAGCACCCTCAATATCAACGATGGCAGCACGACCAGCTATACCGTCCGCAATATGACGCCCGCGACCTACCACTTCGTGGTCACCACGATCGATGCGGACGGCCAGGAGAGCGCCCACTCGAGTGCGGTATCCACTCAGGTTCGGTGATAAGGGGTAGTGGTGATCCTGGCACCTCTCAGGTGCCAGGATTTTTTACGTCTGCTTGCGGAAGATGAGGATATTGCCGAATGCGGGTCCCGGCGCCCGGATGTGGCGGAACCAGAGCGTATTGAAGGCGTGAATCAATCGCTTGAGAAACCTGGTTGGGACGAGCCAGTAGAGCTCCGAGAACTGACCCGCAACACGTGATTCCAGTTGCAGACCATGTTTTTCGAATTCACTTATAAGCCAGCGTATATCGGCCTGTCTAGTCATCAGGCGCCCGTCATCGGTGTCTTCCCAGTTTTCCACACCGGCAGGCGTAAACCTTGTTTCGGAATGCCCCAGTCTCAACAGCCTCTTGAGTAAACGCAACAGCCGTGACTGCATCGAATGCATGTTACCTTCACTGATGGCCAGACGGCCTCCGGGTGAAATGATTCGCGAAAGCTCGGCAATGGCCTTATCTACCTCGGGGACGTGCATAAGAACGCCCCAGCATATCGCATAATCAAAACTCCTGTCCGCGAATGTCAACTTGAGCAAGTTTTGCTGCTCCAGGTGGATGCTGTCGGCGTAACGAGTTCCCTGGAGTGTCTCGCGTGCAATTGCCAAGGCGCTTTCAGACAGATCGCTCCCTACCACTTGAAAACCACGGTCGACCAGGTTCTTGGACTTCGCGCAGCTGCCGCAGCCGGCATCCAGCACAGTCGCACCGGTTTGGGCACCGAACTGTGTGACAATATAGTCAAACGCAAGTGCGTAGAACTTCTCGTTCTCCGGCGTGCGATAGTTATCGACCCATTCCTTATGGATCTTGGACTGTTGCAGTGTCCTTTCTGCGGCATCGGTATTATTGTCGGGCATGATAATATCCTGAATACTGGCAAGCTAAGCCTTAGCTCTGTACAGAAAAACGTTCCCGCCAGATAAGAAAATTCATAGTAGTCCAGAGTATTTCGGAGTGGTCCTTACGTCCCGAGCGATGTTCGGACCAGAGTTCGTGCATGCGTTGCTCGTCAAGAATCCCTTCTCCGGCTCCAGCATCGAATACACGGCTGGCGACACGACCCAGGCCACCGCCATCCCGTAACCAAGCCCCCAGAGGCACTCCGAAGCCGGACTTGCGGCGATACACCACTTCGTCGGGAAGATATTTTCTTGCGACGCGTTTTACCAGTTCCTTGCCGCGCGGCCACTGGGTACGGCAGTTGGATGGTAGCGTATTGGCAAATTCGACGACCCGGTAATCGAGAAAAGGAACACGGGCTTCGATGCTCGCGCCCATGCTCATCTTATCCTGTCGGTTGAGGATCGAAACGAGATAGGTGTGCTGATCCTGGAATGACAGACGTGCGCCGATATCCCGCAGGTCCCGGTAATGCGCGAGAACGGTTTCACGGTATGTCTGAGTGTGGGCAAGATGCGGTGCCAGCAGGGCGTCTACACTTTCGGCATCGTTGGTGATGGAATTAGCGAGAATCGCACTATCTATATCATAGCGAAGAAAGTATTCGAGTTTACGGATACGATGGTCCCTACTCATATCGCCCAGCACGCCCAGCAACGGTCGAAGAACCGGCCGGAGACGGTGGATCCGATTGAGGATCTGCGGAATATGGTAGCGTGGATAGCCCAAAAAAAGCTCGTCGGCACCCTCGCCCGTAAGAACCACCGTCACAGACTGCTTGGCCAACCTGCTGAGGGCATATATCTGCACGGAATTGGCGAAGTGTAAGGGCTCATCGTTCAGCCAGACAAGATCCTCAAGGTGTGAAGCAAAATCTGCATTCTCCACCACTAACTCATGATGCTGTGTACTGTATCGTTTGGCTACTATGCGTGCATAGCGAGTTTCGTCGTATGCGGCGTCACTGAATCCCACTGAGAAGGTATTTACGCCTTCACCCAATTGACGTGCAGCGATGGCGGTGACCAGGCTGGAATCCACGCCACCGGAACAGAATGTGCCGAGCGGCACTTCGCTCATAAGACGAATGCGCACGGCGTCGGTTAACAATTCTTCAAAACGCTCGGCACTGCTATCCAACGTGCAAGGTACAGGAAATTTATCGCGCCGATGGGTCCAGTATTGGCGAATTTCAATGCCTTCGGTGGTCATATGCATCCAGTGACCAGGAGGCAGTGAGCAGATGCCGGCGAAAAGCGTATTTTCGCCAGCGGTTCCCCGGTAACTGAAATACTCCCAGACTTTGTCCGTAGCAAGTCTAGATTTTACTTTGCCGCTCGCGAATATAGCCTTGATTTCAGAGGCAAACACAAACACTTCTGCGCTGTTATAGTAATACAGCGGCTTCACGCCAAGACGGTCGCGCGCGAGGAATAGGCTGCACATCTGCGTGTCCCAGATTGCGAAGGCAAACATGCCGTTCAGCCGCTGTACGCATTCCGCACCGTACTCGATATAGGTGTTGATGATAACTTCCGTATCAGACTCTGTTTGAAAATGATGGCCGCGCTGTTCGAGTTCGCGACGTACGTCACGGTGGTTGTAGATTTCGCCGTTGAAAACGATCCAGTAGCGTGAATTACTGTCATGCATAGGCTGGTGACCGGCCTTGATATCAATGATACTCAGCCGGCGATGACACAACCCCAGTGGGCCATCCGTATAGATACCCTCATCGTCCGGCCCCCGGTGCACCATCGTGTCGCGCATTCGTACCAGCAAGTCCGGGTCGACCCGTGCCTCGGCCATTTTTACCAATAGCCCTGCAATACCGCACATGTTGTCAATCGCCTTGTTTGTTGTGTTATGGTCCGCAGCAGACGCTGCGGTCAAATTCCCAAATGGACCTTAGAAATCACCCATTTGAATTTGCCGCTGCGACTGCGTTCAAGTTCGGCTACACGTTCGACGCGCACCGTCACGGACGCCCCCAGCCGTTCGACAAGTCCAGCAATCAGCTGTTGTTCGTCCTGTGTCGAAAACCGTGCAGTGGGTACGACTCTGACCACAACCGTATCCAGGTCTTCCTGTATGACTTGTGAGGCCGCAATGGACGTCAGCGGTTTGAACGGATGAGTCAGTACCGACGGCGAAATCAGACGCCCGTCACGCAGGGTCAGCATATCCTCGGCCTTGGTGGCCACATCGTCGATCAGCGGCAATGCTCGTCCGCAGGAACAACGTCGAGCGCGTAACGCGGTCATGTCGTTCGTGACATAGCGGATCAGTGGCATAGCGCGGTTGTGCAAGGTCGTAGCAACCAACTTTCCCAGCGTGCCCACGGGCGCTGTACTACCATCCGCATTGAGGATCTCGGTAATACCGAATTCTGAGGCCAGATGGTGGCCCTGATGATGGTCGCACTCTGAAGCGAAGACAACTCGTTCGGCAGCACCGAAATAGTCAAACACCCGGCATCGAAAACTGGACTCGATGGTTTCTCTCTGAAAATCGAAAAGTGTTTCCGAGGAGGTCAGTACGGCATGCAGTGGCAGCGTCTCCCCGGTATTCTTGAGATGCTTGGCCAGCACATAGACTGTCGATGGATAACCATCGAGAACCTTCGGCCTGAATCGGCGCAGCTCGCTAATATAGGCGTTGATATTCTCTGGCGTCAGGTGAAACGAAGAAAACAGAAGTTGCCGGTGCAGATAGTTGATCCGCCAGAACGGTGGTTTGCGTTGGTTGAGAGGTACTACCACGTTTCCCCGAATCACCGCCACACGATCACTAAAGGCTGCTAAGCGAGTATTTGCCCAGGTGTATTGCCGATCCAGCATGGCATAATTCATGCGCATGAGCCCTGGGTCGTAGCATATCTCCAGCGGGGTGCCGGTCGTGCCGCTGGTATGTCCCTTGGCAACCGTGGTCAGCTGATAGTCCGTCGACAACAGATCATTGAAGTTACGTTTAATGTCTTCTTTAGTTAGCAGAGGAAAGCCGGCCATGTCCGCAGGCGTCCGGATATCTTCAGCGCTTATGCCATGCTTACGCATCAACCGCGTATAATATGGAACTTTCGCATAGGCATAAGTGATGATGTCCCGGAGCCGATCGGCCTGATAGGCATGAAGTTCATCGTCGCTGAACCATTGGCTTCTTTCCAGGAAAGCTTTGCGCGCGGCGAAATCCCCTCCATAGCGATCCTGGTGCAGGCGCACACTCACGGCCGTCAGGGCGAGATTCTGCAACATTGCTGGAAGCCGGTCATACAGTGGCTTCAGTCGCGATTCCATTGCAATGATTCCTTATGATTGCTTCTTCCGAACAACGTCTTCATAGACGTTCTGGAGATCCATTCCAATTGTCTCCCAGCCGTAACTCGACACTGCAAGTTCTCGCGCAGACACACCAAGTGCATGGCGTGCCTCGGCATCAGCGAAAAGCGAATTAACCCGCTCTGCAAAAGGTGTGGGCTCGGACTCGATATAAATATGTCTTCCATGGATAACGCGAATGCCTTCACAGCCTACCGGAGTCGAGACGATTGCCTTGCCCTGAGCCAGCGCATCCAAAACTTTGAGCCGTGTCCCACCACCGACCCGTAGAGGAACGACGTAGACTGCCGCCTTGCGAACATATGGCCGCACATCATCGACAAAGCCGGTAACAACAACACTGGAATTGTGCTGAGCGATCTCGTGCAGTTCACGTGGTGGATCTTGGCCAATGGCATAGAACCGGGCACCAGGATGGCCCCGTAGGACCGCCGGCCAGATGTCACGAAGAAAGTACAGCACGGCATCCTTATTCGCGTACATGTTCATACCCCCGGTGTAGATTGCGGCCAGTTCGTGGTTTTCGGTCGCGGGCGTGAAATAATCAGTATCAACACCGTTAGGGATGATGACAGTGGCCAGACCTGGGGCAATCTGCAGCAGATCGGCTTGATCATTGAGGGACATCATGAGATTCATGTCGAACAGCGGACTTTGCTCGGCCTCATAGGTGCGTAGCCGCTTGGCTTGCAGCTTGACATAATATTTGCGCAACAAATCAGTTTCGATATCCGCCCGACGCTCCATGAGGCGAGACTCGATATTATGGTGTGTCAAGACGCAGGGTATATCGGGCGCAAGCTCCCGGTAGGGCGCGAGTCCGATCGTGTCAATATGCAGAAGATCGATGTCCTTGGACCTCAAGATCTCTCTGGCAGCTTGGTGGTAAGCAGCAGACATGTGCGCAAGTACGCTGAAGGGCCTTGAATACAAAAGCCCCACACCGAAGGCAGCAAATCTATGCACGACCGATCGTTTTGGCCACAGGGTGAAGTATTGCACGCTTGCGCAATGCTTCCCGAGTTCGCGCCTGCTCTCCTCGATCAATTCGGGCGTACCAAGGGTTTCTGGATGTATGAATGCAAGCAAGTGAACCTTGTTTCGCTGGCCAATCTCGCGCAGCAGATTGTAACCACGCTGAAGCACACCACCATGCGGAGGATAGGGTACGATCTGGGAGAGAAACAGGATATTCATCTGTGGTGAATTCCGCGAAGTGTCGGCGATCGTGATCCTCGGCCCAACAGGTCGTCGTAGAGTGACATATACCGATTCGCCATGGCTCTGGCAGTAAAATCCTGCACATAGCGGTCGGAAGCTGCCGCGCCCAGGTGGGCTCGCAGACCGTCATCTTCCAGTAACCGCGCGAGCGTAGCCGTCATAGTGGCAACATCGCCTGCATCCGTCAGCAGCGCCGATATACCGGTGTCCACTACATGTGGTGTTTCCCCTACCCGCGTGGCTACGATAGCGCGGCCGGAGGCCATAGCTTCCAGCAGTACGATGGACATTGCTTCCCACAGCGAGGGTTGGAAAAATATATCCACATGATCCATCATGACTCGCGCAGCATCCTTCACCCAGCCAAGATACTCAACCTCACGCTCGAGGCCGAGCTCGCGGCGATATGCCTCCAGTGGGGCACGCAGATGACCTTCACCAGCAATGAGAAAGATATGGCGCCGACAGCCCTGCTGTTTGAGGCGAGCTGCAACTTCCAGGAGATCAAACATACCTTTTTGTTCGATCAAGGTATTGATGGAACCGATGATGAGGGTGCCTCTTTCTTTGTGTCGTTGGATGAATTCCGGTGCTGGCCCCGAGACCTGCCGATCGACACCGTTCCACACTATGCTGAGACGGTCATTGGGTATCCTGTAGAGCTGACGGATATTGTCGCGTTGCACACGGGAAACAGCCACCGGCCGATCGATAAAACGCCAGCATAGAGATTCTATGGTACGGAATGGTTTGTCACGCTGTGGATACCGTCCATAGTGAAAGGTATGAACCATTCGGACCCCTGATGTTGTCAGACGGCAAAGGGTGGTGTCGGCCAGCGCATGTACATCATGGGAATGGGTAAGTTGGAACCCACGCTTTCGCAATATCTTGCGCAGCCCGACGGAGGAGAAGTAGTCAGTCTTAAAACGCCGACTGCGCGGAATACCGATAACTTCAGTGCCTTCTGCGGCAATTTTCTCGCCGATCATACCTTCTTCCTTTAAATAGCAGACGGCGACATCGAATCGTGACCGGTCTATGTGGCGACAAAGATTGGCTGTGACCTCTTCCGCTCCACCGATATGCAGGGTTGAGTGGACAATGAGGATCCTCGCACGCTCACCTGAACTCATCGAATAAGGTCCAGTTGCTTGCTGTTACTATCGCCCCAGATGAGCCGCTCGGCGCGCTGCTCAGGCGTCTCTTCGGGAGTGGCCTCCTGTCGCTCTAACAGCATGCGAGTATGAATAAAATTAGCTGCGGTCCAGATACCAGCTAACACGTACAGATGAGGGTAATAGGCGACAGACAGGAAGGCACCTCCTACTGCGAAAGCCACCAGGCTGGCATTGAGCATCATGAATAGTGTGCCCAGTTCAGGTCGTCGGTCGTGCGCCTCCCGCATTAATCTATTGTTGCGCAGGTAGTTGCCGATCAGTACTGCCAGTAGGAAGATAATCCCTGGTATGCCCAACTCGCCGATGAGTAGGAAATACATGGAATGAGCAGTGAGCCAGGGAAGATTTCTAACACCAAATTCAGGCGGCCTGAACTCAGTTCCTAACTTGACGGCAAAGTGACCGCTTCCGACTCCAAGCAGAGGGTATTTTTCAGCCATACGGACAGCGGTCTTCCAAGCCGTGATTCGACCCATGGCGGACCCTTCTTCCTGATAGTGAGCAATACTATCGATACGCTCAAAATAGGTTTCAGGAGCATAGATGACGATGCCTGACACCAAAAGTGCAATTAACGCTAATCCGATCAACTTCCGGCGTCCTTTCCACCACAGAAACAAGAACACGCAGGCCAGTGCAATGGTCGCTCCTCGTGATTGAGTCCCGACGATGCCTAGAATCAATGCAGCCAGCGCCCCCCCCCAGAATAGGCGTATCCACAATGCCCTCGCGCGCATAATAAGATACAGACCCATCGGTATGACGATTGTTACAGACAAGCTGTAGTCATTGCCATCACCAAGAAATGTGTTCCCTTGTATGTATGACCGAATTTCTGGATTAGTAATAAGTTGTGGATTCAACAGTAGAAGCAGCACATGAGACAGCACGAGCGTGGCGAATAACGTACGCATACGCTGCTCCGTCGTTACGAGCTTGACGATGATGTAATACCAGAAAGCGAATCCGAGAACAGTCTTGAATACATTGAAAGAGTACTGGGTCACCTCGGCCGTAAGAACGGAGATTACGAGTAACAGGAGGAAATACAGCAACCAGCGCGAGTTACTGTGCTGGAATAGCTCTTGGTCGCTGATCGCACCTTTATGAAAGATCGTCACCAAGAAGACTGTAAGAGGGACGATACTATTGAGCCGTGCCGCTTGGATGAGCGGCAGATAAGATCCTGGCTGGACATAATCCAGAAAAATGGATAACAGGAATCCTGTATACAGCAGCATGATAGCCTAGCCCTTCTCTCTCAGTACATCATCGTAGATATCCATAATGTGCCGCAGGCGGGTGTTATGGTTAAAACGTTGCTGTATATGTTCTTTACCCACGTTAGTCCATGCCAGCACCCGTTCCCGATCGGCTAAAGATTTCCGTATCGCCGCCACCAGCGCACTCAGGTCATTGGGTGATATCAGCCGGCCGGACACACCATCCGTGACGATCTCAGCCGTCCCTCCCACGTCAGTCGCCACCACCGGGACGCGCATTAACAACGCCTCCAGGACCACATTGGGCATACCTTCCGTGCTGGAACTCTGCACGACCAGGTCCAGGCTGTTGTAGACCCGCTGCATGTCCGCTCGGTAGCCGGCGAATACGACATGATCGACTATACCCAGTTCTCCGGCCAAGCGGCGAAGACGGTCTTCCTCGGGACCGATGCCTACGATGACGAAGCTGACGTCTGGCATTTCAAGGATGATTTCTGCTGCAGCACGAAGAAATAGATCCTGACATTTCTCGAGGCTCAGTCGGCCGATGTTCCCCACCACTTTGTGATATGCGGGGATACCGAGTTCGGCCTGCACGGATCGGTCGCTGCGATCCGGCCGGTAGTCCTCCACGATCAGGGCGTTCTGTATCACGGCCAGCTTTCGGGCAGGAATGCCGCGGGTAGACAGATGCGCCTGCATGCGCGCACTGACGACGATGGTGCGGTCGAAGAAACGCAGGAGAAACTTGTCGACGACTGTGTAGATCCGCCCCTTGAGGTCGTTGGCGATCCAGCCGTGGCAGGTTGACACCGCCGGGATACGAAGTCGTCGTGCGGCGATCAGCCCATAGAGGTCCGAGCGGAAATCGTGGGTGTGGATGATGTCGATAGCGTTGTGTCTGCACCAGCCCACGATCTGACGCAATACATCGGGGTCGATGGCACGGCGCTCGGCGATGGGATAGGTCTCCAGGCCTCGCCGGGTCGCCTCGCTGAGGTAGGCATGCTCACCGTGCCGGTCACCGGAGAATGCACCGACCACGATGTGGTAGCGCTGCGGGTCGACCATAGAGGCGGTATCGAGGATGGTGCGCCCTGGTCCGTCGACCCAAGGGGAATCGCGCAAGTCGAGTACGCGTCGGGCCAAGGACGATACCGTTGCGGGTGTCATAGCCGGATCCGGAAACGCGACATTCATTGGAACCGTCGCAGCCAAACGCACGACACGCTCAACATTTCGTTGAACCAGTCCGGGTGTGCCAGGATGTGGTTGGCCTTGTCGATGACATGAATATCCACCCAGTCACGATGTTTGGCAAGACGCTCGGGGTCACGTTCCTGGAACTTCTCCTTGAACTCCGCCGCCAGCCGATCGGACCCGCTGAAGATATGCAGCATCGGGCGCCGGCTCTGCGACATGGCAAAGAAGGCTGGCGCGAATCTCGGATTGGTGTTGCCTGTCGGTTGACCATTCGGGGCAGGTGCGGCCGGCTTAGGTGCATTGCGCTCGAACAGGCGCTTGATCGATTTCCAGATCACGCGGTAATCACTCTTGAACGACAACAGCCGCAGCCAGGATGCAGGATCCCGTAGTTTGCTCAGATAGCCCTGGCGCAGCTGATCCAGCTGCCCGCGGGTCAGATGCGCCGACCACTGCGCATCACCGACATCGAGAGCCACCGGGATACCCAGCGCCAGCAGACCAACGATGCGCTGGTCGTGCTCCGCTGTCAGGAGGCCGGTGAGTGCACCGCCGCACAACCCGCCGGCGATACAGCGGCTGAAGCCATGCTCGGCCTGCAGCCAGTCCAGCGCAGCGCGGGTATCATCGATGTAGCAGCCGAGTTGGATGCTGTTGTAGATGTGGCTCAGCTGGGTATGCTTGATCTCGCCCTCGGCGTCACCGAGTCCGGAAAAATCGAAGCGTAGTACGGCGAAGCCCTCACGCACGAATGCCTCCGCCATCTTGTTGTACATACGATGCGGCGCGACGCGCATCTTCACGCCCGGTGACAGCAGCAGGATGCAGGGTCGGCCGGCGACCGGGACAGCGGGCAGGTGCAGCATGCCGACCAGCTGCTGCCCCTCACCATTCCTGAAGCATACCGGCACGATCTCAGGCACGGGCCGCCCCCAGCCAGGTCCGTGTGGCAGCCGACAGCGCCGGCGAATGTCGTGCGAATTGTTTGATCTCCCTCCAGAACTGCAGCTCCTCGACACGTTGCATGTCAGCCTCCGGGAAGGCGGCAGCGAGCGCCTGCAGATCGGCGCGCGGCGCCTGTGAGGCCCGCGCGATGGCGATGATCTGCACGGGTCCCCGCACCCGCGTGGCCGCCTCGAAAAGTCGGATCGCGCAGCCCTGATCGAAGAATGGATTGCCTAGATCATAGCCGTCGATATTCACGAACTCGCCGGCGCGGATCCGGCTCACCAGTTCATCGCGGTTGGCGATCACCTTGCCATGCAGGACCATCTGCGTGGTCAGGTTGCTACGCAACTGATCCTGGAGATATTGCGCCATGTCGATGACCGGGTCCCACAACACCAGACGCCCGATGGCCGGGTTCTCCGCCGCCGCCAGCACTGCCAGAGTGGCACCATAGCGCAACCCCAGGAGGTGGATGCGGCTCACCGTCGGCTGGCGGCGTTGCAGCTCGGCGACGGCCGCGTGGATGTCAGCCACATGGTCGGCCGGGGTGAACTGCTCGAACTCACCCTCACTGTCGCCGTAGCCACGGTAATCGAAGCGCAGCACAGGCATCCCCTCCCCGGCCAGATCCCGTGCCATGGAGACGAATACCCGATGCGCCCAGAGTTTCTCCTCGGCGAAAGGATGGCAGAACACCCAGCCTACAACTTCGGGCTCGACGGTATCCGGTTCATGCAGCAGCCCGAACAACCGCTGCCCGTGGCCAGCGAAGAAAAACGGTGTCTCGTTCACGGTGTTTCCTTCATGACACGGCGTTCGGACGGTGTCCACAGTTCCTGGCGCTCACCTTTGAGGTAGCGAAACCACGCGATCAGGATCGCCACGTTCGCCATGACGAAGAACAGTGCGATCCTGCCCAGGGGATTGTCGTGAAGTCCAGCAACACCACGGTAAGCCAGTGCCGCCAGCCCATAGAAGCCGATCTGCAGTACCAGCAGGACCCCGTAGAGCCCCGTGTCGGTCAGGGCGATATTGCTCAGGAGGGCCGCGATCAGCATGAACGGCACCAGCCAGCGGATGAGCTTGTGCGACAGCAGCAGCCAGGCGAAGCGTCCGTAGCGCAGCGGGTTCATCAGGGCCGGCTTGGCGAACAGCGTGGCGATACCCCTCAGCAGGGTTCTGACCTTGCGCTGGAACTCCTGCTCCGGGCGGGCGACGGCGGTCATATGGCCGCGGGCGGCCGGTTCGGTCTGGGCACGGTAGCCCTGCTCCACGGTGTTCAGGACCGACAGGAAATCGGGCGCCAGCCCGGGCTGGAAAGGCTGCACCAGCGCACGACGCTGGGCATAGAACGAGCCGCTGGCACCGACGATGGAGGCCACTGCCGACTCCTGGTTACGCAGGTACAGTTCATAACGGCCGTACAAGCCTTCGCCTGCCCCCCCTGCGATGTGGTCTTCTCCCGATACGCAGCCCACGCCCGGATCCGCGAACGGCTGCAGCAGCGCGCGCACGGCGCCGGGTTCCAACAGGATCGAGGCATCGGTGAAAATGATGATCTGGCCGTCGGCGGCCTCCAGGCCGGTGTTCAGCGCGTGGGCCTTGCCGGCGCGTTCCGGCACCTCCAGCACCACGAGCTGGAAGGGGAGGTTCGCTGCCGCGTCCCGCAGCAGTTTCAGGGTGCCATCCGTAGATCCGTCGGAGACGAAAATAACCTGGAGATGATCATGGGGATAATCCAGGGCGGCCAGGTTCTCAATCTTGGTGGGCAATATCCGCTCTTCGTTGTGTACTGGAATGATCATGGAGACGGACTCCGGCGCCTGTTCGGTGACCGGGGTCGGTGACCGGGTCGCCAGCCGTGCCAGTACCGCCAGTAGCGCCGGATAGAGGAAATAGGCGTAGATCACGCCCAACAGGCTGGTCCAGAAGATGATTTTCATCGTAGCAAGCGGTGGAAGACTGGCATCTGGCGAGGGATCTTCCCCTTCATCGAGCCCCGCCTACCGTAACCAACGCCCCCCATTGGATGGTACAACATATTGAAATATTAGCTTAAATCAATGCAGGATGTAAGCAGTGTGCGATAATCGCCGCGGCCGCTCGCCCTTCTGAACGGAGAGGGCCGGCGGGGGTTCGTCATCCAGGCCCGAGGCAGCGTACCTGAGCGGGCAGTATTGGCACAGAGGCCAAACCCAATAGGCATGAACAGACAGATCCCCGCGGTCGCGTAAGCGATTGCCTACATCCAAACCGTCGGATGTAGTGGTATTGTCGCCCTGTCGCTCAGCACCCGCCGATGCCATAACAATCCCTGCGAATGCAAGAATATAGGCAAGTGATGCGCATGTCCGGACAGCCTGTCATCGAGAGCCCCCCCTCCCATCTCAGCCATCCCCGCCATCGTGCTGCACCCCTTGGCGTGCTGTCGTACCACATCGAGGAGGCCACGGAGATCAATGCCGTCGACTGGGATGCCTTTCTCCAACGTACGCCTGGTGCAAATTTCTACCAGGCCTATGGCTGGCGCCGGGTCAACAACGGGCAATTCGGGCACGACACCCATTATCTCGTGGCACGCAGTGCATCGGGCGGTGACATCTGCGGGGTGTTGCCCCTGGTGCTGCTGAAGAGCCGGCTGTTCGGGACCATTCTCTGTTCCATGCCATTCGTCAATTTCGGCGGTCCCTGCGCGGCCAATGCCGACGTCGCTCAGGCGCTGCTGGCGCGGGCCACGGCGCTCACCCGGGAACTCGGCGCCGACTATACCGAGTTGCGCGTGCTGCAACCCATTCAGGACGATCTACCCACGACGCAGAACAAAGTCAGCATGACCATCGATCTCGATGCCGACCCCGATCGAGTATGGCAGGCCTTCACCAGCAAACACCGCACCAACATCCGCCGCGTCTACAAGAATGACATCGAGGTACGCCACGGGCGGCAGGAACTCCTCGGCGATTTCTACCACCTCCTGGCGCTCAGCTGGCAGCGCCTGGGCACGCCGATCTACCGTAAGGCCTACTTCGCCGAGATACTGGAGCACTTCCCGGAGGCCACGCGCATCTTCATCGCCTATCGGCATGCCACGCCGGTCGCCGCCGCCTTCAATGGCTACTTCAAGGATACCGTCGAAGGTATGTGGGCGGGCACGTCGCCGGACCACCAGAAACTGCAGCCCAACTATGTACTGTACTGGGAGATGATCCGGCATGCCTGTGAGAACGGCTATCGGCATTTCCATCTGGGTCGCTCCACGGTCGACAGCAACGCCGAGCAGTTCAAGAAGAAGTGGAATGCTCATGCGCAACAGCTCTATTGGCAATATATCCTGAACGGTCGCGAGGATCTGCCGGAGCTGAATGTGAACAATCCCAAGTACCGCCTGGCGATCGCGCTGTGGCAGAAGCTGCCGCTGTCGGCGACCCAATGGTTCGGCCCCCTGATCGCACGGTCGATACCCTGAGATCATGCGGTTGCCAAGATACATTGCGCCGGCCGGAACGCCGATCCCCTTCACCACGCTTATGTCCGCGGGGATTGATCAGCTTCGTGGACAGGACACGGGAGAGGCGCTCGCCGCGGCGATCCAGGAGCGTTACGGCGTGCGCCACTGCCTCACGCTATCTTCCGGGCGAGCGGCATTGACACTCATCTTCCGCACACTGAAGACGCTGGCCAACGACCCCCGGCGCAACGAGGTCATCGTGCCGGGCTATACCTGCTATTCGGTTGCGGCCTCCGTTATACTGGCAGGGCTGCGGCTGCGCATCGTAGACATCGACCCTCAGACACTCTCCTACGACCAGGGACTGCTGGCAGGCGTCGATTGCTCGTGTGTGCTGGCGATCATCTCCGCGAACCTCTACGGCCTGCCGAATGACCTCGACGCCATCGAGCAGTTGGCACAAACGCGCGGGATCTACATGATCGATGATGCCGCACAGGCCATGCACGCGACGTTTCGGGGCCGTAACGTCGGAACATTCGGTGATGTCGGCATCTATAGCTTCGACAAGGGTAAGAACATCACCTCGCTGCAAGGCGGTGCGATCGTCACCCGCGACGATGGCATCGCGAAGGCCTTGGCCACGGCGATCCGCGAGCTGCCCGGGGAAGCGCCTGTGACAACGGTTGCGGCATTCGTTAAATTAGCGATCTATACCCTGCTGCTGCGGCCCTGGCTGTATTGGATACCGGCCAACATCCCCGCTCTCGGCCTCGGTAAAACCATCTATACGACCGATATTCCGTTATATCGTTCAAGCAGCATGGCGACCGGTCTGGTATTACGCCTGCTCGGCCAGATCGATGCCATCACCGCGGCGCGGGTACATGCTGCCGCACGCGTTGCAGACGAGCTAACTGGTATTGACACAGTGAGCGTCATCTCCCCACTCCCTGGCAGCGTACCGGTATACCTGCGCCTGCCTTGCCTGGCGGCCGATGCGAATCAGCGTGATGGCCTCATTGATGCCCTGGTACACGCTGGTATCGGTGCCACGCAGTCCTTTCCATGCGCCCTGGGAGACTTGGTAGAGATCGCAGATCACAGCACAGTCGAGCGCGACGTCATGCGCGGGGCCCGCGATGTGGCTGCACGCATGATCACCCTGCCGACCCTCGCCTACCTACGCGATACGGACATCCGCCGGCTGGCCGCGGCTCTCCCCACAACCCGATCCCAAGCGATCTGAGCGGTCATGCTGCGTAACCGAATAAAAAATCTGCTCGCGGATATTTTGTACCATTCCGGCCTCTCAACGCTGCTGGTACGCCGGATGTTCAGGCATCGGATGGTCGTTCTGACCTATCATCGGGTACTGCCGTTGGCCGACAGGGATACGAGTTTTTCCCACGCTGCCATCATGATCGAACCCACTACGTTCGCGCGTCACCTGGCCGTCCTGACCCGCCATTTCGACTGCCTGAGCCTCGACGGGTTCAATGCTGCCATGCGAACCGGGGCGATATCCGGGATACCGAGATGCCTCATCACCTTCGATGACGCATGGCAGGACAATTACACTTACGCCTTCGATCTTCTGAAGAAATGGCATGTACCGGCAGTCGTTTTCGTACCTACGGACTACATCGGGACGGAAAAACTCTTCTGGCAGGAGCGGCTCGGTCATCTAGTTGAACGAGTCTGTGCCAGTAAGTCGGCCGACGCGGCGCGTCTGCTAGAAAAATACGAATGGTCTTATCTGGTGGCCATTCCGCTACCCCAGCGGCGTGAGGAGATAAAAACGGCCATACGTGCGATCAAACACAAGACATACATGGAGATCGATCAAATTATCGCCGATCTGACCGCAGCCCTGAACCACATCGAACCGGATTATGGGCCTGACCGATATCTGTCCACAGAACAGATGCGGGAGATGATGAGGCACGACATCACTTTCCAGTCTCACGGTTGCACACATCGTGTGTTTCCCAGTTTGCGTGTGGAGGAACTGTCCGGGGAACTTCAGCGGTCACGCCATTGGCTCCAGGAGCACATGAATGCGGAGCCAATAGCGCTGGCGTACCCCAACGGCGACCATGACTCCACCGTTCAGCGGGAGACGCGACAGGCCGGCTACGCGCTCGCCTTCACGACCATCCCCGGTCAGGTCGACATCACCAGTGATCCGTTGGCGATCCGGCGCATTAATATCAACGACAATGTAGCGGGGAGCGAGGCCCGACTGCTGATGGCCTTGCTGCTTTCAGGCAGATAACCGGACATGAAGATCCTCGTTACCGACGGTGACAGTCGAGCCGCCCTTGCGATCACCCGCAGTTTGGGGAGGTCTGGCCATGAGATCATTGTGGGCTCCAAGCGGACCCACAGCCTGGCGGGTGCGTCCCGCTTCTGCGGCGCCCAGGTGCGTTATCCCGATCCGGATAGCTGTGGGCTGGCATTCATGGATTTCATCGCTGCCTATGTCGCCCAGGAACAAGTTGAGGTATTGCTACCGGTTACGGATATAACAACCTTGATCATCGGCACCAGTCGCCATCGCATACCGGAAGGATGCAGCCTGCCCTTTCCAGATATCGACACCGTTCGGGCTGCGGCCGACAAGGACGCGACGATGGCGCTTGCACGCCGGCTCGGTGTCGATATACCGCAATCCGCCATCATCGAAGCCCCAGCTGACGCCATAACCGATGCTGGCCGGCTCGGGCATGGGCTGGGCTTTCCGCTCGTCATCAAACCGTTCAGATCACGTATCGATACCGGGACTGGATGGATCTACACCGCGGTGAGCTATGCGCATGATGAGTCGGAACTGGCTCGTATCCTCGGTGACCTTGATCCACTCGCTTTCCCGGTGATGCTGCAGGAGAAGATCATCGGTCCCGGTATCGGGATATTCATCTGCGCCCATCAGGGCAAGGTCTTGGCGGCCTTCTCCCACCGGCGGCTGCGGGAGAAACCACCTTCTGGTGGCGTGAGTGTGTTGCGGGAGAGCATCGCTCTGGATCCTCTGGCGTTGGATTTTTCTGAACGCCTGCTGCGTGAACTCGGCTGGACCGGGGTAGCAATGGTCGAGTTCAAACAAGACCGGCGGGATGGCCGTCCCAAGCTGATGGAAATCAACGGTCGGTTCTGGGGATCGTTGCAGCTGGCGATCGACGCAGGCGTCGATTTCCCACGATTGCTCATCGACAGCCTCACGCGCCCACATATGCAGCCGGTATTCGATTACCGTACCGGTGTGCGGACGCGTTGGCTGTGGGGTGATATCGACGCCCTCCTCCTCCGCCTGTTCAAACCCGAGGAGAGCCTCGACCTGCCACCGGGGTTCCCGTCCCGAGGACGTTATCTGGCGGAGTTCATCAAGTCATTCAACCCCGCAACGCGACTGGAGATCGAGCAGCTGACCGATCTCAGACCTGCTTTGCACGAAAGCGTACAGTGGTTTCGTAACCTGCTCAGGACACTGCTGCCGCCTGCATGAGCCGATCACCGAAAGCGGCACAGGCCGCGTGGAGCTGGCGCGCAATGCGCAACTGTTTCTGCGGGGGTTGTTTGTAAGGGTCCTTGATGATGATCGGGGTTGCCGTGCTGACGGCGCCCAACCACATGCACTTCCCCAGGTAAGTATAATAATGTTGATGCATGAGCCGGTAATTATGACCATCCATTATCAGAATGAGATCGGCCCAGTCCAGATCATCACGGTTGATACACCTCGAGCGGTGTGGCGCGAGGTCGATACTGAAGGTCTGCGCCATGTGCTGGAATGTCGCCTCGACCTCCCTGCCCGCGCGTGGATGGAAGCCTGCAGATCGTATTTCGAGCATGGCCGGCTTGGTGCAGGTAGTCTTCAGACACGCCTCAGTGAAAGGGCTTCGGTAGATATTGCCATAACAGATAACCAGTATCCGATGCACCGGAGGGCCCTTAAGTAGCGCAGTCGCGGCCGCCCGGGCCCGAAGCCGCGCCAGGGCATAGTCGCGCCACTTGATGAGTTTGCGTGGCAGGGTCGGGGTCATCGGCTCACAGGTGCTCCGTGGATGAGCCGAGCAGCACCGGCCTGGCGTGCAGGTAGGCAGTCGTGGAGCGCTTCTTGTGGATGTCCTCGAAGACCCATTCCGCTTGTTCCGCGGAGATACCGATGGCCCGCCCCAGCGCCTCTGCCCCAACCCCATGATTCAATGCCCACAGTGCCAGGTCCATCTGCTGATACGGCAGTGCGAAATAAAATTCGTCCTGGCCTTGGGGAAGGCTGTAGGTATCAGTGGTGGGGACCGCCGACGTGATCTCGCCCGGTAATCCAAGCGCCTTGGCCATGGCGTAGACCTGTGTCTTGTACAGGTGCGCGATGGGCTTGATATCCGCAGAACCGTCACCGTTCTTGACGAAGAACCCCTGATCGTATTCCAGGTAGTTGGGGGTCCCGACCACGGCGTAGTTGAGTCGGTCCGCATGGAAGTACTCGACCGTTTTGCGGATACGCTGCTTGTAATTCGTCGCAGCGACGATCTGCAGGTATTCTTTCAGCGGCAGGCGTTTCTCCTGACGATTTCCCGACGGGTCCTCCACCACCAGCAAAAAGTGATTGACCCCCCCCTGAATACCGCCGGAGATCGCGATTTTATTCTTCCAGTCGATACCGTAGTCCGGGAACACGCTGCGGATAGCCGAATCGCGCCACTCGTAACAGCCAATCGCGTCCAGCGTCGGTGCAATGTCGTGCACGGTGTATTCGATGCCCAGATGTTCCGCGAGTGTCCGACCACGAGTGCCGCTGGCCGATGAAGAATCCCGTTCCGGCAGCAACAGACCGAAGACTTTCCTGGCACCCAGCGTCCGCACCGCCAGCGCCGCGCAGACTGAGCTGTCGATGCCACCGGATATGGCAACTACAAGCCCCCTTCGATTGAGGACGTCGCGCAGCGCTGCACGGATGCCATCACCGATGCGATCGGCTTCGGCCAGATAATCAATATCAAAAACAGTTGCATCTATGGATTGGTTCATGCCTTGTTATCCCATCCTACTGAAGCTTGAAACGCTGCACCTTCCCGGAAGCTGTGCGGGGCAAAGAGTCGGAGAATTCTATGAACTTGGGGATTTTGTAGCTCGCCAGATTCTGACGACAGTGCCGCTGGATGCCTTTCATGTCCAATTCAGCTCCTGGCTTCGGCACCACGATGAGTTTTATCGCCTGACCGAGCATCGGATCGGGCACGCCGATGGCCACCGTTTCGGCTACGCCATCGAGTTCCAAAACGACTTCCTCGATCTCCTTCGGGCTGATGCGATGTGCGCCCGTCTTGATCATGTCGGTGGCACGGCCGACGATGTACAGGTACCCGTCCTCGTCACGGTAGGCGATATCCCCGGTATGCAGCCAGCCGTTGCGGAGTACCTGCTGCGTCGTTTCCGGGTCGTTCCAGTATCCATGCATGATGTTCTGGCCTTGCGCACGCAGTTCCCCCGGCACGTGTGGCTCCAACTCGCGATCATCAGGGCCGTGAATCTCGATGCGAACACCAGGGACGGGCACGCCGATGGAGCCAAGCTTGTCGACCAGTTTCTCGGGCGGCAGGTAGGCCAGTCTGGCGCTCGCCTCAGTCTGACCGTACATGACGAAAAACCGAACCTTCGGCAGCATTGACACCAGCCGGTGGACGTCCGCCGGTGCCATCGGTCCACCCGCCTGGGTCATATAGCGAAGACTCGAGAGATCGAACTGCCCGAGAGTGACACGATTGAGCAGGATGCTGTAGGTGGATGGCACACCCGAAAATCCGGTTACCCGTTCTTCGACCATGCGATTCAGCACCTGTACGGGATAGAGCATGGATTTCTCCAGCACAATGCGCGCGCCGACCGCCAGATGCGTGTGGAGAATGGAGTTACCGTAGGAATAGAAGAACGGCAACACATTGACGATGCTGTCGTCCGGCTGAAGTCTCAGATACTGCAGAATGGACTGCGTATTACTGCAGAGATTGCGGTGCGTGAGTGTGACGCCCTTCGGATTCCCCGTCGTACCGGAGGTATATATGATCGCGGCCAGCCCATCCTCCAGGAGATCCCCAGGGTGTTGTACCGTCGCCTTGGCCGTCGTCGCCTGCACCCAGGCGTATCGATTCG
>Ga0172382_10003949_pt1 | contig 23083 bp, 20 predicted proteins | sample Leawel138RmetaG_FD_122245 | JGI IMG/M metagenome (GOLD analysis project Ga0172382, IMG submission 122245) | Leachate microbial communities from a municipal landfill in Southern Ontario, Canada - Leachate well 138R metaG | ecosystem: Engineered > Solid waste > Landfill > Unclassified | place... | reverse complement strand
TCGCACCGCCCGTCTTGGCCAACGTCATCGTGATCGCCGCCGTCAGCGTCGTCTTGCCATGGTCAACGTGACCAATGGTGCCGATGTTGCAGTGCGGCTTGGTGCGTTCGAACTTTTCCTTGGCCATTTCAAGCTCCAGCCCGGAAAGGGCTTGGTCCTTTCGATCGATGGGTTGGTTTAGGCGTACTTCTTGATCACTTCGTCGGCGACGGCTTGCGGCACCGGGGCGTAGTGGTCGTACTGCATGGTGAAGGCGGCCCGGCCCTGCGACATGCCCCGGAGGGTGTTCACATAGCCGAACATGTTCGCCAGTGGCACGAAGGCGTTCACGACGATCGCGTTGCCGCGCACGTCCTGGCCCTGGATCTGGCCGCGCCGGCCGTTCAGATCGCCGATGACGCTGCCCAGATATTCCTCCGGGGTCACGACCTCGACGTTCATGATCGGCTCGAGCAGCTTCGGCGAGCCCTTCTCGCGCAGTTCCTTGAAGGCCGCGCGCGAGGCGATTTCGAAGGCCAGCACCGAGGAGTCGACGTCGTGGAAGGCGCCGTCGATCAGGGTGGCCTTGAAGTCGATCACCGGGAAGCCGGCCAGCAGGCCGTTTTCCTTGGCCGAGGTCAGCCCCTTCTCGACGCCGGGGATGTATTCCTTCGGCACCGCGCCGCCGACGATCGCGCTCTCGAACTGGAAGCCCGAACCCGGCTCGCCTGGTTCGAACACCAGCTTGACGCGGGCGAACTGGCCCGTACCGCCGGTCTGCTTCTTGTGCGTGTAGTCGATCTCGGTCCGACGGCCCAGGCTCTCGCGATAGGCCACCTGCGGCGCGCCGATGTTGGCCTCGACCTTGTAGGTGCGCTTCAGGATGTCGATCTTGATGTCCAGGTGCAGCTCGCCCATCCCCTTCAGGATGGTCTGGCCGGACTCGTGATCGGTGGAGACGTTGAACGACGGATCCTCGGCGGCCAGCTTGGCCAGCGCCACGCCCAGCTTCTCCTGGTCGGCCTTGGACTTCGGCTCCACGGCGATCTCGATGACCGGCGCGGGGAACTCCATCTTCTCCAGGATGACCGGCGAGCGGTTCGGGTCGCACAGGGTGTCCCCGGTGCGGGTCTCCTTCAGGCCCGCCAGGGCGACGATGTCGCCGGCGTGGGCTTCCTTGATGTCCTCGCGGTTGTTCGAGTGCATCAGCAGCATCCGCCCGACCCGCTCGCGCTTGTCACGCGAGGAGTTGAGCAGACCCATGCCGGTCTCGAGCTTGCCCGAGTAGATCCGGCAGAAGGTCAGCGAGCCCACGTACGGGTCGTCCATGATCTTGAACGCCAGGACCGACAGCGGTTCGTCGTCCGACGCCTTGCGATCGACCGGCTCCTCGGTGCGGAAGTCGATGCCCGGCGTCGGCGGGATGTCCACCGGCGAGGGCAGGTAGTCGACGACGGCGTCGAGCAGAGGCTGCACGCCCTTGTTCTTGAACGCCGAGCCGCAGAGGATCGGATAGAAGGCGCCGGTGATCACCGCCTTGCGGATGCACTTCTTGATCGTCTCTTCGGACGGCTCTTCGCCCGAGAGGTAGGCCTCCATCGCCTCGTCATCGAGTTCGACGGCGTTCTCGATCAGGTAGTTGCGGGCCTCTTCGGCCTTGTCCTTCAGGTCGGCCGGGATTTCCTCGTCGTGGAAGCTGGCGCCGACGGCGTCGTTCTCCCAGACCACCGCCTTCATGCGCACCAGGTCGACGATCCCGCGCAGTTGCGATTCTGCGCCGATCGGCAGCTGGATCGGAACGGCCTTGGCGCCCAGGCGGTCGCGGATGGACTGCACGGACTTGTCGAAGTCGGCGCCGATCTTGTCCATCTTGTTGACGAACACGATCCGCGGAACCTTGTATTTGTCGGCCTGACGCCAGACGGTCTCGGTCTGCGGCTCGACCCCGGCGTTGCCGTCCAGCACGGTCACAGCACCGTCGAGCACGCGCAGGCTGCGCTCCACCTCGATGGTGAAGTCGACGTGCCCGGGGGTGTCGATGATGTTCAGGCGCTTGCCCTGCCAGAAGGCGGTGGTGGCCGCGGAGGTGATGGTGATCCCCCGCTCCTGCTCCTGGTCCATCCAGTCCATAGTGGCCGAGCCGTCGTGCGTCTCACCCATCTTATGGCTCTTGCCGGTGTAGAAGAGGATCCGCTCCGTCGTGGTGGTCTTGCCCGCATCGATGTGGGCCATGATCCCGAAGTTGCGGTAGTCTTCGATCTTGTGGGTGCGAGGCATCGCTAAAGCTCAGCTGAGGGGGCGTTCGGAAAGTCGGTCGTTAACGAACGGCGCGGGCGGTTTAGCTCAAACCGCCCGCGCCGGAAAGCGACCGATGTGGAGTCTTACCAGCGGTAGTGCGAGAAGGCCCGGTTGGCTTCCGCCATCTTGTGGGTGTCTTCCCGCTTCTTCACCGCGGCGCCGCGGTTCGAAGAGGCGTCCAGCAGCTCGCCAGCCAGCTTCTCGGTCATGGTATTTTCGCCGCGGTTGCGAGCGGCGTTCACCAGCCAGCGGATGGCCAGCGCGCGGCGGCGGTCCGGGCGGACTTCCACCGGCACCTGGTAGGTCGCGCCGCCGACCCGGCGGGAGCGGACCTCGATCGCCGGGGCGACGTTGTCGAGCGCCGCGTGGAAGGTCTCCAGCGGGGTCATGTCACGGCGCTTCTGTTCGAGGATGTCGAAGGCGCCGTAGATGATGTTCTCGGCGACGGCCTTCTTCCCCTCGTACATCACGTAGTTCATGAACTTGGTGACGACGAGATCCCCGAACTTCGGATCGGGAAGGACTTCACGCTTCTCTGCGCGGCGGCGGCGGGACATGTCTCTTGATCCTTACTTCGGACGCTTGGCGCCGTAGAGCGAGCGGCGCTGACGGCGGTCCTTGACCCCTTGAGTGTCGAGCACGCCGCGCAGGATGTGGTAGCGCACGCCCGGAAGGTCCTTCACCCGGCCCCCGCGGATCAGAACCACGGAGTGTTCCTGCAGGTTGTGGCCTTCGCCGGGGATGTAGCACACCGCTTCGATGCCGGTGGTCAGGCGCACCTTGGCGACCTTCCGCAGAGCCGAGTTCGGCTTCTTCGGGGTGGTGGTGTAGACCCGCGTGCAGACGCCGCGGCGCTGCGGGCACCCCTTCAGGGCCGGAACCTTGTTGCGCGAGGGCTTGTCCTTGCGCGGCTTGCGGATGAGCTGGTTGACTGTCGGCATCTAATCTCTGCGTCTGTGGAGGCGTGTGCCGTCTGGCCGAGGCGCCTCAGGGGGTCGTCGATTATAGTTTGGTTTTTCGAAGCGGTCCTCTGAACGCAAAAACTCGCCGGCGTGCGGAACTTCGCATTCCGGCGGGTCCCGCCCCTGGAGGCGGCCATTCATCGGACCAGGGCGAGCCCCGACCTCGAAAGAGCGCGCTACATAGTCGTGTAGGCGCTCGCAGTCAATCGCGCGACGCGCGCGAGACGTCCGCCGTGACGCGGAAACAAGCCGTGCTAGGCTGGCCCCGAGGAGACGGCGAGGAGTGGGCGTGGGAATGCTGCTGCGGCGGTCGCCAGCGCGGGCGGCGGTGATCCTCCTCGCCTCGGCGGCGGCGCACCTGGCCCTCTTCGCCTGGCTGGGGCTCACGCGCCCGCAGCTGACCGTCCCCTACACCGAGCCCGCCGAGATCCGTCTCGACATCCGGCCCCTCTACGTGCCGCCGCGCAGGGAGGCCGAACGGCCCCTCTCCCTGCGGCCGCTGCAGCCGCGCCGGCCGAGGGCGTTGGACGAGGCTCAGAGCCCGGTGGCGCCCCTGCGGCTGCCGCCGGCCCCTCCCCCGGCCGAATCGCCGCCAAAGGACGCGCCCGCCCTCCCCCGGCTGAGCGACATCCTGGGCGGCCGGCGGCTGGACTGCGACCGGATCGACCGGCTGGACAGGGAGGGGCGAGAGCGCTGCGCCGAGCGGCTCGGGGCTCGTCGGGCGGACGGGCCCGACTACGGGCCGGCTGCGGGGATATCGCCGCGCAAGCGGGCGGCCTTCGATCGGGCCGCCGGGGTCTCGCCGCTGCCGCCCGAGCCGCCCGGCGTCGCGCCGGAGGGCTCGGACAACATCGGTGATCCCGATTACGGCGGCGGCATGGCCGACGTGATGGGCGCGCCGGACTCCACCAGCCGCCGGGCGACGCGGGTGACCCCGCGCCTTCCGCCCTAGGCGGCGACCCCCGTCCACTTGCGCAGCGGGGCTTCCAGGACCTCCCAGTCGATCATCCCGTCGTGCTGCAGGTCTTCGAACTGCAGGACGCCGAGTTCCTCGAACTTCGGCCGGATCTTGTCGGTCAGCAGCCCGACCCGCTTCAGGTTGGGGATCATCCGCTCGAACAGGAAGGTCCGGAACGCCCGGCCGCCCTGGGTGCGGTCGTTGATCTCCAGCGCCTCCTCGCGGGTGAAGCCGAACTCCTCGGCCACCGTGGTCGAGACCAGCCGGTTGCGCATGATCACGCAGGCCTCGTAGGCGAACTCGGCACGCTCCTCGATCTGGTCTTCCGGCAGGGCGCGGATCCAGTCCTCCAGGTAGTTCACGCCGAAGGCCACGTGGCGGCCTTCGTCGCGCATCACCAGCTCGATGATGTCGCGCAGCAGCGGGTCGCGGGTGGTCTGGTGAATGGTCTGGAAGGCGGCCAGCGCCAGGCCCTCGATGAGGATCTGCATGCCGATGAACTTCAGGTCCCACCGCTCGTCGGTGAGCACCTTGTCCAGCAGCGCCTTCAGGTTCGGGTTGATCGGGTAGATCATCCGGCAGCGCTCGACGAGGTAGCGGTGGAACACCTCCACGTGGCGGGCCTCGTCGAAAGTCTGGGACGCGGCGTAGAGCTTGGCGTCATGCGTCGGGGCGCAGCTCACCAGCTGCGAGGCCACCATCAGGGCCCCCTGCTCGCCGTGCAGGAACTGCGACAGGGTCTGGGCCTGCGAGCGGTAGGAGAACTCGCGCTTCTGTTCCGGAGTCAGCGCCTGCCACTTCGGATGCTCGGCGAACCCCTCCGGCCCCTCGGCGTCGGCCGCCTCCGGCGCCGGCGGCTTCTGCGACCAGTCGACGTCCAGTTCGGCGTTCCAGTTGAAGCGCTTCCCGAGCTCGTAGAGCCGGCGGATCTTGGCGTTGGCCGTCTCGTAGTCCCAGTTGTACGAGCCGGTCAGCGGCGTGTTGAAGATCTCGCGGATGGTCTCGACGTCGTGGTCGGTGAGGCGCTTGGCCAGATCCTCGTCGTCGAACTCCTGGACGGTCGTCGGAGGTCCCTCGACCACCTGAACTTTTAGCATGGCGTTCTCCCTTCTCCCCCAAGCGAAAGGCTCGGGTTTGACAACCATGCTAAAAGATGACGCCGGCGTCATCTTTGACATTGATCAAGCGGCGCCGCGCAAGAACGCCGTTCCGGCGGCATTTTGTGCAGCTTATGCTCTCAGCAGAACGCGCCCCCGGCAGAGGGCGTGTCCGCCGGAGCCGCCGGGCGTCAGTCCAGCATGCCGACGTGGCGCATGAAGGCGGGCACGACGCTCTCCCACACGTCCACGGCGTTCTCGATCGCCTCGGTGGTGGCCCCCACCTCGAAGTCGACGTCGTACTCCACGTACGGGTCCATCTCGTCGTCGAGGAAGGCGCGGCCGAAACGGCGCTCGCGGTTCCAGCGGTTGATCAGCTCGTAGGTCAGGCCCTTGTCCATGTCGAAGGCGGTGGCGAACTGAATGGCCGCGCACCGCGCGCCTTCGCAGCTGTAGAACATCACGCGGAAGTTGGCGCCCTGCAGGGCGCTCGTGATCATCGGGTCGCCCGCCTGGTCGCGGCCGATCTGGGCCTTGTAGCCCTTGGCCTGCAGCGCGGCGGCCACCTCGGCGGCGGTGACTCCGCCCTTCGGGATCGGCGCAGCGGCCGAAGCCCCCGCCCCCAGGATCAGGCACGCAGCCACGGCGGCCATCGCAAACTTGGTCTTCATCTCGCCCCCCAAGGCTCGCCGCGCGCCGACGCGCGCTCATCGTTCGCTACATGACATGAAAAAGCGGCCCGGGAATGCTCCCGGGCCGCTCTTCAACCGAAGTTTCGGTCGAAAGTTCAGGCGCCCGCCTGCTCGGCGTCGGCCTCCTGGGCGATTTCCACCGGCAGCGGCTCCATCGCCTCTTCGCGGGAGGCGGTGAGGGCCTCGTCGCGCTTGGCGGCGATGCGCTGCAGGGTGCGCAGGTAGGAGCCCGTGCCGGCCGGGATCAGGCGGCCGACGATGACGTTCTCCTTCAGCCCTTCCAGGGTGTCGATCTTGCCCTGGACGGAGGCCTCGGTGAGCACGCGGGTGGTCTCCTGGAACGAGGCCGCCGAGATGAAGCTGCGGGTCTGCAGCGACGCCTTGGTGATGCCGAGCAGCACCGGCTGAGTGATCGCCGGCCGGCCGCCGCGGGCTTCCGCCTTGGCGTTCTCTTCTTCGACCTCGAGCTTGTCGAGGTGGTCGCCCTTGAGCAGGCCCGTGTCGCCCGGCTCGATGATCTCGACCTTCTGCAGCATCTGACGGACGATCGTCTCGATGTGCTTGTCGTTGATGGGCACGCCCTGCAGCCGGTAGACCTCCTGGATCTCGTTGACCAGGAAGTCGGCCAGCGCCTCGATCCCCTGGATCCGCAGGATGTCGTGCGGGTCCGGGTTGCCGTCGATGAGGTATTCGCCCTTGCGGATGATGTCCCCGTCGTGGACGGCGATGTGCTTGCCCTTCGGGATCAGGAACTCGACCGCCTCGCCCCCGTCCTCCGGGGTGATCTTGATCCGGCGCTTGTTCTTGTAGTCGCGCCCGAACTCGACCCGGCCGTCCATCTCGGCGATGACCGCGCAATCCTTCGGCCGGCGGGCCTCGAACAGCTCGGCCACCCGCGGCAGACCGCCGGTGATGTCCCGCGTCTTGGCGCTTTCCGTCGGCATCCGGGCCAGCACTTCGCCCGGCTTCACCTCGTCACCATCGCCGACCGAGAGGATGGCCCCCACCGGCAGCAGGTAGCGGGCCTCGCCGCCGTTCGACAGGCGCTTGTAGGCGCCCGCCTCGTCGAGCACGGCCATCGCCGGACGCAGGTCCGAACCCTTGGTCGAGGCGCGCCAGTCGACCACCACGCGGTTGGAGATGCCGGTGGCTTCGTCGGCTTCCTCGCGGACCGAAACGTTCTCCACCAGGTCTTCGAACCGCACGCGGCCGCCGACCTCGGTAATGATCGGGGTGGTGTAGGGGTCCCAGTCGGCCAGGCGCTGGCCGCGTTTGACCTCGTCGCCGTCCTTCACCTTCAGGCGCGCGCCGTACGGCGGCTTGTAGGACTCGCGGTCCTTGCCGTCGACCTGGACGGTGAGCTGCAGGTTGCGGCTCATGACGATCAGTTCGCCGTCGGGCGCCTGCACGGTGTTGCCGCCGGTGATGCGGACCACGCCGTTGTTGGCGCTCTCGAAGAACGACTGCTCGGCCACCTGGGCGGTGCCGCCGATGTGGAAGGTCCGCATCGTCAGCTGGGTGCCCGGTTCGCCGATCGACTGGGCGGCGATGACGCCGACCGCCTCGCCGATGTTCACCGGCGTGCCGCGCGCCAGGTCGCGGCCGTAGCAGGCGCCGCAGACGCCGTTCTTGGTCTCGCAGGTCAACACCGAGCGGACCTTCACCGCCTGCACGCCGGCCGCCTCGATGATCTCGACCATGTTCTCGTCGAGATAGGCGTCGGCCGGAACGATGACTTCCTGGGTGCCCGGGTCCTTGATGTCCTCGGCCGCGAAGCGGCCCAGGATACGGCTGCCGAGCGAAACCAGCACGTCGCCGCCTTCGACCACCGCCTGCAGGGTGATGCCCCGCGTGGTGCCGCAGTCTTCCTCGGTGATGATGCAGTCCTGGGCCACGTCGACGAGCCGGCGGGTCAGGTAGCCCGAGTTGGCGGTCTTCAGCGCGGTGTCGGCCAGGCCCTTACGGGCGCCGTGGGTGGAGTTGAAGTACTCCTGGACGGTCAGGCCTTCCTTGAAGTTCGAGATGATCGGCGTCTCGATGATCTCGCCGGACGGCTTGGCCATCAGGCCGCGCATGCCGCCGAGCTGCTTCATCTGGGCCTGCGAGCCCCGGGCGCCCGAGTTGGCCATCATGTAGATGGAGTTGATTTCTTCCTGGCGCCCGTCGACGACCGGAGCGGTGGAGATCTCGGCCATCATCTCGTCGGCCACGCGGTCGGTGGCCTTGGCCCAGGCGTCGACCACCTTGTTGTACTTCTCGCCCTTGGTGATCAGGCCGTCCGCGTACTGCTGCTCGTATTCCTCGACCAGCTTGCGGGTCTCTTCGACGATCTCCTTCTTGCGGGCCGGGATGACGATGTCGTCCTTGCCGAAGGAGATGCCGGCCTTGGCCGCCTCGCGGAAGCCCAGGCCCATAACCTGGTCGGCGAAGATCACCGTCGCCTTCTGGCCGCAGTGCCGGTAGACGACGTCGATCAGGTTGCCGATCTCCTTCTTGGTGAGGTTCTTCTCCAGAAGGCGATGGCCGACCGCCGGGTGGCGCGGGAACAGCGCCGCGATCTTCATCCGGCCGGGGGTGGTCTCGATGACCTTGGTCACCAGGTTCCCCTCGGCGTCCATCTCGGTCCAGCGCGCCTTGATCTTCGAGTGCAGCGTCACGACGCCGGCGTCGAGCGCGGCCTCGATCTCGCCGAGGTCGGCGAACAGCTTGCCCTCGCCCGGCTCGTTGTCCTTGGCCAGCGACAGGTAGTAGAGGCCGAGCACGATGTCCTGCGAGGGCACGATGATCGGCTTGCCGTTGGCGGGCGAGAGGATGTTGTTGGTCGACATCATCAGCACCCGCGCCTCGAGCTGAGCCTCGAGGCTCAGCGGCACGTGGACGGCCATCTGGTCGCCGTCGAAGTCGGCGTTGAAGGCGGCGCAGACCAGCGGGTGCAGTTGGATGGCCTTGCCCTCGATCAGCTTCGGCTCGAACGCCTGGATGCCCAGACGGTGCAGCGTCGGCGCGCGGTTCAGCAGCACCGGGTGCTCGCGGATCACCTCGTCGAGGATGTCCCAGACCTGCGGCTGCTCACGCTCGACCATCCGCTTGGACTGCTTGACGGTGCCCGACAGGCCCTTGGCGTCCAGCCGCGCGTAGATGAACGGCTTGAACAGCTCGAGCGCCATCTTCTTGGGCAGGCCGCACTCGTGCAGCTTCAGCTCGGGGCCGACCACGATGACCGAACGGCCCGAGTAGTCGACGCGCTTGCCGAGCAGGTTCTGGCGGAACCGGCCCTGCTTGCCCTTCAGCATGTCGGCCAGCGACTTCAGCGGCCGCTTGTTGGCGCCGGTGATGACCCGGCCGCGGCGGCCGTTGTCGAACAGGGCGTCGACCGCCTCCTGCAGCATCCGCTTCTCGTTGCGGATGATGATGTCGGGGGCGCGCAGCTCGATCAGCCGCTTCAGGCGGTTGTTCCGGTTGATCACCCGCCGGTAGAGGTCGTTCAGGTCGGAGGTGGCGAAGCGGCCGCCGTCCAGCGGCACCAGCGGGCGCAGCTCGGGCGGGATCACCGGGATGACCGTCAGGATCATCCACTCCGGCTTGTTGCCGCTCTCGATGAAGTTCTCGATCAGCTTCAGGCGCTTGGACGCCTTCTTGAGCTTCATCTCGGAGGTGGTGGTGACCAGCTCTTCGCGCAGCTTCTCGGCTTCCTTGTGCAGGTCAAGGTTGCGCAGCAGGCCCTGCACCGCCTCGGCGCCGATCTCGGCGGTGAAGCTGTCGTCGCCGAACTCTTCCTGGAAGCGCAGGTAGTCGTCTTCCGAAAGCAGCTGGTGCAGCTTCAGCGGGGTCAGGCCCGGCTCGGTGACGATGTAGTGCTCGAAGTAGAGGACCCGCTCGATGTCCTTCAGCGGCATGTCGAGCATCAGCGCAATGCGGCTCGGCAGCGACTTCAGGAACCAGATGTGGGCGACCGGGCTGGCCAGCTCGATGTGGCCCATCCGCTCGCGGCGAACGCGGGCCAGGGTGACCTCGACGCCGCACTTCTCGCAGATGATGCCCTTGTACTTCATCCGCTTGTACTTGCCGCACAGGCACTCGTAGTCCTTGGTCGGACCGAAGATGCGGGCGCAGAACAGGCCGTCACGTTCGGGCTTGAACGTGCGGTAGTTGATCGTCTCGGGCTTCTTGATCTCGCCGAACGACCACGAGCGGATCTTTTCCGGGCTCGCCAGGGCGATGCGGATCCGATCGAAGGTCGGGGCCGCCTGGACCGGATTGAAGATATTCAGGACTTCCTGGTTCATCGGATATCCAGTTCGTCAGTAATTCTGTGAGCGTCGGGGAGGAGCTGACGGCCCCTCCCCTCGCCTTGGTTCTCGTCGCGGGCGACCGCGCCTCAGCCGTTCTCCAGCTCCACGTTCAGGCCCAGGGATCGCATCTCCTTGACCAGCACGTTGAAGCTTTCCGGGATGCCGGCCTCGAAGGTGTCGTCGCCGCGGACGATGGACTCGTAGACCTTGGTCCGTCCGGCCACGTCGTCCGACTTCACCGTCAGCATCTCCTGCAGGGTGTAGGCGGCGCCGTAGGCTTCCAGGGCCCAGACCTCCATTTCCCCGAACCGCTGGCCGCCGAACTGGGCCTTGCCGCCCAGCGGCTGCTGGGTGACCAGGCTGTACGGGCCGATCGAGCGGGCGTGGATCTTGTCGTCCACCAGGTGGTGCAGCTTCAGCATGTAGATGTAGCCGACCGTGACCGGGCGCTTGAACTTCTCGCCGGTCTGACCGTCGTACAGCGTCACTTGGCCGGAGCGTTCGAGGCCCGCCTTTTCGAGCAGGTTCTCGATGTCCTCGATGTGCGCGCCGTCGAACACCGGGGTGGCGAAGGGGATGCCCTTCGACAGGTTCCGGGCCAGTTCGACCAGCTCCTCGTCCTCTTCCGGCAGCTCCACGTCGGGGCCGTAGACGTCGCGCAGGTACTCGATCAGCGCCTGGCGCTGGCCGCCGTTGCGCCAGGCCTCCAGGAGCTCGGCGACCTGCTTGCCTAGGCCCGCCGCGGCCCAGCCGAGGTGGGTCTCGAAGATCTGGCCGACGTTCATCCGCGAGGGCACGCCCAGCGGGTTCAGCACGATGTCGACGTGGGTCCCGTCCTCCAGGAAGGGCATGTCCTCGATCGGCAGGATCTTGGAGATGACCCCCTTGTTGCCGTGACGGCCGGCCATCTTGTCGCCCGGCTGCAGCTTGCGCTTCACCGCGACGAACACCTTGACCATCTTCATTACGCCGGGCGGCAGTTCGTCGCCGCGCTGCAGCTTGTCGACCTTGTCCTCGAAGCGGCGGTCGAGGCGCTTGCGGGCCTCGTCGAACTGACGGCGAAGCGCCTCCAGCTCGCCCATCGCCTTCTCGTCGTCGAGCGCGATCTGCCACCACAGGCCGGGCTGGATCTCGTTCAGCTTCTCCTCGGTGATCTCGCCGCGGCCCAAGCCCTTGGGCCCGGAGACGGCGGTCTTGCCGACCAGCAGCTGACGCAGGCGCGCGGTCATGTTGCGGTTCAGGATCGCGAACTCGTCGTCGCGGTCCTTGCCCAGCCGGTCGATCTCGGCGCGCTCGATGGCCAACGCCCGCTCGTCCTTGTCGACGCCGTGGCGGTTGAACACCCGCACCTCGACGACCGTACCGGCCACGCCCGGCGGCAGCCGCAGCGAGGTGTCGCGCACGTCCGAGGCCTTCTCGCCGAAGATCGCCCGCAGGAGCTTTTCTTCCGGCGTCATCGGGCTTTCGCCCTTCGGGGTGACCTTGCCGACCAGGATGTCGCCCGGCATCACCTCGGCGCCGATGGCCACGATGCCCGCCTCGTCGAGGTTGCGCAGGGCTTCCTCGCCGACGTTGGGGATATCGCGGGTGATTTCTTCCGGCCCCAGCTTGGTGTCGCGGGCCATGACCTCGAACTCCTCGATGTGGATCGAGGTGAAGACGTCATCGCGCACGATCCGCTCGGAGATCAGGATCGAGTCCTCGAAGTTGTAGCCGTTCCACGGCATGAAGGCGACGAGGGTGTTGCGGCCCAGCGCCAGCTCGCCCAGGTCCGTCGACGGGCCGTCGGCGATCACGTCGCCTTCCCGGATCCGGTCGCCCACCCGCACCAGCGGACGCTGGTTGATGCAGGTCGAGGTGTTGGAGCGCTGGAACTTCTGCAGGCGGTAGATGTCGACGCCCGGCTTGGTGGGGTCGGTCTCTTCCGTCGCCCGGACCACGATCCGGGTGCCGTCGATCTGTTCGACCACGCCCGAGCGGCGCGCCACCACCACGGCGCCGGAGTCGCGGGCCACCACGTCCTCCATGCCCGTGCCCACCAGCGGGGCGTCGGACTGGATCAGCGGCACGGCCTGCTTCTGCATGTTCGAGCCCATCAGGGCCCGGTTGGCGTCGTCGTTCTCCAGGAACGGGATCAGCGAAGCGGCGACAGAGACGACCTGCTTGGGCGAAACGTCCATCAGGTCGACGGTGTCCTTCGGCAGCAGGGTCGGCTCGCCGTTGATCCGGCCGGGGACCAGGTCCTCGACGATCTCGCCGTTCTCCAGCTTGATGTTGGCCTGGGCGATGACGTGCTTCGCCTCTTCCATGGCCGACATGTAGACCACCTCGTCGGTGATCTTGCCGTCCTTCACCCGACGGTACGGGCTCTCGATGAAGCCGTACTTGTTGACCACCGCGTGGGTCGCCAGCGAGTTGATCAGGCCGATGTTCGGGCCTTCCGGCGTCTCGATCGGGCAGATCCGGCCGTAGTGGGTCGGGTGCACGTCGCGGACCTCGAAGCCGGCCCGCTCGCGGGTCAGACCGCCCGGGCCGAGCGCCGACAGACGCCGCTTGTGGGTGATCTCCGACAGCGGGTTGGTCTGGTCCATGAACTGCGAAAGCTGCGAGGAGCCGAAGAACTCCCGCACCGCCGCGGCCGCCGGCTTGGCGTTGATCAGGTCGTGCGGCATGACCGTGTCGATATCGACCGAGCTCATCCGCTCCTTGATCGCCCGCTCCATGCGCAGCAGGCCAACGCGGTACTGGTTCTCGAGCAGTTCGCCGACCGAGCGCACCCGGCGGTTGCCGAGGTTGTCGATGTCGTCGATCTCGCCGCGGCCGTCGCGCAGGCCCACCAGGGTCTTGAGCACGGCCAGGACGTCTTCCTTGCGGATCACCCGCACGTCGTCGGGGCAATCCAGCTCCAGGCGCATGTTCATCTTCACCCGGCCGACCGAAGACAGGTCGTAGCGCTCGGAGTCGAAGAACAGCGACTTGAACATCGCCTCGGCCGCTTCGACGGTCGGCGGCTCGCCCGGGCGCATCACCCGGTAGATGTCGAACAGCGCGTCCTCGCGGGAGGTGTTCTTGTCCACCCGCAGGGTGTTGCGCATGTAGGCGCCGACCGTGACGTCGTCGATGTCGAGGACGTCGAGGGTGGTGAAGCCCTGCTCCTCGAGCGCGGCCAGCAGGGTCGGGTCGAGTTCGTCGCCCGCCTCGGCGTAGATCTCGCCGGTCTCCATGTTGACCAGGTCGCGGGCCAGGTAGCGGCCGGTCAGGGCCTCGGGCGCCAGCAGCAGGGTCTTGAGGCCGTTGTCGGCGAAGCGCTTGGCGTTGCGCGCCGAGATCTTCTGGCCGGCCGGGGCGATCTCCTCGCCGGTGTCGGCGTCGATCAGCGGGAACTCCGGCTTCACGCCGCGCCAGCGCTCCGGCTTGTAGGGCGTGGCCCAGCCGCCCTCGCGCTTCTCGTAGGGGACGGTCTCGTAGAAGGTGGAGAGGATCTCCTCCCCGTCCATGCCGAGCGCCATCAGGAAGGTGGTGGCCGGCAGCTTACGGCGCCGGTCGATACGGACGTAGACGATGTCCTTGGCGTCGAACTCGAAGTCCAGCCAGCTGCCGCGGTAGGGGATCACGCGGGCGGCGAACAGCAGCTTGCCCGAGGCGTGGGTCTTGCCCTTGTCATGGTCGAAGAAGACGCCTGGCGAGCGGTGCATCTGGGAGACGATGACGCGCTGGGTCCCGTTGACGATGAAGGTGCCCTTCTCCGTCATCAGCGGGATGTCGCCCATGTAGACGTCCTGCTCCTTGATGTCCTTCACGGAGCGGGCGCCGGTCTCCTCGTCGGTCTCGAACACGATCAGGCGCAGCTTGACCTTCAGCGGCGCGGCGTAGGTCATGTCGCGCTGGACGCATTCCTCGACGTCGTACTTCGGCTCCTCGAACTCGTAGGAGACGTATTCGAGCACGGCGCGCTCGTTGAAGTCCTTGATCGGGAAGACGGACTTGAAGACCGCCTCGATGCCTTCGTCCCGCCGGTCGGCGGGGCGCACTTCACGCTGGAGGAACTGTTCGTAGGAGGACCGTTGAACCTCGATGAGGTTCGGCATCTGCACAGCTTCGGGGATGCGGCCGAACGACTTCCGGATCCGCTTCTTGCCGGTGAAGGATTGCGCCATTTTTGTCCCTTGCGAGGCGCGCGGAGTCTGGGCCACCGTGCGCCTTGGTTTTCATCCTGCGTCCACCCTCGGCTCTCCCCTCGCGGGGAGCGGACGCTGGAATGCCCCCGGTACGTCGGGGGCGCTCCTTCGCACGGCCGGAGGGCGGCGGGCCGTGCCTCGGAGCTTCACGCGCGAAGAATCGCTGCTCGAAATGTTCAGAATTTCGCGGAACTCGCCTCTTAGGCCCTTTCGCGAGCCGTGGGAAGCCCCTCGCGCGAGAAAAATGGAGCAGCGCCGCCGGTCCGGCGCGCCGCCCCACCTGCGGCGCCGGGCGAACCCGGGGCGGTTCTTCGCGCACGCTTGTTCGCGGCAGGTGAACCACCGAGCAGGCCGACCACGGGTTCCCGGCCACGCCCCCCCTGCCGCTGCCGGAGCGGAGCCCGAAACGAAAAAGGGGACGCCCTGTGGCGTCCCCTTGGATCGTCGAGCCTGAAGGCCCGGCTTACTTCACCTGGACGGTGGCGCCGGCGGCTTCGAGGCGCTTCTTGATCTCTTCCGCTTCCTGCTTGGAGACGTTCTCCTTCACGTTCTGCGGAGCGCCTTCCACCAGGTCCTTGGCTTCCTTCAGGCCCAGGTCCGGACGAACGGCGCGGACTTCCTTGATCACGTTGATCTTCTTGTCGCCGCCGGCGGTCAGCACGACGGTGAACTCGGTTTGCTCTTCGGCGGCTTCGGCCGGAGCAGCACCGCCGGCGGCGCCCGGAGCGGCGGCCACGGCGACCGGAGCGGCGGCGGAGACGCCCCACTTTTCTTCCAGCAGCTTGGACAGCTCGGCGGCTTCCAGGACGGTCAGGGCGGAGAGGTCGTCCACCAGTTGTTGCAGGTTGGCCATGTCAGTTGGTCCTTAAGGGTTGGGAGTTGTCGGGGAAGATGACGTTCAGGCGGCGTCTTTTTGCGCGTACGCGTTGAAGACGCGGGCAAGCTGACCAGCCGGCGCCTGCAGGACGCCCGCGACCTTGGTCGCCGGAGCCTGGATGAGGCCGATGATCTTGCCGCGGAGCTCGTCGAGCGAGGGCAGCGTGGCGAGCGCGCTGACCCCGGCCTTATCGAGCACCTGCCGACCCATGAGGCCGCCAACAACGGTGAACTTGTCGTTCTCCTTGGCGAACTGGGTCGCGACCTTGGCGGCGGTGACCGGGTCCGGGGCGAAGGCGATGGCGACCGGACCCTTGAAGAGGGCGTCGCCCGCTTCGCCGGCCGAACCGTCCAGGGCCTTCTGGACCAGGGTGTTCTTCACCACCTTGAGCTGGGCGCCCTGCTCGCGCAGGCGGCCCCGCAGTTCCGTCATTTCCGCAACGGTCAGACCCAGGTAGTGGGTCACGACCACGGCGCCGGACGTATCGAAGACGCCCTTAAGCGCCTCGATGGTGTCCTGCTTTTGAGCGCGGTCCATTGCGGTCTCCTACTCAGGTGCGGCGACCGGACCATCCGGCCGCCGGTAGTCCGGACGCGTTCGAGCCGAGGGCCCGGACCCGTCCGTTCAGCCTGTCCATGGAGAGAAGCGTTAGGCCGCGCCCGACCGCGTTGCGGCAGGCGTGAGAAGGCCGTCGTCTTCCCGTCTCCCAACGGCCGAGGAAGGGCTCTTCCCCGCGTTACGGCTCCAGGCGGCCCCTGGAACCCCGCTGTTCTCGGACAGGATCGGGAAGCGCCCCGAAGGAGGCTCCCCCATCCCGCGCCCCTTGCGGGACGCGAAACTTCAAGAGGCGCGGCCTTTACACGAGACGCGGCGGAAACTCAACCGGCCGCACGCCCCCTCACCAGGGCGAGGGTCCCAGCAGCCTGCGCCGGTCCACGTCGTAATAGACGCCGTAGGTCGCCGCATCGGACGAGAAGGCCCCCACCGCCACCAGCGGATAGCCGTCCTGCGGCGTCAGGATCAGATAGCCGCTGCCCGGGCGTTCGTAGCGGCCGCGGATGAAGCGGCGCCCGCCGAAGGTGACCCCGCGGTAGAGCCGCGAGAAGCCCTGCAGCGACTGGCTGCCCGGCATCCGCACCTGGCGCTCCAGCTCCTCGACCTGGGCCTCGGTCGGCGTCCAGGAGGACGGCGGCTCTCCGGCCTGGGCGTCGGCCCGGGCCTCGGTCGGGGCGCCGTCCGCGGCCAGCGCCGCAGCTCCGCCCAGGCCCGCCGCAAGCACCATCGCCAGGATCGCCGTCGAGAGCCGCCTCATCTTCATCGCTCCGCCGCCGGGTTGGTCCGCCCTCCCCTAAGCGCCCGAGCCGCGCCCGGGCTCCCTGACCTCAATCGTGCAGCGGCTCGAAGCCGAACACCCAGGGGGCGTCGGTGTCGACCGTCACCCTCACCGCCTTCACCTGGTCGTACTTGTCGAACCAGCCGCGGATCATCCGGTGGTTCGCCTCGGTGCAGACCATCGCCCCCCAGGTGTCGCCCAGATGGATGGTGAAGGCGGGCGAGGCCCGGTTGATGCGGGCGATCAGGCGCTCGTAGACGGGATAGTCCGCGGGCGGGTTGTAGGCCGTGTCGCCCACCGCCACGAAGCTGAACCGCTCGGCCGCCGCCGGGCCGGCCATCGCCAAGGCCAGCGCCAACGCCCCCACGATCCTGCGCACGCCCTTCATGGCCGCTCCTCCCCTCGCCTGCTGTGGAAGCGCCACCTTGGACCCAGCGGGAGCCGTTGGAAACCGGCGTTACGCCACCTCTGCGCGAGGGATCCTCGCGCGGATCATGCCGTCCAGGGCCGGAGCGAGCGGACGTGAGGGACGCCCAACGAAAAAGGGAGCGGCGTTTCGGCCGCTCCCTCTCGCAAAGGCTGCTCGCTAGCGGGCGTCTCAGACGCCGACCGAGCTGGTGTCCACCTTGAAGCCCGGCCCCATGGTCGAGGAGAGGCTGATCTTCTTGATGTAGGTGCCCTTGGCGCCCGACGGCTTGGCGCGGTTCAGCGCGTCCACCAGGGCCTTGGCGTTGGCGATGATGGCGTCCTCGGAGAAGCTCGCCTTGCCGATGCCGGCGTGGATGATGCCGGTCTTCTCGGTGCGGAACTCGATGGCCCCGCCCTTGGCGTCCTTCACCGCTTGGGCGACGTTCGGGGTCACGGTGCCGACCCTCGGGTTCGGCATCAGGCCGCGCGGGCCAAGCACCTTACCGAGACGGCCGACCAGGGCCATCATGTCCGGGGTGGCGATCACCCGGTCGAACTCCATAAAGCCGCCCTGGATCCGCTCGACCAGGTCCTCGGCGCCGACGATGTCGGCCCCCGCGGCCTTGGCCTCTTCCTGCTTGGCGTCCTTGGCGATGACCGCCACGCGCACGTCGCGGCCGGTGCCCGACGGCAGATTGACCACGCCGCGGACCTGCTGGTCGGCGTGACGCGGGTCGACGCCCAGGTTGACGGCGATCTCGACGCTCTCGTCGAACTTGGCCTTGGCGTTTTCCTTCACCAGCTTCACGGCCGCTTCGAGCGGGTGAGCCGTGTTGCGGTCGCCGGTCCAGGCTTGGATGCGCTTGGGTTGCTTGGCCATGGTGCTAGGCCTCCACGATCTGAAGGCCCATCGAGCGGGCCGAGCCCTCGATGATGCGGGCGGCCGCCTCGATGTCGATGGCGTTGAGGTCCTTCATCTTCTTCTCGGCGATCTCGCGCAGCTGGGTGCGGGTGATCTTGCCGGCCGTCTCGCGGCCCGGCTTGCCGGAGCCGGACTTCAGGCCCGCGGCCTGCTTGATGTAGTAGGTCGCCGGCGGAGTCTTGGTGACGAAGGTGAAGCTCTTGTCCTGGTAGACGGTGATCACCGTCGGCAGGGGCGTGCCCTTCGCTTCCTTCTCGGTGCGGGCGTTGAACTCCTTGCAGAAGCCCATGATGTTGACGCCGCGCTGACCCAGCGCCGGCCCGATGGGCGGCGAAGGCGTGGCGGCGCCGGCGGGCACCTGCAGCTTGATGTAGCCCAGAATCTTCTTGGCCATGTTGTCCTCGCTGACCGGTCGCCCGGTCGGTTGAGCCGTGGTGCGGGGTTAGCCTGGCCGCCCCCTCCCACGGATTTGAGCGCCCCGTCCGCTAAGCGTCCGGCGCGAAGGGCGCGCGTGTAGCAGCAACGGCGACAGTGGGCAACATGGGGCGACGTTTGGGCAATGTTCGTCGATACCCGCGTGCGCGCGGCAATTCAGGCTCCAGCGCCGCCTAGCTGAGTTGCGCTGAGCGGCGCGGCGAGGACGGGCATCGCCCCCTTGGCGGTGAGAACCAGCGGTCGCCTACCGCTCAGGAGCGGACGAACCGCCTCAATCCCTGCTTCATCTGCACAGCATTGAAGTTCATCAAGAAGCCGAGACGATGGCCCGACAGCTTCAGGTAGGTCAGGTCCACCAGTCGGCCGCCGACCTAGCCGACCTTTTCGACCTGGTTGTATTCGAGCTCGACGGGGGTGGCGCGGCCGAAGATGGAGACGGTGACGCGCAGGCGGGCGCGTTCCTCGTCGACCTGTTCGACGGTGCCGTTGAAGCTGGCGAACGGGCCATCGGTGACGCGGACCTGCTCGCCGATCTCGAAGGAGATGGTCGGCTTCGGCCGCTCGACGCCCTCCTCGATGGCCCCGATGATCCGCGCGACCTCACGCTCGGACACCGGCATCGGCTTGGAGCCGGAGCCCAGGAAGCCAGTCACCTTCGGGGTGTTCTTGATCAGGTGGTAGGCCTCGTCGGTGAGGTCCATCTTCACCAGCACGTAGCCGGGGAAGAACTTGCGCTCGGTGTTGACCTTGCGGCCCCGGCGGATCTCCACGACATCCTCGGTCGGCACCAGGACTTCCGAGAACTGGTCCTCCAGCCCCTGGGCCTTGGCCTGCTCCAGGATGCTGTCCTTCACCTTCTTCTCGAAGTTCGAGTAGGCGTGAACGATGTACCACTTGTGGTGGGACGTGTCGGAGGCGGGGCGGGCGGCTTCGGCGTTCATCTCTCTCATCCCGCGTTCGTAATGCTCAGGATAAACTGCATCGCCCGGCCGATCCCGAAATCGACGACCAGGAAGAACACGGCGGCCATGGCCACCATGATCCCGACCATGACCGAGGTGATCCAGGTCTCCTTGCGGCTGGTCCAGGTGATCTTGCGGGCCTCGGCCCGGACCTCACGGAAGAACTGCGCCGGAGGCGTCTTCTTCTTCGGCGCCTGGACCGACGAGGAGCCGGCGGCCATCGCTGCGGCGGTCTTTGCGGCGCGCTCCCTCATGCCTGGGGCGCTGGGTTTCCGTGCCATGGAAGCGGTCTGGACTTTCTTTGCGGCTTACCGGCGGGCGCCGGCCTTTCGGGCGTTAGATAAGGTCGGCGGTGGCAGGAGTGGAGGGACTCGAACCCCCGGCCCTCGGTTTTGGAGACCGATGCTCTACCAGCTGAGCTACACTCCTTAAGTCGCCGTCCGCCAATGTGACAGCGCGCCGGAAGGCGCTGGCCTGGCGGCGCTGCGGCTCATCGCCGGAGCCGGCTCGTTTAGCAGGGGGTCCTTGCCGGAGCAAGGGCGCGGATCGGCCCGGGGTCGCGGCGCGTTAGGCCCGCGACAGCAACCCGAGAGTCCGCGCCCATGTCCCCCGCCCCTGAAGAGCCTGAAGGCCCGACCGCGCCGGAGCGCCGCACCGAAGCCAAGCGGCCCTTGCAGCCTGCATACAACCGCGACGACGAGATGAAGCCAGGGCGGCCGCCGCGTACGGCCTACGAACCCGACGGGGCGGAAGGCTCGTCCCGTACACCGAAGACCGCCACCGATCCGGCGAGCGGCGAATGGCGTGGCGAACCGCCCGCGCCGCCCGAGGCGGACGCGGACGAGACCGCCGATTCAGAGGATCGCTAGGCCGGCGGCGGCGGCGCCGCGCACTGGATCCCCATGTAGTCGACCTTGACGTCCGTCAGCTTGGTCCCGCAGGCGGTGACCTCGCCGGCGGCCGTCCCCATCACCGAAACGCCCACGCCCCTGGACATGTCGATTCCGGCTTCGGTGACGTCGTAGACCTTGTCCCCCTTCCTCATCACCAGGCAGGTGGGCTGGGCGCCGGTTTCCGGGCACCCGACGGCGGTGATGGTCTGGCCCTGCTGCTGGCTCGAGGCCTGAGCCTGGCTCGTCCCGGTGTCGCCGCAACCCGCCAAGGCCACGACCGCCAGGGCGATCGAGGCCGCAGTTCCTAAAGTGACACGCATGCCGCTGTTCCTGATTCGAATACGACAGTCCGGATCGGACAGTCCGAGACTGCGCCCCCAAAACGACAGCGGCAATGCCTTTTCTGACACACCTGTAGAATTTAAGCGCCCCGAAGGGAGCCGCTAAGTCCTTGTATTTGCGCTAGCCGGCCGCGCCCTTCAGCTCGAAGGTCCGCTCCAGATCGCGGATCTGGTCCTTCACCAGCGGCAGCCGCTTGAGCGGCACGGAGGCCGCCCAGAGCAGCACCTTGGCGGGCGCCGGCGCAAGGTCCGGCGCGGCCACCCGGACGCCGGCCCGGCGCAGCAGGCCATTGGTGTAGTAGACGCCGTTGAGGATGCGCGAGCCCCAGGTCTCGTAATCCACCGCGAGCGAGACGTTGAAGCCTTCCTGGTTCTCGACGCGGTGCGGCGCGTGCAGCGGCCAGGTCGCCGCCATGCCGGGCTCGAGGTCGACGATCCGCGCCGCCTGGTCCATCTCGCGGCGATAGGGCAGGTCCTCGGTCTGCTGCTTGAGGACGATGTCCTCCATCAGCTGATGCGGCATGTGGGCCTCGTCGACGGGGTAGATCCACACCCGCTTGCGGCCGCGGATGTGGAACAGCACCACGCCCGGGGCGTCGGCGTGATAGGGCACCTTTGCGCTCGGGGCCGAGAGAATCAGCTGGCCGTTGAGCTTGACCGGCCTGAAGCCCCGCGTCAGGGCCGAGATCTGCGCGAACGCCTGGCGCATGGCCGCCCCCAGCGCCGGATAGTGGGTCTCCACCCCGCGCAGCTGCACCCACACCCGGCCTTCCTTGATGCCGGCCAGCACCTCACGGCCCGGCAGCCGGCCGCGCACGCCGGTGCGCATCCGCGCCTGGCCGTCGGCGTCGAAGTCGAACAGGTTGATGTCGTAGAGCTCGGCCGGATAGCGGTCGAGCAGCTCGGCCAGGGCCTCGTCCTCGAACAGCCCGGTCTCGACCAGCCTGTGGCGGAAGCTCATCGGGGCCTTGCCGAAGTCGCGGGTCTGGTCGGCGGAAAACGGCGCGATCAGTTCGGCGATCTGCATGGTCTTGCTCCTCATTTTGCAGCCAGGGCGACGCCCAGCGCGGCCAGGCCCAGGCCTGCGCCGACGGTGAGCCCGCGGTGGCGACACCCGATCAGGGCGACATTCTTCATGATCGCGCCCACACGGCCGGGCAGCTCCGGCTCGCAGGCGGTGATCCTGTCGAGGCGCCGGTCGAGCCGGCGGGTGGCGCGGCGCAGCACCGGCGGGGCCGCCTCCATCGCCGCATAGGTCAGCGCGCGCAGCGGACCGGGCTCGCCCCGGACCTCGCCCTCCAGAACCCGGCCCATGGGATCGGCGAAGAAGCGCTTGTAGGATTCGCCCTCGGGCCCGAAATCGACCCGCTTGACGCCGGCCTCGGCCAACGCCTCCAGGCTCGCCATCGTCATTAGGGCGCCCGGAGAATACTTCGCGTAATCAGGATCGTAGATCGGAAACCAGAGGTGGTAGCTGTCGCCTGAACGCAGGCCCACTTCGGCCGCAACGATCTTGTCGCCGGCCCGCAGCACGGCGAACTTCAAACCGAAGCCGGCCTCCGTGCTGTTGGTCAGCCGGCGCAGCAGCGCCTGGGTCCAGCGCACGGAGAAGATGTCGTGCTGGCCGGTGCGCAGCATCTGGCCCCGCTTCACATTGAGCACCAGGTCGAGCACCTCGGCCGCGCGCTTCTCCAGCGTGAAGGTGACCTTGCCGTACTTGGCCTCCAGCTGGCGCAGGCGGCGGCGTTTGTCGCGCAGGAAGTCGCCGTGGCCGGCCGCCCGGCGCTGCTGCAGCCAGCCTTCGAAGCCGTCGGACAGGTCGGCGATCATGGCCGCCCGGCCCTCGCCCTGAACCTGGCCGCAGCCGCCGACCAGCCCCGCGAACCGGAACCGCCGCGCGCCCAGGGCGGACACGACGGCCGACAGGTCGATCTCCACGCCCGGCTTGGCGACGAGGCCATGGTAGTCGGTGAGGGGCGCGGCGATCGGCTGGATCAGCCCGCCGCGCCGTTGGAACGGCAGGAAGCCGACCAACTCGTCTGCCCGGCGGATCACGGCCACCCCTGCGCGAGGCGCGACCTGGCTGGCGGCCAGCACGTAGCGCAGATCGAAATACGGGCTGGCGAGCTCCGGCCTGGCGTTACGGAAGGCCTGCCAGGCCGTCCGGGCCTCGCTGTCCAGGTCGCCCGCCTTGATCGCCTCGATCGTGAGTACGTCACCCATTTTGGAACGCCTCCCCTGTCTCCACAGGGAGCCGAGCAATTCGCGTTCCAGGAGAGTCTTGCCCCGCTCGAGCGTCCTTTTCCCCTCGCAGGAGATGGGCGACGTATCAGGGTGAGACGGCCGCAAGCAAAAGGGCCGCCGGGGAGGTCCCCGGCGGCCCTTGGCCTTTCAGCCGCAGCTTGTCGCTACTCGATGATCTTCGAGACGACGCCCGCGCCGACCGTGCGGCCGCC
>Ga0172382_10003948_pt1 | contig 23089 bp, 24 predicted proteins | sample Leawel138RmetaG_FD_122245 | JGI IMG/M metagenome (GOLD analysis project Ga0172382, IMG submission 122245) | Leachate microbial communities from a municipal landfill in Southern Ontario, Canada - Leachate well 138R metaG | ecosystem: Engineered > Solid waste > Landfill > Unclassified | place... | reverse complement strand
TCTCTCTTTTATTGAGCGTTTTAAAGCAATGGGGAAAAGAGGCCTGTATATGATTTTTGCTCTTACAGATGAGACGTATGCACTGTTGTGTTCAGTAGGAGAGGGGGGACCAAAAGAGGAGGGTGATGCCCTTTATTTCTCTATTGCACTGCTTCATCAAATCTATTGGGTCACAGGTTCTGTTGTCGGTTCTTTATTAGGGAGTATTATCCGATTTAATATTACTGGCATTGAATTTGCTATGAGTGCATTATTTAGTGTTATTGTTGTTGAGCAGTGGCTGGAGGCTAAAAACCATCTTGCCCCTTTAATTGCAGCAGCTACTGCAAGTGTCATGTTGTTAGTTGTAGGTCCTGAACAGTTTCTTCTTCCAACCTTAATTGTGACAGTCATATTACTCTTTGTATTAAGAAGTAAACTCGAAGAGGAGAAGGTGTGATGAAATACTCATTAGCAATTGTGGCAGTCACCGCTTTGTTTACTCTTCTTACACGAGCTTTGCCATTTCTTATCTTTGGGACAAAGGGGCGAGAACTCCCTTCCTCGATTCGTTTTATTGGATCGGTACTCCCTTCAAGTGTGATGATTATTCTCGTCATCTATAGTATTAAAGATATCAGTTTTCTCTCTCTTGGAGGGTGGGTGTATGAAGTTGTAGCAATGGGAGTGACGATTGCGACCCATCTTCTTAAGCGCAATACCTTAGTGAGTATCATCGTTGGAACAATCACGTACATGCTCTTAGTTCAACATGTTGTGTTGTAACATATATTGCTCTATCTTTTGTAGCGGTGTATGATTTTTACATGAGAGATACAGAGACATTTATCCCATCTGAACGTTATCGTAATCTCAAGGCCAAAGAGATAGAGCAACTTATATCACAAGGAAACTACTCAGAACATTGGGAGAAAGTATACGTTCTTGATCCCATTGATCTTACACTCATTCGCACCTCCACATTTGAAGAAGAAGTATATATTGGCTCATTAGAGAAGAAAAAAAGGATTCATAACGGTTTTTCACTCTCGGAGGGGATTGTCCACTCAACTATTAGAAGATCGATTATTGGCTCTCATTGTGCACTTAAGGATGTGTTATATCTCTCTGATTACCATATCGCTGATCATGTGATGTTACACGCTGTCGATGAGATGAAGTATCTCAAAGAGAGTAATGGCGAACTTACGTGGGTAAGGATAATCAACGAAGCAGGGGGGCGAGAAGTTGCCTTATTTGATGAGATGAGTAGTGGAGATGCCGCTTTATGGGCAACGTATCGAGAGCGGAAAGTTTTGCTTCAACGCTTAAGCCAATTTACTGAAGAACTCCACGCTCAGCGAGCTAATCAAGAGTATGCAACAGTAGGAGCGTATTCAGTTATTAAATCTTCACGGATGATTACAAATGTCGTCTTTGGATCACATGCGTATGTGAAAGGGGCCAATAAACTTAAAAACCTTGTGGTGAAATCGAATCAAAGTGCACCCACTCTCATTGGAGAGGGGGTAGAGTTGATCAACGGAGTGTTAGGTTTTGGCTCTCGTGTCTACTACGGTGTCAAAGCAATCCGCTTCTTAATTGGGGAAAACACTTCATTGAAATATGGAGCACGGTTATTAGATTCAATTGTTGGAGATAATTCGACTATTAGTTGTTGTGAAGTACTTCATTCATTGGTTCTCCCATTTCATGAGCAACACCACAACAACTCATTTCTTATCGCCTCTCATGTTCAAGGGCAATCGAATATGGCAGCGGGGTCAACCATTGGCTCAAATCATAACAGTAGGCGTAACGATGGAGAGATGATGGCTAAAAGGGGCTTTTGGCCAGCTCTTTCGACTTCGATCCCATTTAACTCAAAGTTTGCCTCTTTTACTTTATTAACAAAAGCCGATTATCCTAACCAACTTCATCTCTCTCTCCCTTTTTCACTTGTTACGTACAACCAACCGCTCAGGCAACTCGAATTGATTCCAGCTTATTGGTGGATGTATAACCGATATGCTTTATTAAGAAACGAAGATAAATTTAGCTCTCGTGATCAGCGCCATATCAAACTTCACTCGATTGAGACCTCTTTTATGGCACCAGATACCATTGTTGAGACCTTAGGAGCACTTGAGTTACTCACACAGTGGAAACAAGAAAAAGGATTGTCCGAGGGCCTTGTTACAACTACGAGCATTGAGCGATCGAATATGCCTACACGGATCTTAAAAACGCAAGAGGGGATAGAGGCATACAAAGAGATGCTCTTATTTGGATGTATGAAAATTATTCTTTCATACCTCAAAGAGCACCATGTGCAACCCTCTTCACTTACAGAGTTAGGGTCTCCGTTCACAAAACAGGAACTACTCCAAAAACAGTTTATTAATCTGGGAGGCCAGATTATTAATCAACATCATATTCTCTCTTTAATTGAAGATATTGAACACAAGAGGGTCAACAGCTGGTATGACATTCACCGCTATTACGACTCACTTAACGACACATACCAAAAAGAACAAGCGCACCTTGCCTATTCGACTCTTCTTGTATTAGCGAATAAAGAGGAGATGGATCAATCTACATGGAAAACTCTTGTTAAGACATTTACTCAAGTGTGTACTCAAACAGCTCAGATGGTAACATCTTCAAGAGAGAGGGATTTACACGATCCATTTAGAACTATGATCTACCACAGCAAAGAGCAACAAGAGGCAATCTTAGGAGATATTAAGAGCAAAAGCTTTGTATTAGAGGCTTCAAAGAAGATGGAGAATCTAAGTAAAAGGGCGAGTGACTTTGCGCTGTGGATTTGATGTGTTATCTTATGAGTATGAGTGATACACACACGACAACGAAAACAAAAGAGATGTATCCCTATACGGTCTTTTCTGAGGCTTTGATTCAAAGTACCCTTGAGACCGACAGCGCCTTAAATAAGGAGTTATTAGAGAGCGCAGCTGTGGTGCGCCCTGTTGTGTATAATCTTTCAGATTCATTACACCAATACACAAAAAATCATCTTCAAGAATTAGCTGAAGATTATGGGCTAGACATTGCCCGCTCTACAGTTAAACAAAAGTTAGTAGAACTCCTTCGTACTGAGATGATTAAGCGCTTTGAGAAGATGCTTCCCTATTTTCCAATCTCTAATTTAGAGTTCCTCTCTCGATTTAATGTTGAGACACCCTCTTTAGAATTAGAAGAGAGGGATCTTGCCTTCAAGGATATTTCTCACATCCATAACTTTGGGGTGTTGTTTCTTTATCGAAAAGATACGACCTACACAGCAGTAGTACCAACTGAGTTATTACCCTCACTTCAAGAACTTCAAAAACCAATGTTGTGGAAAGAGGCTACATTATATCAGCGAATGGGAGCCTATGCTGTTGCCCTTTCTAATTTATATGGAGCGGTCGATATCGACCAATACGCTATCATATGGAACCGATACGAAGAGGAGATGTTAACACCTATTATGGTACAGGATGTCTTAGAGGTGTTAAGTGACGTCCAATACTACTGGTGGTTCTTTGATGAACATATTGTCAGTTCATTCTTTAGCCGTATTGAAGATCTCGATCAGTTCCTTACGAAGGTGCGTGATGTTGCCTACTACGAACCAACTCGAGAAGAGTTAGTGGCATTGTATCAAACCCCATATGATGAGAACTCTCCTGCAATGAGTGCTATGATGGAGTTTTTATCGGGCTATCGCCTCGATGATGGGGGACATATTGAAGATCTCATGGATGAGATTAGCGATTCTTGTATTGTCGGTAACGGCATGCAAGATGCGTTTAATGTGTTAAACGAGTATGGCCTATTGTTTAATGGCATGGATGAGATTAACCGATTTACTGAACTCTATACCCAGATGAACGAGAACATTCGCAAATGGGAACTTCGTGGACACACCCCAAAAGCGTTCAAAAATAGTCGTCACTAAGAGCCACATTACAATCAATACTTCTCTTTATATCGCTTGAATATACTTCTTTTAGGTTATTTACAATAAAGTACTAATGTGTCAATATTGACAAAGAATAAGATTTTGTCTTACTGGTAAGTAAGAATAATAAAGGAGTTAAGACAATGAGACAACCACGCATTTCAATCCGAGCAGTTGGTTCCTATGTCCCGCCAAAAAGGGTGAGCAATGAAGAGCTCTCGCTCACTGTCGATACCACCGACGAGTGGATACGCTCCCATACAGGAATAACCAACCGCTTTATTGCAGATGATCATACAAGTACCAGTGATTTAGCAGTCTTGGCAGTACGAGATATGATGAGTCGCTACCACCTTGAATCGACAGATATTGGAGCTATTGTATTAGCGACAGGGACTCAAGATCATATTGGCTTTCCTGCAACTGCCAGTATCATACAAGAAAAACTCTCACTTCCCCATATTCCCTCATTTGATGTTTCTGCTGGGTGTAGCGGTTTTGTCTATGCCATGGAGATTGCTCGAGGACTTCTTTCAGTTGGTGCTGTTAAAACTGCAGTAGTGATTGGATCAGAGAAGATGAGTGCTATTACCGATTGGAATGATCGTAACACCTGTGTCTTATTTGGTGATGGAGCAGGGGCAGTGCTTTTAGAAGCTAACAACAAAAGCCATGGAGCGATTATCGACACCGTCTTATTTGGATCTGGAGAGGGCTCTTCCAAACTCATCATCGAAGAGGGTGGAGTAGCTAAGCCAATTACTGAAGGTAGTGAAACCAGCAATCGCAAGCTGAAGATGAATGGTCGAGCAGTATACAACTTCGCTGTTCAAGTGTTAGGGGATGTGATTACCGAGTTACTTAAGCGCAATAATGTGAGCATCGATGAGATCGATTGGATTGTTCCCCACCAAGCGAATGAAAGAATTGTTCAAGCAACAGCAAAAAGATTAGAGATAGATCCCAGTAAGTTCTATATCAATATTGCTGAATATGCTAATACTTCAGCAGCATCTATTCCTATAGCGCTTGATGAGATGTCTAAGCGCAACGTATTAACACCGGGTCAGTTGATTATGACAGTTGGTTTTGGAGCAGGATTGACATACGGAGGGAATATCATCAGATGGTAAGTATCAGTGCATGCTATCCAGGACAAGGGGCCCAAAAAGAGCACATGGCGTTAGACTTTTATCGCCACAGCTCTCGTGTGAGAGACCTCTTTCATCTAGTAACAGAAATAACTCAATTAGATGTGAAGCATGTCTTAGAGACCTACAGTGAACAACAGTTGCGCCATACAGAAATAGCCCAAATTGTTGTCACACTCGCAAATCGAAGTGCCCACATTGCTTTACAAGAGCATGGTATTACCTTTGACTCGTATGCTGGTTTTAGCTTAGGAGAACTTAGTGCCTACGCAGGTAGTGGTGTTATTAATGATCAACAACTTTTTGCCTTGGTGCAAAAAAGAGGGCAGTTAATGGCAAAGGCGTATGAGAGAGCACTCAAAGAACACGGTGAGTTATCTATGGCTGCTGTGATTAATCTTGGTTATGAAACAGTACTCTCTCTTATCCAAGAGCACTCTATACCACTGTTATATTGTGCGAATGATAACAGTGATTTTCAAGTAACCATTGCCGGCTCGGTAGCTTCAATTGAGACTATTACCCCCTTATTAAAAGAAGCGGGGGCTAAAAGAGTGATTCCACTACGAGTCTCTGCCCCATTTCATACCCCATTTTTGGCCTCGATGGTTGATGAATATAGTGAATTTGTAGAAAGCTTAGATTTTAATGATCCTATCGCCCCTTTGTATCTCAACTCTACAGCGCAAAAAGCAGATACGGCTCAACAGGTGAAAGAGGGGTGTATCACACACCTTTACTCAGTCGTAAAATGGCGTCAGATTATGAAAGAGATTGGGCCAAAACATAAACACATGATTGAAATTGGACCAGGGTCGGTGTTAAGTGGATTTTTTCGTACCACTGACTATCCTATTGATACCCATGTGTGTGGTACATATGAACAAGTTGAACAAGTAAGTAAGGAGTTGCAATGAAAAAAGTAGCGATTGTCACTGGAGGATCAAAAGGGATTGGGAAACAGATAGTGCTCACCTTGTTAGAGTCTCAATGGGAAGTCTTTTATCTTTCACGAACAAAAGGGGATTATGACTCCTCTTTAGAGGACCTTCATCACGTTGCATGTGATATGAGTGATACAGAATCTTTAGAAGAGTCTATCAACTCGGTAGTTGCACAACGATCGAAGATCCATCTTCTTGTGAATAACGCAGGAATAACTCGTGATGGACTTATTATGAGAATGAGTAATGAGGCGTGGGATGATGTATTACACCTAAATCTAACCACGAGTTTTATCACCTCTCGAGCCCTTAGTCGCCTGATGGCCAAACAACGAGAGGGAGTTATTATTAACATTTCTAGTGTGGTAGGTATTACCGGCAATGGGGGACAGACAAACTACAGTGCCTCTAAAGCGGGTCTTATTGGATTTTCCAAAAGCTTAGCAAAAGAGTTAGCCTCTCGTAATGTGAGAGTGAACGTAGTTGCTCCTGGATTTATTGCTACTGATATGACTGACGTACTCCCAGAGGAGATGAAAAGACAATTAGAAGACCTTATTCCTTTGAAGCGAATAGGAGAAGCCAAAGAGATAGCCAATGTCGTCGATTTTCTTGCCAGTGATAAAGCTTCGTACATCACCGGTCAAGTACTCATCGTCGATGGTGGCTTAGCGATGTAAAGAGGTAATGAGATGGAACCTAAACGTGTAGTGATTACCGGAATGGGGACGGTGAACCCCCTTGGAACAAGTGTTGATCAATTTTGGAATAATCTTAAAGAGGGAAAAAGTGGAATTGGGAAGATCTCTAAATTCGACACAACCGACTACCCGGTAACAATTGCCGGTGAGGTAAAAGATTTTGACCCCTCTGATGTACTCGATCGAAAAGAGATTCGTTCTGTGGCAGATTTTACCTTATATGCACTTCATTCAGCTACCCAAGCGATGAAGGACTCTCAATTAGGGCCCCATGGAGAAGGGGGGTATGATGTTGAACGTGCTGGAGTCTATTTAGGAAACGGAATCGGTGGATTTGAAGTTGTTGAAGAGAACCACAAAAAACTCTTTGATCGTGGTCCTCGTGCTGTGGCCCCATTAACCATTCCTAAGTTGATCGCCAATGAAGCTGCAGGAAATATTGCTATTAAATTTGGCATCAAAGGACCTGCACACACTGTGGTCACTGCATGTGCTTCGGGTACCGATGCGATTGGTGAAGCATTTAGAGCTATTAAGTGGGGATATGTCGATGTCGCTATCTCGGGGGGAACTGAAGGAGCTATTACCCAATTAGCCGTAGCAGGATTTTCCCGATTACAAGCACTCGCTTCAGCATACAATGAGAAGCCTGAACAAGCTTCTCGCCCATTTGATAAAGATCGAGACGGTTTTGTCATGGGTGAGGGTGCGGGGATTCTTATCTTAGAAGAGTTAGAACATGCTCTGAAGCGGAAAGCTCCCATATATGCTGAAGTATTAGGCTATGGAATGACGTGTGATGCCTATCACCTCACTGCCCCAGATCCTGAGGGAAGTGGAGCTGTAAGAGCTATGAGAGCAGCTCTTAGTGAAGCCTCTTTAGATCCCACCAAGATCGATTATATTAATGCTCATGGAACCAGTACTCAGGCAAATGATGTGATGGAAACAAAAGCTATTAAACAAGTCTTTGGGGAACATGCCTATACGTTGAAAGTAAGTTCTACTAAATCGATGACTGCCCACCTTATTGCAGCAGCAGGAGCTGTTGAAGCTATTGCCACAATTATGAGTATAAAAGACTCATTTATCCACTGTACGCTCAATTTAGAGGAAGCTGATAGTGAGTGTGACCTCGATTATGTTCCACAACAAGGGATTTCTCACACGGTCGATTACGCCTTAAGTGAATCACTAGGATTTGGTGGTCATAACGGGGCTTTAGTTTTTGGAAAATATAAGGGATAGTAAAAAGATTATGAGCACGTATTCACCAATTAAAGAGTTAATTCCTCATCGTTTCCCATTTTTGTATGTAGATCGTCTTACTGATGTGACAAAAGAGTATACAGTAGGTGAGAGATTCTTTGGAGAAGATGAACCTTTTTTTCAAGGTCACTTTCCCACCTATCCAGTCGTTCCAGGTGTGATTTTAGTTGAGTCGATGGCTCAATGCGGGGGTGCTGGAATTCGAGAGTTGGGCCTTCTCCCTCCAGGGGTTATTTTTGTGTTAGCCTCAATAGAGAAAGTAAAGTTTAGAAACCAAGTAAGACCAGGAGATACAATCACCATACGAGTAAAGAACCTGAGAACTTCTAAGATGATGCTTCGTCAATCGGGGGAAGTGTATGTTGGAGATACCTTATGTGTTGAAGCAACATGGATGTGTGTGATTAATAACGATGAGCAGGTATAAGAGATGATTATTGAACAAAAGATTATGCGTAATGTCTCACTTACTGCCCACCCTCAAGGGTGTAAGCAGTATGTATTAGATCAAATTGCATATGTTGAATCAGAGAAAGAGAAAAGTAATCTCTCTGAGTTTCCCAAAAAAGTGTTGATTGTAGGTGGTTCCACCGGCTATGGCCTTTCGGCAAGGATTGTAAGTGCCATTGGGGGGAATGCTCAGACGATGAACGTCTCAGTGGAGCGTGAACCTCAAAAAAATAAGGTGGCAACACCTGGATGGTATAACTCAATTGCCTTTGAGCAGGAGGCACATAAAAGAGGCTTATATGCAACTTCGGTGTTTGGTGATGCTTTCTCAGATGCCACTAAACGAGAGGTAGCTAATCGAATTAAAGAGGAGATGGGGCAGATCGATCTTCTTATTTATAGTGTTGCTTCCCCTCTACGAATCGATCCTGATGATCCTACAAAAGTGTATCGTTCAGTAATTAAACCCATCGCAAAGCCCTATTCAGATTTATCTGTTGATGTTCAAAGTGGTGTAGTAGAACAAGCTACAATCGACGTTGCCGATGCTCAACAAGTAGAAGAGACCATCAAAGTGATGGGAGGCGAGGATTGGAAAAGGTGGATTGATTATCTACTTAAAAGAGAACTTTTAGCACCTGGGGTAAAAACAGTCGCCTTTAGTTATATTGGCCCCTCAATTACCTATCCTATTTATCGTGAAGGGAGTATCGGTAAAGCGAAAGAAGATTTAGAGCGTACCGCCTTTGAGTTAAAAAAGAGCCTTAAAGATCTTGGTGGAGATGCTTTTGTTTCAGTAAACAAAGCATTAGTTACCAGAGCTAGTAGTGTGATACCGGTGGTCCCTTTGTATATCACCATCTTGTATAAAGTGATGAAAGAGCACCACGTTCATGAAGATGCGATTATGCATATATGGAGATTGTTTAGCGATCGCCTCTACAGTGGTCAACACATAAACACCGATGAAAAAGGTCGTATTCGAGTCGATGATTGGGAGATGGAACAACAGATCCAAGATGAAGTTCTTCGCCGATGGGCTCTTCAAAAAGAGGGGAGTGTATTAGTGGAGGCCGACTTAGAGGGCTTTAAGCAAGAGTACGATAATATCCACGGTTTTGGATATGACTCAATTGATTATGGTGTTGCAGTCGATCCAACTGTTGTATAAGAGGGTTTTCATCTTTGCCTCTCTCTGATAATCTAAAAGGCGGTTACAAGGAGAGGTAATGCCGTATCATATTATTTTGGTGTTTGGTAGCTTAGGTCTCTTTTTATATGGTATGAAGACGATGAGCGATGCTTTATTGAAAGTCGCTGGGAACCGACTTCAATCACTGATGAAACACATCACAGGTACTCGTACTGCCGCTATTATAGCAGGAGTTGGAATTACTGCCTTTTTACAATCTTCGACTGCGACCACTGTTATGGTTGTCAGTTTTGTAAACTCGGGGGTATTACAACTCACCCAAGCAATTAGTGTTATCATGGGAGCCAATATTGGTACGACCATCACAGGATGGATTGTAGCACTGGGGGCTTTTAAGGTGAATGTGATTGCGTTATCACTCCCTCCCATTGGAATTGGGTTTGTGTTATTGATTGTAAAAAAGATGAATCAACGCAACCTTGGAGAGGTGTTTATCGGCTTTGGGCTCCTGTTTTTAGGACTCTACTTTCTTAAAGTCTCTCTCCCTCGACCCGAAGATCATCAAAAAATGGCCCAATTATTCCTCTTTTTTGCCAACAAGGGGATTGTATCGTACCTCTTTTATGTTGCCGTTGGGATTTTACTCACCATTATTGTGCAAGCCTCTTCAGGGGCCATGGCATTAACACTGGTGTTGGCCTTTTACGGGTGGATAGATTATCCTACAGCTGCTGCCATTATCTTAGGTGAGAACGTTGGAACTACCCTCAGTGCAAATATTGCTTCATTTGGGACTAGTGTCCCAGCTCGCCAAGCAGGAAGGGCTCACACCTTATTTAACCTCTTTGGTGTGTTTTGGATGGCCTTCATCTTCACCCCATTTTTACAATTCATTAACCTACTAGTCCCCTTTGAATTAAACCACCTCACCCTCCCGTTACGACTAGCTCTGTTTCACACCCTTTTTAATGTGACAAATACACTCATCTCATTTCCTCTTATTAAACTATTTGAAAAAGTAGTGACAAAGTTAGTACCACACCAACAAGAGCTTACTGGTCCTTATACCCTAAGATATATTCGTGCTTCACTTCGTGATACAGCTGAGTTATACCTCGTGACAGTGAAAAAAGAGTTACTTCAGATGGCAGATATCACTAGTGAGATGTTTGATCGCTTTTGGTCTACCTTTAAAGAGCCACCAAAATATCTCGCAGAAGAGGTCATCAAACAAAAAGAGATGGAAGATCTCACCGATCAGATGCAAGAGCAAATTACCTCCTATTTAAGCCAAAGTAGTATGGATAAGATGAATCAAGTAAGTGCAAAGCATCTTCATTCGATGATTCGTATCACCAATGAGTTAGAGACTATTGGAGATAGTTGTTTTAACCTTATGGTCCTTTCTGAGCGGAAGGTGAATCAAAACATAGAAATTACTGAAGAGCACATTGAAGGTCTTTTACCATATGTTGGGCTTTTAAAGCGGTTTTTAGTCTTTATTAGAAGTCATCTCAACGTCCAAGTGACCAGTGAGAGCATGGCTGTGGCATTCGAACTTGAAAACTCAATTAATGAGATGAGAAATTATCTCAAAGAGTCCTCTTCGATTCGATTACAACAAGGGGCCAACGTAAAAACTGAACTATTGTATATCGAAGTACTTCGTCACATTGAACAAATTGGAGACCACTGCCTAAACGTCGCTGAAGCTTTAGCTCGCTTATCATAAACACCAACTTCTGTAGTATGATACACTCTTGTTATCTTAACTGTGAGATGAAAGGGGAGTGATAAAGGTATGAGATTTCAAAGAAAGATACGTATTGCCAAAGGGGTACACCTCAATATGTCCAAATCGGGCCTTGGATTATCTATGGGTCCTCGAGGTGCAAAAATCTCAGTAGGGCCAAAGGGGGTCTACTCAAATGTCGGTATTCCTGGTACCGGTATTTCAAAAAGGACTAAGTTATCTAATCTTTCAACAACACCTCGTAACACACTTCCCTCTATACAACAAGAGAGAGAGTATAACGTAGATATTCTTATTGATGATGAAACTGGTGAAGAGCAAGTACTTGTATATGAGAACTCACAAGAGGTAACGGATCTTTCAATCATTAGAAAAATTACACGTGATCAAGTTATTAAAGATCGCATTGCAGCCTTACGTGAAAAAACAAGAACCTACATCGAAGATAAAGTGACCGTGTTAACGACACTACACACCCTTAGTGAAGATCTTCCCTCATGGGAGAGTTATCTTACTCAATTGAAACAACAAAGCACACAAAGCTATCACAAAGAACTCTTTAGTGTTACTCAACCGACTCGCCAAGAGATCTCGATGCAATTAGAAGAGATAGCCAAAAAAACTATTACCCCTTTATTTGGAAAAAAGAAGAAACAAAGAGCCTATGTGGATGAGCATCTTGAAGGTACTTATCAAAAAGCACTTAAACAATGGACTCAACAAAAAGAAGAATTTAATCAACAAGAGAGTGAAAAAAAGTTAGCCATTGATACACAAAGAGCACTGAGTGCTAAGTTGATTACATCAATTGAACAACCCTCTAATGAGAGTATTACTGAAGCTTTAGAGGCCCAATTTGAACACGTAGTTCTTCCTGTAGAATTCTTTGTTGCATGTGAAGTAGATCAAAAAGAGGGTACCATCTACCTAGATCTCGATCTACCTGAAATTGAAGACTTCCCTCAAAAAAGAGCTTCTATTCTTGCCTCAGGAAAGCTCTCTATTAAAAACAGAAGTGCGAAACAACTAAGAAGTGATTATCTTATGAGTGTAACTTCAATGGCTTTTTATTTTGCTTCATTGTCCTTTAGCGTCTCACCGGCGATAGAGCATGTTGTTATTTCTGCGTTTACTCAACGACGCAATAAAGCAACTGGGAATATTGAAGATCAATATATCTATTCAGTCCACTACGATATTGATACTTACAAAGAGTTGAATGTGAAGTACATAGACCCCGTTGAAGCGATGAAACTCTTTGAACATCGAATCGATGTACGAGCAAACAACGATATGAAAGTGATCACCCCTCTAGCAAAAAATACAACATAGACAAAAAGAGGTGCATTACAGTTCTCATCTACTTCTTTGTTCACCCACTATTACTAACTCTTGAATAGTATCCTTTGAAAATAACCTTCTGTAGAACCCCTTTTCAGAGTTGTTTGAACTATTCGCCAGACGATTCTTTGTAACATGGTAGCATCTAAATGGAGAGGCACCTCGGAGGTTTTTTGAGGAACAAACTGCTGGCGGTATAAGTGGCGGTGTAAATGGTGGTGTAAATGGCGGTGTAAAATCTACTGAACTACAACTTACTGAGAATGCTACGATAGTTTTACACATTGTCAAACAGGATGGAACATTGACACAAAAACAGATTGCTGAGCAATCGATGCTTTCTCTTAGATCAGTACAAAGAGCGATTAAAGAATTGAGGGAAAAAGAAGTTATGATTCGAGAAGGAACCAATAAGAGGGGAAAGTATACCATTATATCCCCGTAGCACATGAGTATGAAATGAAATAAGTGAAAACTCCTATTATCCTCATTGTATAGCAATTAATTAAAAGAGTTTTCATATTGTAATCTACACTATGTCTACAAATTACTTGCAAATTAAGCTTGTTCTACACAATGAAGGGGAGCATGATCTTGGCAGAATGCTGTAGATACAAAACAACCCACCGTAATTGGTGGGTTTGATGACTGAATTCTAAGTTTAGCAGGGACAGGACTCGAACCTGTGACCTCCGGGTTATGAGCCCGACGAGCTGCCAACTGCTCTACCCTGCGTCGACAAGAACTAACTATATAGATGATGGATAAAAGAGTCAAGTAGTGAAAGAGGGGGAAATCCATCCTTTTATGGGACAAAAGGTAACACTTAGTCTATTTGCCAATATTCCTGCCCAATTGTGCTGACCAAAATGAACCACTTTTCGAGTTAAATAGCAGCACTGTGTCATAATGACCCAAATGGTGGTGTTTTTGTAGATGTGTGAGAAATGATGATTGTTGAGGTTATAACTATGTAATTGCTTGTATAGTAAAGAGATGTGTGTGTTAGACAGTAAGTTGGCACGCATGTTGCTACTATTATTAGTGACTGGGAAACCAGATAGATAAGAATACAATACGGAGGTATTAGAATGAAATACGTAGTAACAAGAAATCCTGGATCAGTTCGAGTGCGAGATTTTGACACTCTGTTTAACAGCCTTTGGAATAACTGGGGAGCCCCCTCTTCAGTAAAGAGTCCTGTTGTCGATGTCTATGAAGATGAGAAGGCATATTACCTCGATGCTGAACTTCCTGGGTACGACGAAAAAGATGTCGATGTCCATATCGACAAGCATGTATTGAAGATCTCTTCAATATGTGAAGCGGAGACCGAAGAGAATGTGAAAGCTGATGAGAAAGAGCCACGTTATTTAATTCGTGAGCGCTATTGCAGAAGCTTTGAGAGAAACTTCACTCTTCCAGAAGGAATTGATGAGGATAATATTGAAGGAACCTTTAAAAATGGTGTGCTCTACATCACCATGCCAAAAGTTCCAGAGAAACAACCTAAAAAGATCAACGTAAAGATCAAGAAATAAATAATTAGGTACATCCAACACGTAAGGAGGTCGCACATCAGTGCGGCCTTCTTTTGTGACTTTCTCACCAAATTCAAACGTTCTGTCATGTTCGCATCTTTCCTACTTGCCTTGCCGTTTCCAATGGTGGTACAGTACCTTTCATGCAAGAAATATCCCAAAATAAAATGGGCGTTAAACCTGTAGGACGATTACTTCTTTCTATGGGATTTCCCATCATGCTTTCGATGATGGTACAAGCCCTCTATAATGTTGTTGACTCTATATTTATCGCCCGAATGGGCGAAGATGCTTTAACTGCAGTATCCTTAGCGTTCCCTGTACAAATGTTGATGATTAGTGTCGGAGTTGGGACAGCTATTGGAGTAAACTCTTTACTCTCACGTCGCTTAGGTGCAAGGCGAAATGAAGAGGCGTCGTATGTTGCCAAAAACGGACTCTTTATTGCCTTTGTGATGTGGATTATATTCGCCATTTTAGGGCTTACCCTCACAGGGACTTTTTTCCGTTTATTTACAGATGATGTGGGCATTATCTCAATGGGGAGTTCTTATCTTGTTATTGTTACAACCTTCTCGTTAGGTATCTTTGTCCAAATTGTGAGTGAGAGGGTGATGCAAGGAACCGGAGATACGATTCACCCGATGATTACCCAAGGAACTGGGGCTATTATTAACATTATTTTAGACCCATTATTGATCTTCGGATTATTAGGATTTCCCCGCCTTGGAGTAGCGGGTGCTGCTATAGCAACAGTTATCGGACAATTGGTCGCTATGGCTATGGCACTCTTTTTCATGGTGAGTAAAACCAAAGAACTCACCTTCAAATTTAAAGGATTTAGACCAAGTAAAACAATTATTGCCGATATCTATCAAGTAGGTTTTCCCTCTATTGTGATGCAATCAATAGGCTCGGTGATGACCGTGGGAATGAATACGATTCTTATCGCTTTTAGTTCCACTGCTGTTGCTGTGTTTGGAGTCTACTTTAAACTCCAAAGTTTTATTTTCATGCCTGTTTTTGGTTTGGTCTCTGCTATGATTAGCATTGTTGCTTATAACTATGGAGCACGTAATCGTCATAGAATTACTGGTACTATCCGTTCAGGTGCGATCATCGCTTTTATCGTGATGGGAGTAGGATTTTTGATCTTCCAACTTCTTCCTGAGTTATTATTACGGTTGTTTGATGCATCGCCTGAAATGTATGGTATTGGGGTGGGGGCACTGAGAAGAATTAGTCTTCACTTCCCCTTAGCTGCTATTGCAATTATGTTAAGCTCCTCTTTTCAGGCACTTGGAAAGGGGGCATATTCATTGTACAACTCGGTAATTCGTCAGCTTGTGGTATTGCTTCCTTCAGCGTATCTTCTTTCCATATGGTTTGGACTTGAAGCTGTGTGGTATGCTTTTATCATCTCAGAAGTATTCTCACTAAGTCTTTCGATCATTTTGTACAATAAGATTTATCATGCACAAATTAAGGATCTTATCCCTCTGGAAGCTTCGTCGTAAGTGCGATGAGTTGCTCAAAGTGGGCCCATTTGGTAATCTAAAGCGATATACCTACAGACGCTGTTCTCGGTGAAAATAATTAAGGAGAAACAGATGTTTACAATCTTAGAGAAACAACGATTATCCGCGGAAGTATTTCGAATGGAGATAGAGGCGCCACGAATTGCCAAAGCGCGTAAAGCGGGGCAATTTATCATCCTCCAACAGGGGGGAGATTATGCAGAACGTGTCCCTTTAACCATTGCCGATGCTGATGAACAGCGAGGTTCCATTACCTTAGTATTTCAGGCTGTAGGAGAGACCACTCACCATTTAGCTACATTAGAAGTTGGAGATGCGATAGAGAATGTGTTAGGCCCGTTGGGCCAGCCGACGACTATTAAACAGTATGGTAAAGTGGTGTGTGTCGGTGGAGGAATTGGTGTTGCTCCCATGCACCCTATTGCTCAAGCTTTAAAGAGAGCAGGAAATGAGTTAAAAATCATCATTGGTGCTCGAAATAAAGAGCTTGTTATCTTAGAAAAAGAGATGAGAGCTCTTAGCGATGATGTGATTGTTGTAACCGACGATGGAAGTTATGGTCGTAAAGCATTAGTTACTGAACCACTAAAAGAGTTAAGTGAAGTCTGGAAACCCGATTTAGTAGTCGCTATTGGTCCACCAATTATGATGAAATTCTGTGCTCTCACAACGAAAGAGTATGAGATTCCAACTGTTGTATCTCTGAATACAATTATGATCGATGGAACAGGGATGTGTGGAGGGTGTCGAGTACAAGTTGGGGGAGAGACGAAATTTGCCTGTGTCGATGGACCTGAGTTTGACGGACATGAAGTCGATTGGGATAATTTATTAATGAGACTTGGTACGTACAAACCTCAAGAAGATGAAGCTCATCACCGATGCCATATCGGTTTAGATCTAAAAGAGGGAGAGGCATGAGTAATCACAATACAATTGAACAATTAGATGAGAGTGCACGCTCCTTATTAGAGAGTTATAAAGATAAAGAGCTCACATTACGAGATCGTCTTGCCATTCCAATTCAAGAGATGCCTTCACAACACCCAACCGTTCGTGCTTCTAATATGGAGGAGGTCGCTTTAGGGTATACTAAAGCCCAAGTTCAAGTAGAGGCTCTGCGTTGCATTCAATGTGTCAATGCTCCATGTGTGAAAGGGTGTCCTGTTGGCATTGATATTCCTAAGTTTATCAAAGAGGCAGCCGAAGGAGATTTTGCATCTTCAATTGCTACAATTAAAGAGAGTTCAATGCTTCCAGCGGTGTGTGGAAGAGTGTGTCCACAAGAAGCTCAATGTCAATTGACATGTACTGTTGGCAAATCCCTTAAAAGTGTCGACAAAGCGGTCAATATTGGAAGAATTGAACGATTTGTTGCCGATTGGGAATCATCAACCAATTCAAGAAAAACTCCCGAGATCGCTCCTCCAACAGGCCGTAAAGTTGGTGTGGTTGGTAGTGGTCCAGCCTCTATGACAGCTGCAGCTGATTTACGTCGTGCAGGTCACACTGTGGTGATGTTTGAAGCTCTTCATAAAGCGGGTGGAGTGTTAGTGTATGGAATTCCAGAGTTTCGTCTCCCCAAAGCAATTGTAGAAGAAGAACTCTCTGCCTTAGAGACAATGGGAGTAACCATTGAACGAAACTTCCTTGTGGGTAGAACAGCTAGGATTCAAGATCTGATGGAACATGAAGGCTACGAAGCTCTCTTTATCGGATCTGGAGCAGGTCTTCCTCGGTTCTTAGGTATCGATGGTGAAAACTTAGTTGGTGTGTTTAGTGCAAATGAGTACCTCACTCGAAGTAACTTAATGAAAGCATACGATAAAATGAAAGCAGGAACTCCTTTGTATACTTCAAAACATGTTGCTGTCTTTGGTGGTGGTAATGTAGCGATGGATGCTGCACGTACTGCCTTAAGATTAGGAGCTAAGAGAGTGACTGTGGTGTATCGACGAACTGAAGTTGAGATGCCAGCTCGAAGAGAGGAGATTGCCCATGCAAAAGAGGAGGGTATTGAGTTTATGTTTTTACACACCCCCTCTCGAATCATCGGAGATGAAAAAGGGAGAGTCACCCACATTGAATTAATTACCTGTGTTTTAGGTGATGCTGATGAATCTGGAAGACGTTCGCCTGTTGAAATACCAAACAGTGAGACTCTTTATGAGTATGATACGGTCATTGTTGCTATTGGTAATGCCTCAAACCCTCTGATTGAAAAAACGACTGAACATCTAAAAGTTAACAGACGTGGGAACATTATTGTTGATGAAGAGAGTTGTGCTACTTCGATTGAAGGAGTCTATGCAGGGGGGGATATTGTCCTTGGTGCAGCTACAGTTATTTTAGCGATGGGACAGGGTCGTAAAGCAGCAAAAGCGATGAACGCATATTTGGAAAAAAAGAAATAATACGTATGCTTTCAGATGCTCTTATTCACTCAGCGGTAGCTCTTCTCTCATCGACAACCAAAGAATCTGCTATCAGAGAAGTTATCTCCTCTTGCTCGGTATTCCACTCTTTATGTCATAGTAACTCATTTATTGATGCTGTGTTAAAACGAGAGCTCTTAGATACCACGGGTATCGGCCATGGTATTGGTATTGCTCATGGAAATATAGCGGAAGTGACACATCTCACCATTGGGATGGGAATTTCAAAAGAAGGGGTACAGTACTATGCTAAAGATGGTAAAAAAGTCCACATCCTTTTTGTTATTGCCTCATCGCCCCAACTTCAAAAAGAGTATCTTCGTACACTCAGTACGCTGTTACGTATCGTGTATCATCCACATGTGAGAGAAGATCTTCTTAGAGCTATTACAGAAGAAAACCATTCTCACAAAGTGTCACACGAGGTCTTTATGTTATTAGATATGCTTGAAACACAACGATTTGAATCTTACCACAAAGATGTTTCGTAGGAGATGATGGCATCTACACGCTGGTCATGATCTAAGGTAGGAAGATAATCAAGTAATTGAATATCAAAACAGACTCCCAAAGCAAAGGCATGAGATTTGCTGTTCCCCAAATACCGATCGTAGTATCCTCCACCACGACCTAATCTTCTTTTTTCAACATCATATGCGACAGCAGGGACGATAATCAGCGTGGAATTGAAATCACTTTCACTGTAGAGCGAAGAGGTATGAGGGGGTTCTAAGATATGGTACTTATTGACAATAAGGTTTTGATCCCACTTCGTACCTGCTTCGTAAAACTGGATAATACCATCACTTTCTACCTTTGGAAGAAAAAGACGTTTATCTCCTTGTTGTAGATAATCAAATAAAGAGGAGAGATTAATCTCATCGTGCAATGCCACATAAGCTAATACAGCTTGTGCCTCTTTATACTGCTTGGTGTGAATAATACTTTCTACAACATGTTCACTTTGTAGGGTAATTTCTTCACTACTTAAGGTGTGTATTCTTTGTTGCACTATAGATCTCAGCTCATCTTTAGTCATAATTAAAGTATATCACTAAAAAGGGAGCTGTACATATTGAAGTACATAAGCGCTTATAAGGATTACACATGATATAAAGAGGGTGGTGATGTCGATTGTAGAGAAGCGTAGTGAGGAGCGAAGAGCACTAGGGTCGTAATGGCGTGCTACAAGGGCTAATTCAAGATGTTGAGCTTTTTGAAGAAGCTCTTCTAATAAAGAGCGACCTAAGTTGATCATTCTTTGTAGTGGCGCTCTCCATCGAGGTTCTAAGCGAGCTACTCGTGCCTCTCGTACTTGTGCTGCTGTATCTAAAATAAGAGGGATGGTGTGAAGTGTGAGTTCAATAGTGCTTGCAATTCGTGGTCCTTTGCGAGGGAAAAGAGGAGAGAGAAAAGAGCCAATAGCACGAGCAGCGTCATCGCTACTGGTGGAATCGGTAAATAAGAGTCCCAATAGCACTATAGAGAAAAAGCGGAGCAATACCACAAAAAACTCACTTATAAGATGAGTGTTTATAAAACGCACTAATGCCATCACAAGACCAATGAAAAAGAAAAACCGAATCTCTTTAAAGTATCGTGTAAGGGGAAGAGAAATCTTGTAACTTATTATCATTAAAAAAAGAAAGATCAATAGTGATGATTGGAGTCTAAAAAGGGTTAATCCTGTAGAGAAAAGAAACAAAGCGGCCATCTTTGTAAGTGGGTGTGCTTTGTGTAAAAAGGTCGATCGTTGAGTGTAGTGAAATAATACTACTTCAGCCATGTCATCTCCGACAATGAGAGAGGTGGACGTCTTAAGCCGTATTGTTCAATACGCTCTAATACATCTAAAGGGTCAGATGCTATCACAAGGGAGCCTTGATCAAGTAAGATTGCCTGATCGGCATACGCATATATTTTTTCAATCTCATGGGTTGCTACCACAATTGTTTGACCAGATTCTTTGAGGGTGACTAGAGAACTAAGCACCTGGGTGATTCCTTCATAATCTAAGTTTGCAAAAGGTTCATCGAGCATCAGTACTTGAGGTTTCATCACCAACACTCCAGCAATAGCTAAGCGTCTTTTTTCCCCACCAGATAACGTACGAGGTCTTCGATGAAGAAGGTGAGTTAGATGAAGTAATTCACTTACTTCATCAAGGGTTTGTTTTTGTTGTTCTTTTTCAACTTTGAGGTTCTCTAATCCAAATAAGATATCTCGTTGAACGCTTTGACCAACAACTTGCGTATCAGCATCTTGAAAAACTAAGCCGATGAGGGTGTTCCTTTTATGGGGGAAGCGGGAGAGATCTTCTTGGTGAATAGTAATTGAACCACTACTTGGTTGTTGTAACCCTTTAAGAGTTTTCATCAACATACTTTTTCCCGATCCATTACGCCCCAATAGGCAGGTAAAAGAACCCTTTGGGAGATCAAAAGAGATATCATCTAAAATAGAGGCCCCCGAGGGGCCTTGTAATGTCACATTGCGTGCTTCTAAATCAGCGTAGTTACTCATGATCCTCACGTACAGTTAAGCCATCTGTAATAAAGGTGCGAACAAGTGGGGCGAAGATATTTCCTAATACCACTGTGGCAACTAATTTCATTCCATCTCCTGGGATAAAAGGGAAAAACCCAATACTCAAAGCTTGAGCCCAAGGAATCTCTAAAACTAATTTCAAATAAGGAATGCCAATAACAAACATAGACAAGGTCCCAACTGTTGATCCTAAGATAATCCACAGTAGTTGAGTTTTTGTCGTTGTCTGCTTCTTTTCACTCTTTTTAAATCCTTTGTCGGTGAAATAACCAGCGACAGGACCAGCGACGAGCCAACTGATTAAAAACCCTCCAGTAGGGCCAGCAAAGTGGGCTACTCCCCCAATTCCCCCAAAGAATACAGGCAAACCAATTGAGCCAAGGGCGAGATAGGTTGCTACTGCACCTAAGGCTACTTTCTGCCCTGCCAATACTCCTGCAAGTAAAACAAACAGAGTTTGTAATGTAATTGGAACTGGTCCAACAGGGATGGCTACATACGAGCCAACAACAATAAGTGCTGCACATAGTGCGGTGATAATAGTTCTTCGTAAATCCATGCACTCTCTCCTTCATAAAATCTATACCATGAGCAGGTTTAATTGTAAACATCTTCAGTTCTTTAAGTTTACATTTAACTCTTTTCTCTCTAAGATATGGGCATGAAACAACCAAAGACCACAAAAGAGAGTATCCTTTTTCTCCTTGAATCAGATAAAGGAGAAGCTATCAGTGGAGAGGAGATCGCCCTCTCATTAGAGATTACCCGTTCTGCTGTATGGAAAGCGATCAAAGAGTTACAACATGAAGGTCATCAGATTCGTGCAACGCCTAAAGTTGGATACCAATTAGAGTCTTACAGTGATGTAGTTTCATTAGAAGGGGTGGAAGCTGCCCTTATTGCTCAAAAAGATACTACAACAGAGATCGTATTTGTTGATGAAGTTAATTCGACAAACACTCTTGCTAAAAAGTTAGCCTTAGAGGGGCAGGGAGATAAAACAGTTGTTATTGCTCAAAGTCAAAGTGGTGGTCTTGGGCGTAACGGAAGAAGTTTTCTCTCAGATAAAACTAGTGGAACATATATAAGTATGATTTTACGTCCAAAAGTAGATCCTTCAATTGCCCTGAGAGTTACCAGTGCTGCTGCTGTAGCAACTCGCCGAGCCATCAAAGAGGTGTTTAACATAGATACAAAGATTAAGTGGGTCAATGATCTGTATCTGGGGGAGCATAAAGTTGCGGGGATTCTCACAGAGAGTGCCAGTGGCTTAGAAAATGGGAGAATTGAGAGCATTGTTGTTGGTATTGGAGTCAATGTATACCCTCCCAAAGGGGGATTTCCCCAAGAGTTAGAAGGTGTTGCCACTTCATTACAACCAACACAAGGAGATCGTAATAGTTTTATTGCCTCTTTAATTATCCATCTTAAAGAGGTTGTAGAATCGCTTGATGAGGCCTCTTTTATGAAAGAGTATCGAGAACACTCCTTAGTAGTTGGTCGAAAGGTGCAAGTTATCCAAGGGGAGAACTCCTATATTGCTCGTGTCTTAGATATTAGTGATGAGGGCTCTTTAGTGATTGAAGATCACAATCAAAACCGCCGAACTCTCCATTCAGGGGAAATCTCTCTTAGACCCCCACACGGGGAGAGTTGGTAGGAAAAAAGAGTATTATGGGTTGACAACAGACAACCTGGTGGGGTATAAACGAGAAGGTCTAGCCGCTTTAGCTCAGTAGGTAGAGCAAAGGACTGAAAATCCTTGTGTCCTCGGTTCGATTCCGAGAGGCGGCAAAAGAATTGATGTACAACTATCACAGTTGTACATTTTTTTTGCACTTTGTACCGCCTGACTCTTTCTTAACGTACTGGAATTATCTCGATCCAATATCCATCGGGATCAGTAATGAAGTAGATTCCCATTGCTGGGTTTTCGTAGGCAACACACCCCATCTCTTTGTGTTTAGCATAAGCAGCATCGTAATCATCGACAGTGAAGGCGAGGTGGAATTCGCAATCACCCAAATCGTATGAGTCTTTGCCCCAGTCTCTTAACCAAGTCAGTTCCAATGTATGAGCCGACTCCCCATCTCCAATAAACACGATAATAAAAGATCCATCATCAGCATTCTTACGTCTCACCTCCTTAAGGCCGAGGGCCTCTTGGTAAAAGGCGAGAGACTTCTCTAAGTCAATGACGTTAAAATTGTTGTGAGCAAATCTAAATTTCATACATTCCTCCATGTTTGTCCTGTATGGTTAATCAGCATACTCTTTGTTGGAAAGAGATCTAATTTCTGAGCTAAAGCTGTAGATATGT
>Ga0172382_10003947_pt1 | contig 23089 bp, 27 predicted proteins | sample Leawel138RmetaG_FD_122245 | JGI IMG/M metagenome (GOLD analysis project Ga0172382, IMG submission 122245) | Leachate microbial communities from a municipal landfill in Southern Ontario, Canada - Leachate well 138R metaG | ecosystem: Engineered > Solid waste > Landfill > Unclassified | place... | reverse complement strand
GATGTTGATGCCCAGCACGCCGCCCCTGTCCTTGCCTTGGCCATTGCGCGCGGCCAGCCTTGCGGCGGCTGCCTCCGCCCCGTCATTGTTGAAGCCCATGCGGTTTATCACCGCGCGATCTTTCGTCAGGCGGAACAGGCGCGGCCTGGGATTGCCCGCCTGCGGCAGCGGCGTGATGGAACCCACCTCGGCGAAACCGAAGCCGAGGCCGAGCAGCGCGTCCGGTATCTTGCCGTCCTTGTCGAAGCCGGCGGCCATGCCCAGCGGATTGGGGAAGGAAATGCCCGCCACCTGCGTGGCGAGCCCGGGGCCGAAGGATGCCGGCGCCTCCCCTGGCATGGCCTGCAGGGCGCGGATCGCGAGGCCGTGGGCCCGCTCCGCATCGAGCGTGAAAAGAAACGGGCGCAGCAGGCGGTAGATCATGTTGAATCTATGGCAAAGCCGCCGCGCTCTGTCGATGGAACAGACGGAGTGCGCGTGTTTCGTCGAAATCGGACGATTCTTCCGGTTGCGTGTCGCCTTCTTACAATTTGCCGCCTGTGTTTTCCGCTAGTGGGGAGGTGCGACCCGAAGGGCTCAACGCGCCGCCGCAGGCGTGCCGCAGAGAGTTCCTCACCTTCAAGGCAGTCCCGCCCCCATGGCGGGGCTGCCTTTTTTTCGCGCTTTTCTCCCATTGCGAGCGTCACGATTGCAATCCCGCTGCCTCATCCCTAGATGAAATCGGAGTGATTCGATCTTATTTAGGCGGAGTGCAGGATTCATGCGGCTTTCCAGCATGGCCGATTATGCAGTGGTAACGATGAGCGCCGCCGCGCGCCACTGCGGCGGCACGCGCGTGTCCGCCGCGCAATTGGCGGAGGAAACCGGGCTGCCCGCGCCCACGGTGCAGAAGCTGGTCAGCCTGCTGAGCGCGGCCGGCCTGCTGCGTTCCGTCCGCGGCGCGGGCGGCGGGCTCCAGCTGGCCCGGCCGGCTGCCGCGATTTCCCTTGCCGATATCGTCGAAGCGGTGGAAGGGCCGATCGCCCTGACCGCCTGTATCGAAGCCGGACGCCACGATTGCGGGCTGGAGAAATCCTGCAGCCTTCGTCCGCATTGGCCTTTGGTGAATGAGGCGCTACGGGGCGCGCTCGCCCAGGTGCCGCTCACCCGGTTTTCGGAAACGCCCGTGGGGGCTCACGCATGACGGAAGAAATCAAGGATCGCGAAGCGCGCGAGGCAGCCCGCAGGCTGGAAACCTACGAATGGGGCTTCCATTCGAATATCGAGCAGGAATTCGCGCCCAAGGGATTGAGCGAGGATACGGTCCGCTTCATCAGCGCCAAAAAGGGCGAGCCGGAATGGATGCTGGAATGGCGTCTGAAGGCCTATCGCCACTGGCTGACCATGGCCGAGCCGGAATGGGCGAAGCTGGATATTCCGCCGATCGACTATCAGGACGCCTATTATTACGCGGCGCCCAAACCCAAGCCCAAGCTGGGCAGCCTGGACGAGGTCGATCCGGAAATCCTCAAGGTTTACGAAAAGCTCGGCATCCCGATCGAGGAGCAGAAGGTGCTGGCCGGTGTCGAGGGCGCGCGCAAGGTCGCGGTCGACGCGGTGTTCGATTCCGTCAGCGTGGCGACCACCTTCCGCGAGGAGCTGAAGAAGGCCGGCGTCATCTTCCTTTCGATCAGCGAGGCGATCCGCGAATATCCGGAGCTGGTGAGGAAGTGGCTCGGCAAGGTCGTGCCGCAGCATGACAATTATTTCGCCGCGCTCAATTGCGCGGTCTTTTCCGACGGCACCTTCGTCTACATCCCCGAAGGGGTGCGCTGCCCGATGGAGTTGAGCACCTATTTCCGCATCAATGCGGAGAACACCGGGCAGTTCGAGCGCACGCTGATCGTGGCCGACAAGGGCAGCTATGTCTCCTATCTGGAAGGCTGCACCGCGCCGCAGCGCGACGAGAACCAGCTGCACGCGGCCGTGGTGGAGCTGGTGGCGCTGGACGACGCGGAAATCAAATATTCGACCGTCCAGAACTGGTATCCGGGGGATGCGCAGGGCAAGGGCGGCATCTACAACTTCGTGACCAAGCGCGGGCTGTGCCAGGGCGCCCGCTCCAAGATCAGCTGGACCCAGGTCGAGACCGGCAGCGCGATCACCTGGAAATATCCCAGCTGCGTGCTGAACGGCGAGGATTCGGTGGGCGAGTTCTACTCGGTCGCCGTCACCAACAATTTCCAGCAGGCCGACACCGGCACCAAGATGATCCACAATGGCAAGCGCTCGCGCTCCACGATCATTTCCAAGGGGATCAGCGCGGGCCGCAGCAACAATACCTATCGCGGGCTGGTGCGCGTGGCCGCCAATGCGGAAGGGGCACGCAATTTCACGCAGTGCGATTCCCTGCTGCTCGGCTCCAGCTGCGGGGCGCATACCGTGCCCTATATCGAGGTGAAGAATCCCTCAGCCCAGATCGAGCATGAGGCCACCACCAGCAAGATCAGCGACGACCAGCTGTTCTACGCGATGCAGCGCGGGCTGGATCAGGAGGAAGCGGTAGCGCTGATCGTCAATGGCTTCGCGCGCGAAGTGCTGCAGCAATTGCCGATGGAATTCGCGGTGGAAGCGCAGAAGCTGCTGGGCATCTCGCTGGAAGGATCGGTAGGATGAGCAAGACCCTTTCCATCCGCAGCGGCGAGAATACGGGATCATCCGATCCGCGCGCGAATTGGGGCGTCACTGGCAAGCGGCTGGACCGCCTGAAGGACATGGCCCGCGCCCGCCGCCGCGATCCGAGCGAAGCGGAAAAGCTGCTGTGGTCCGGGCTGAAGGACCAGAAGCTGGGCGGCTTCAAGTTCAAGCGGCATCAGATCGTGGGTTCCGCCATTGTCGATTTCGCCTGCCCCGCGCGCTGGCTGGTGGTTGAGATCAGCGGGCTGGGCGCCAATGCGGAACTGGATGCGCTCAAGGATCGCAAGCTTGTCGATGTGGGCATCCGCGTGCTGCGTTTCCCCGATGAGGCTGTGCTGGGCGATGCGGATGGCGTGCTGCAGGCCATTCTGGCCGAGCTGGAGAAGCCGTTCCAGCGCCCCACCTCTGGACGCGGGAGTGCAGCATGAACGCCGCAAGCTGGATCGCGATTGCTGCCGCAACCTTCTTCCCCATGATTTTTGCGCTGGCCTTTTTCTTTGGCCCCAAGCGCACGAAGGATTCCGATGCTCAAGATTGACAATCTCCACGCCACGGTCGGTGGCACCGAAATCCTCAAGGGCCTTTCGCTCACCATCAATGCGGGCGAGGTCCATGCCATCATGGGGCCCAACGGCGCGGGCAAGTCGACGCTGTCCTATGTGCTGGGCGGTCGGCCCGGTTATGAGGTGACCGAAGGTTCGGTGACGTTCAACGGGCAGGACCTGCTGGCGCTGGAGCCGCACGAGCGCGCGGCCGCCGGCCTGTTCCTCGGCTTCCAGTATCCGGTCGAGATTCCGGGCGTTTCCAATGTCCAGTTCCTGCGCGAGGCGCTCAATGCGCAGCGCAAGGCGCGGGGGGAAGAGCCGCTCTCGGGCGGCGATTTCCTCAAGCTCGCGCGCGAGAAGGCCGGGCTGCTCAGGCTCGACATGGAGATGCTCAAGCGCCCGGTGAACGTCGGCTTCTCCGGCGGCGAGAAGAAGCGGGCCGAAATGGTCCAGATGGGCATTCTCGATCCCAAACTCGCGGTGCTGGACGAGACCGACAGCGGCCTCGACATCGACGCGCTGCGCGTGGTGGGCGAGGGCATCAATGCGATCATGCGCAAGCCCGACCGGGGCGTGCTGCTGATTACGCACTACCAGCGCCTGCTCGATTATGTGAAGCCGGACCGGGTGCATGTCCTCGCAAAGGGCCGGATCGTCACGTCCGGCGGACCGGAACTTGCGCTCCGGCTCGAGCAGGAAGGCTATGAGGCAGTAGCGGCGTGACCGACGCGGCCATCATTCCCCTGGCCCGCCCCTCCACCCGGGATGAGGAGTGGCGCTATGCCGACCCCGCTTTCCTGGCGCAGGCGGATGGGGCGGCGCTTGCCCAGTGGCGCGTGCTCGAGGTGCCGGCCGGGGAGACGAGGCAGGAAATCCGCACCCTATTGCCGGGGGGTGATGGCTCGGTCGATCGGTTGCGTGTTCGTGTCGGCAAGGATGGCCGGTTCGCCATGTTCGTAACCAATGCCGGGGCTGCCTATTCCCGGGTCGAGGTCGAGGTGACGCTGGCGGAAGGCGCGCATTTCGAATTCGGCGGCGTGACCATCGGCGGCGGGGACAATATCCAGGAATTCGTTACCCGCACGATCCATGCCGCGCCGGGCGCCACCTCGAACCAGACGGTGCGGGCGGTGCAATGGGGGCGTTCGACCGGCAATTTCCTGGGCCGGATCGAAGTCGCGCGCGATGCGCAGCAGACCGATGCCGCGCAGAATTTCAGGGCGATCCTGCTGGAAAAGGGCGCGACCGCCAATACCAAACCGGAACTGGAAATCTTCGCCGACGACGTGAAATGCGCACATGGCGCGGCGATCGGCGCACTGGATGAGACGGCGGGCTTCTACATGGCGGCGCGTGGGCTTCCGCCCGAGATCGCGCGCAAGCTGCTGGTCCGCGCCTTCGTCGCGGATGCCTTCGCCGGCATTGCCGACGAAGCGACCCGCGAAGCCATGCTGGATCAGGCGCTTTCCGTATTGGGAGATGCGGTGTGAGCGACACCGCGACCCTCAGCCGCAAGGCCGATTTCCCGGGGCTGGCCGTTCCGGACGGAGGGGCCTGGTATTATCTCGATTCCGCGGCGACCGCGCAGAAGCCGCAGGCGGTGCTGGATGCGGCGACGCGGGCGATGGGGCGCGAGTATGCAACCGTGCATCGCGGGGTCTATGCACGCTCGGCGGATATGACGCTGGCGTTCGAGGCGGCGCGGCGACGGGTCGCGCAATTCCTTGGCGGCGCTGAGGATGAGGTGGTGTTCACTCGCGGCGCGACCGAGGCGATCAATCTGGTCGCGCAGAGCTGGGGGCAGGCGAACCTCAAGGCCGGGGACCGCATCCTGCTCTCGGTGCTGGAGCATCATTCCAATATCGTGCCGTGGCAATTGCTGCGCGACCGGACCGGGGTGGCGATCGACGTCTGCCCGCTGACCGATGACGGCAGGATCGATCTCGATGCGGCGGAACGGATGCTGACGCCGGAGCACCGGCTGGTCGCCCTCGCCCATGTGTCCAACGTGCTCGGCTCCACGCTGGATGTGCGCCGCGCAGCCGATCTTGCCCATGCGGCCGGCGCGAAGATCCTGATCGACGGCTGCCAGGCCGTGCCGCGGCTGGCGGTGGATGTCGCGGCGCTGGATTGCGATTTCTACGTGTTCTCGGCGCACAAGCTCTATGGCCCGACCGGGATCGGGGCCTTGTGGGCGCGCCGGGAAATCCTGGAAGCGATGCCGCCCTGGCATGGCGGCGGCTCGATGATCGACCGGGTGACGTTCGAGCGAACGACCTATGCGCCTCCGCCCCAGCGGTTCGAGGCGGGAACCCCCGCCATCGTGGAGGCGATCGCGCTGCATGCCGCGATCGATTACGTGGAGGCGATCGGCCTTCCCGCCATTCACGCGCACGAACTGGCGCTGGTGTCGCGGATGCGCGATGCGATGCGCGGGATGAACGATATCCGGCTGTTCGGCCCGGAGGATTCGGCGGGGATCGTCAGTTTCGCGATGGAAGGGGTGCATCCGCACGATCTCGGCACCATATTGGACGAGGAAGGCGTCGCGATCCGCGCCGGCCACCATTGCGCGCAGCCGCTGATGGACCATCTGGGCGTGCCGGCGACGGCGCGCGCGAGCTTCGGCATTTACAGCGATGAAGGCGATATAGACGCCCTGCTGCGCGGCATCGAACGCACCAGGCGGATTTTCGCCAGAGGATGATGAGCATGAGCGAGAACACCGGAAAGACATTCGCGATCGAGGAAGTGGACGGCGTTGCGCCGCCCCCTCGCGCGCGGGTGGACAAGGCGGAGAGCCCGGCCGAGAAGCTGGAGCGCAAGCGGGACTATCTCGAGGGCTTCCTCAAGGAACAGCCGGCCGGGATTTCTGCGGGCGAGCCGGGCGGCGATCTCTACGAAGCGGTGGTCGCCGCGCTGCGCGAGATCTACGATCCCGAAATTCCCGTGAATATCTACGATCTCGGCCTTATCTATAATGTAGAGGTCACTTCGGAAGCGGATGTCGCCGTCACCATGACCTTGACCACGCCGCATTGCCCGGTGGCGGAAAGCATGCCGAGCGAAGTGGAATTGCGCGTCGGCAGCGTGCCGGGCGTGCGCGGGGCCGAGGTCAATCTGGTGTGGGACCCGCCATGGGACCCGGCCAAGATGAGCGACGAGGCGCGGCTCGAACTGGGGATGTTGTGATGACGACGCAAACCAAGACCCGTGCGCGGCCTGCCGCCGTGTTGCTGACGCCGTCGGCCGAAGCGCGTATTGCCGAGCTGATGGCGAAGGCCCCCGCCGATGCCATCGGGGTCAAGCTGTCCACTCCGCGCCGGGGCTGTTCGGGCCTCGCCTATTCGGTCGATTACGTGACCGAAGCCGATCCGATGGACGAGCGGATCGAGACGCCGGGCGGCGCCTTCTTCATCGATGGCGCCAGCGTGCTTTACCTGATCGGCTCGACCATGGACTGGCAGGAAGACGATTTCAGCGCCGGTTTCGTGTTCCAGAACCCCAACGCGACGGGCACCTGCGGCTGCGGCGAGAGCTTCACCGTCTGATCCTGATTTGTCAGCGTATTTCCCGAATTTCCGTTGCCCGTCGATCTCGTGATCGGCGGGCTTTTTTCTGGCACAGCACTGCAATCTTGCCAAATGGCATCTTATGGCATATATCCTGCCAATAGGAGAAAGCGCGTGCTGCAGGAAATCCCTCGTACCCAGGCGGAGCCGCACAATCCCCGGATCACTCCGGAGGAAGCGCGGGCCGCCGCCCGGGCGGTGGTGAACCTGTTCGCCCGCTGGGAGCTGACGGATGAGGAAGCCTGCGAAATCCTGGGCGGGCTTTCACTGCGCACCTATGCCCGCTGGAAGAAGGGGGAGATCGGCCGGATCGACCGTGACCTTGCCACCCGGCTTTCACTGCTGCTCGGCATCCACAAGGGGTTGCGCTATCTCTATCGCGATGTTGAACAGGCCTATCGCTGGGTGAGGAAGCCGAACGCGGTCTTCGCCGGGCAGCGCGCGCTCGACGTGATGCTCGGCGGCTCGATCTTCGCCTTGCAGCGGGTGCGCGCCTATCTCGATGCGGAGCGGGGCGGCTGGTGAATGCCGCGCGCGATGACCTGCCCGAGGTTCATGTGCGATGGGACCGGGCCTTCCGCCTGATCCGCACCATCCATCCGCCCGTCGACCTGTTCGAGGATATTGCCGACCCGAGGGATTGGGAGGCGCTGGCCTCGGTCGAAAGCAAGACCAATCCCCGGCTGGTCGAAAGCATCGGCCGGCTGGATCTGGTGCCTGCGGAGCGGCGCGTGGCCGGCCCCGGCGCCAGCCTGGTGATGGCGCCTTTCGTGCATGTCAGCGCCGACCGGCCCGGCCGCTTCACGGCGGGCGGATATGGTGTCTACAGCGCGGGCGACAGCGAGGAAGTGGCGCTGCGCGAAGTGGCCTTCCATCAGGCCCGGCTGATGCGCAGCACGGGCGAAGGGCCGGGCTGGCATTCGCAGTTCCGCATGATGGTGGGCGCGGTGGACCGCCTGTTCGTGGATCTGCGAGGCCGCGCCGATTGTCACGACCCTGCGGACTGGAGCGTGCCGCAGCGCCTTGCCGCCCGATTGCGCGGCGATGGGGCGGACGGGGTTCACTACAATTCGGTGCGCTGCCCGGGCGGGTTGTGCATAGGGGCATTCTGGCCGGACGCGGTGGGCATCCCGCAGCAGGCCGATCATTACGAGCTGCATTGGGATGGCGAGCGGGTGGACCGGGTGCTCAACCGGCGGAGCCGGGCGGAATTCGCCCTGGCCTGACGCGCGCTGGACCAGTCAGGCGAGTTCTATTTCCTGGCTCTATTTCCTGAGCGCGGCGACGCAGGCGGCGCGGTCCACGTCCTGCCCGTCGCTGGCCCGGCGCGCGTCCACATAGGCGGCCTTGGGTTCGGACTTCGGCGCAGGCGGATAGAGATAGATGTCGAGGACGCAGGCCTGGCCGCTGAACTGCAGCTTGCGCGCGTCGCCTTCCCATACATCGAGCCGCGCCTGGCCGAATTGCCGGGTGAGCGAGGAAACATCGGCGCCGATCACCCCTTCCAGGCCGGGCGCTTCCATCACCCGGGCGGCGCGCCAGCTGGGCGCGGGCGGCGGCGCGGGCTTGGTGGCGGGAACGCCCCGGGCGGGCGCGGGCTGGGCGCTCACGCTCTTGACCGGGGCTTGCCCGCCGCTTCCGCCGCAGGCCGCGAGCAGGGGCAGCAGGCAAAGGGACAGATTGATCTTGCGCCGCATCGCCCGCTCCTTTCCTGCGATCGTTGGGATGGCCTGAACGCAAGTGGCGGGCAAGCGCCGCCAAGTCAACGCATCGTGCCGCGATCCGCCGCCTTGGCCTTCCGGCATCGAGCGGGTAAGGGGCGCAACAGATGCTCTCTGCAAGGGAAACCGCATGTCCGCTCCTCGATACGACGTTCTCGCCATCGGCAATGCAATCGTCGATGTGATGTCTCCCTGCGAGGATGAATTGATCGAGGAACTCGGCCTTGCCCGGGGGGGCATGATGCTGGTCGATACCGACAGGGCGCATGAGCTGTATGAGGCGATGGGCCCGGCCCGGGAGATTTCCGGTGGCTCGGCGGCCAATACGCTGGCCGGCCTGTCCGCGCTGGGGGCGCAATGCGCCTTCATCGGCCAGGTCGCGGACGACCAGCTCGGCGAGGTTTTCGCTCACGACATCCGGGCGGTCGGCATCGATTTCGATTCCCCCGCCCGCCCCGGCCCGCCATCCACCGCGCGTTGCCTGATCTTCGTCACCCCTGACGGCCAGCGGACCATGAACACCTATCTCGGTGCGTCCCAGTTCCTGCCGGCGGAAGCGCTGGACGAAGGGCTGATCGCCAGCGCCGCCATCCTCTATCTCGAAGGTTATCTGTGGGACCCGGAACAGCCGCGCGCCGCGATGCGCAAGGCGATTGCCGCCGCCCGCGCGGCTGGGCGCAGGGTGGCCTTCACCCTGTCCGACGCCTTCGTGATCGACCGGCATGGCGACGATTTCCGCGCGCTGATCGATGCCGGGGAGATCGACATCCTGTTCGCCAACAAGGCGGAACTGGCCGCGCTGACCGGCGAAGCCGATCTGGAAGCCGGGCTGGCCGCGCTCGCGCCGAAACTGCCGGTGCTGGTCGTCACCCGCAGCGAGGAAGGCGCAGTGGCGGTCAGCGGCGGTGAGCGGGCCGAGATCGCGGCCGAGCCGGTCGAGCATGTCGTCGACACCACCGGCGCGGGCGATCTGTTCGCCGCCGGATTTCTCGCCGGTCTGGTGCGGGGCGAGGAACTGGGCCCCTGCCTGAAGATGGGCGCGGTGGCGGCCGGGGAAGTGATTTCCCATTTCGGCGCGCGCCCGGAAGCGGATCTGCGGGCGCTGATGAAGGCGCGGCAGGGCTGATCTATGCCGTGGCCGGGCTGGCGGCCACCTGCAGCACGATCTTGCCCCGGGCCTTGCCGGACAGGGCGAGATTCAAGGCGTCGGCAAATTCCTCCAGCTTGAAGATTTCGCCCACCGGCGGCTTGATCCCGCCATGGGCGGCCCATCCCAGCAATTGGCGGAAATCATCCCGCAGCCGGTGCTGCTCGAACAGCATATATTGCCGCACGTCCACTCCGCACAGGGCGGCCCCTTTCAGCAAGGACAGATGGGCCGGCAGGGCCGGGATCGGCCCGCCGACGAAGCCGACGACCAGATGCCGCCCGCCCCAGGCGAGCGAGCGGAAGGCAGGCTCGAACAGAGGCCCGCACACCGGATCGAAGATGACATTCGGCCCGGCGCCGCCACAGGCCGCTTTCAGCCGGTCGCGCCAGCCTTCGGGATGGGTGTCGATCGCGGCATCCGCCCCGTTCGCCAGTGCATAGTCGCGCTTTTCCCCGGTGGAGGCGGCGGCGATCACCCGCGTACCCATAGCCCGGGCGACTTGGATCGCGGCCGAGCCGACACCGCCTGCCGCGCCGAAGACGAGGACGGTTTCCCCCGCCGCCAATTGCCCGCGATCGCGCAGGCCGTGCAGCACGGTCAGGAAATTCAGCGGGAAGCCCGCCCCTTGGGCAAAGCTCATGGCGGCGGGCATCGGGAAGGCCATGGAAGCGGGCGCGGCGACATATTCGGCAAAGCCGTGGTGGGCGAGGGCGATCACTCTCGTGCCGGCGGAGAGGCCGGACACCTCCCGGCCCACCTCTTCCACCACGCCCGCGATTTCATGCCCGGGCGAGAAGGGCAGCGCCGGTTTCACCTGATAGCGCCCGAGCGCTTCCAGCGCGTCGACATAGCCGACGCCGCAGCCTTCCACCCGGATGAGCACTTCGTCCGGGTCGATGCGCGGGCGGTCGGCATCGCGAAGCCGGTAGCTTTCAATCGCCTCGAGATCGTCCGCCAATACCGCTTTCATTGTTCAACCCCTCTGCTCGCCCGCGCCCCTGCGGCGGTTTTCCGCCGCAACCGCATTGCCGGATAGCCATGCTGTGATAACAGCGCCGCATGTACGATATCCGCAAGCGATTTCCGGCCGAGGACATCATCGAGCCGGACCTGCCGATCTGCGATGCCCATCATCATATCTGGGACTGGGCGGGAATGCCCTATCTGCTCGAAGATTATGTCGCGGATGTCGATCCGGGGCGGGGCCACCGGGTCGAGACGTCGGTATTCGTGGAATGCCGCGCCTTCTACGATGCGGATGCGCCCGCCCGGCTGATGCCGGTGGGCGAGGTGCGCGAGGTGGCGGCGCTGGCCGCGCAGGCGCGTGCCGACGGCTTCCGCCCGATGCAGGCGATCGTGGGCCATGCGGATCTGCTGCTCGGTGCGGATGCCCGGGAAACGCTGGAGAAGCTGGTCGAGGCCGGGGAAGGCCGGCTCCGCTCGATCCGTCATTCGGTGGCGTGGGATGCCTCGCCCGAAGTGGGCAACAGTATCGTCAATCCGCCGCCGCATCTGCTGGGGAACTCCCGGTTCCGCGAAGGCTTCGCCCTGCTCGAGGGGTTCGACCTCGCCTTCGAGGCATGGCTTTATCATCCGCAGCTGCCGGATCTGGTCGAGCTGGCGACGGCCTTTCCCGGCACCGGGATCGTACTCGATCATCTGGGCGGTCCGCTGGGGATCGGCCCCTATGCCGGACGCAGGGAAGAGGTGTTCGCCCTATGGCGCGAGCAGATCCGGTGGTTGGCCGAACGGCGGAACGTCATCGTGAAGCTGGGCGGGCTGGGCATGACGAAATGCGGCTTCGGTTTCGAGCATCGGGACGCGCCGCCGACCTCCGCCGAACTGGCCGAGGCATGGCGGCCCTATATCGAAACCTGCATCGAGGCATTCGGCCCGGAGCGCTGCATGTTCGAAAGCAATTATCCGGCGGACCGGGAAAGTTGCGGCTATTCCGCCATCTGGAACGCCTTCAAGCTGATTGTGTCGGGGGCCAGCGCCGCTGAGAAGTCAGCCCTGTTCCGCGACAATGCGCATCGCTTCTACCGGATTGCCTGACCGGCGCGCTAGAGTGATTTCGAAGCAAGTGGAATCACTTGCTGACTCGGAAAACACGGAAAACAGGCAAATTCCAGACTCGTTCCGGTTCAACCAGAACCGGAACGAGTCTAAGGCCTGCCTCAATCAGCCCTGCTCCTTCTCCCGGGCCACTTCGCGCCAGCCGATGTCGCGGCGGCAGAAACCGTCCGGAAAGTCGATGAGGTCGACCGCGCGATAGGCGGCGGCCTGCGCCTCCGTCACGTTGATGCCGCGCGCGGTGACATTCAGCACCCGGCCCCCGCTCGATGTGAGAGCGCCGGCCGCATCCAGCGCGGTGCCGGCATGGAACACCCGCGCGCCGGTCGCCTCGGCGGCGTCCAGCGCCTCGATCCGTCCACCCTTCTTCGGGGTATCGGGATAGCCTTGCGCCGCCATCACCACGGTCAGCGCCGCATCGTCGGAAAAGCGGGGCGGCTGGCAGGTGGACAGGCGGTTTTCCGCGCAGGCGAGCAGCAGTTCGCCCAGGTCGCAATCCAGCCGCATCATCAGCACCTGGCATTCCGGATCGCCGAACCGGCAATTGTATTCGATCAGCTTCGGACCCTGCGCGGTCAGCATCAGCCCGGCATAGAGCACGCCCGAGTAAGGCGTGCCTTCATCGGCCATGGTCCTGACGGTGGGGGCGATGATCCGTTCCAGCACCTCGCCTTCCAGCAGCGCGGTGAGCACCGGGGCCGGGCTGTAGGCGCCCATGCCGCCGGTATTCGGCCCGGTATCGCCTTCGCCCACCCGCTTGTGGTCCTGCGCGGAGCCGAACGGCACGATGGTTGCCCCGTCGGTCAGGGCGAAGAAGCTGGCCTCCTCCCCTTCCATGAATTCCTCGATCACCACTTCCGCGCCCGCCGCGCCGAACCGGCCGCCGAACATGTCGGCCAGGGCTTCCCCGGCTTCGGCCCGGTTTTCGGCGATGACCACGCCCTTGCCCGCCGCGAGGCCGTCCGCCTTCAGCACATAGGGCGCGGCGAAGCGCTCCAGCGCCGCATTCGCTTCCTCGAGCGAGCGGGTGCGGACATAGCCTGCGGTCGGGATGCCGGCGCGTTCGCACAGATCCTTGGTATAGCCCTTGCTGCCTTCCAGCCGCGCCGCCGCCCTGGAGGGGCCGAACACCGGCGTGCCCGCTTCCCGCAGCGAATCGGCCAGGCCATCCACCAGCGGGGCTTCCGGCCCGATCACCACCAGCCCGATGGCGTGGCTTTCGCAGAAAGCGGCGACTGCGGCATGGTCGCTCAGGTCGAGCGCGACGAGGTCGGCATGGGCCGCGATTCCCGGATTGCCCGGCGAAGCATACAGCCTGCCTGCCCCGTTTCGCAAAAGGCGGGATTGCGCCAGCTTCCATGCCAGCGCATGTTCGCGTCCGCCCGAGCCCAGCAAGAGGATATTCATGCCCGATACCTTCGATGACGATGCCCCCGATCCGGAAGGCGCTGGCGGGCTGGTAGCGAAGGGCGTGGCCGGGGACAACGCCGCGCCGCTCTCCATCAGCGAAATTTCCGCGCTGCTGAAGCGGACGGTGGAGGAACGCTTCGGCTTTGTCCGCCTGCGGGGGGAGCTTTCGGGCGTGAAGCGCGCCGCCTCCGGCCATCTCTATTGCAGTCTCAAGGACGAGAATGCGCGCATCGACGGGGTGATGTGGCGCGGCAATGCCCAGCGGCTGGGTTTCGCGCCCGAGGATGGGCTGGAGGTGATCGCCAGCGGCAAGCTCACCACCTACCCGGGCCGCTCGAATTACCAGATCGTGATCGAGCGGATGGAGATCGCCGGGGAAGGCGCGCTGCTGGCGCTGCTGGAGAAGACGCGGGCGCGGCTCGCGGCGGAAGGGCTGTTCGCGGCAGAGCGCAAGCGGCCTCTGCCTTATCTGCCGCGCGTGATCGGGGTGGTGACGTCGCCCACCGGAGCGGTGATCCGCGATATTCTCCACCGGCTGGCGGATCGCTTCCCCAGCCATGTGCTGGTCTGGCCGGTGCTGGTGCAGGGGCAAGGCTCGGCGGAGCAGGTCGCGGCCGCGATTCGCGGCTTCTCGGCGCTCGCTCCCGGCGGGCCGGTGCCGCGCCCGGATCTGGTGATCGTCGCGCGCGGCGGCGGCTCGATCGAGGATCTGTGGAGCTTCAACGAGGAAATCGTGGTCCGGGCGATCGCCGACTGCGCGATTCCGGTGATTTCCGCGGTCGGGCATGAGACGGACACCACGCTGGCGGACCACGCTGCCGACCGGCGCGCACCCACCCCCACCGCCGCCGCTGAAATGGCCGTGCCGGTGCGGGCGGATCTTCAATCGTTGCTGGCGGAGCTGGGCCTGCGCAAGCAGCGCTGCGCGCTGCGCCCGGTCCAGTTGGGGCGGGAACGGCTGGAGGCGCGGGCCCAGCGCCTGCCCCGGCCCGAGGCGCTGCTGGCCGCTCAGGCTCAGAAACTTGACGATCTTACGGAGCGGCTGCGGCGCGGGCTGGCTGCCCGTGCCCAGATTTCGCGCAATGCGCTGATGGCGGACAGCGCCCGCCTTTCGGCCCCGCTGCTGATGGCCCGGGTCGACCGCGCGCGGGACCGCCTGGGGGCGGTGCGGCTCGCCCCGGAGCTGGTGACGCGCCGGATCGCCACCCAGCGGGAACGGCTCGACAATCTGGCGCGCATGGCGGCCTCGCTGCATCCCGACCGGCCGCTCGCGCGCGGCTATGTGCGGGTCATGAATACATCGGGCCAGACCCTGACCGACAAGGCGGAAGCGGCCAGGGAGCCGATCCTGTCGCTGAAGTTCCGCGACGGAACGCTGGAGGTTTCGCCCGGCGGCGCGCGGCCCGCCCGCGCCGCGCCGCGCCGTGGCGAAACCGGCGATCAGCCGAAATTGCTTTGAAACGGACGCTTTGCTAGACTTGTTCCGGTTCTGGTTGAGCCGGAACAAGTCTGAAATTTTCCTGTTTTCCGTGATTTCCGAGTCAGCAAGTGATTCCACTTGCTTCGAAATCACTCTAGGGTCCTGCCCATGTTGATGTCATCGCGCGATGCTGTAGCCAGCCTTGAATACGGACCCAACGGGTATCGTATCCGCAAAACCGGAAGCCATGTGATCTGTGCCGTGAGCGGCAAGGTCATCCCGCTGGAGGAATTGCGCTATTGGAGCGTCGAGCTGCAGGAGGCTTACGCCAGCCCTGAAATAGCGACGCGGCGGTTGCTGGGCCAGGCGTGAAGGCCCGTTCCGCGCTGCGCGGTCTTGCCGTTGGCGGGGCCAGCCTCATCCTTGGTGCCTGCAGCGCGGGCTATGGCGACGATGCGCCGGCGGCCGGCACCGCCCCGCGCCCGCCGGAAAGCGCCGCCGTTCCCCCGGCTTCGCCCGCGCCGGCCGCCGCGGTGTTCAGCCTGTCCGGCGAGCTTACGCAAGGCGGCTGGGTGCGGGGCACTGCTCCAGCCGGCACGACGAAATTGACGCTGGACGGGGCGCCCCTGCCGCTGGACCCCGATCGCAGCTTCTTTGCCGCGTTCGATCGGGACGCGGGGCGTAACGCCATGCTCGCCGCCGAGTTCGCCAATGGGCAGCGCATGGAAAAGCCCCTGTCCATCGCGCCGCGCTCCTGGAATATCGAACATATCAACGCCGCGCGCCGTCCCGATGGGCCGACCGAGGCTTTCCTGGCGAAGCGCAGGCCGGAGCTGGCCCGGATCGAGGCGGCGCGGGCGGTGAATGCCGCCAGCGACGGCTGGCGCCAGCGCTTCATCTGGCCGGTCAAAGGGCGGATTTCCGGGCGGTTCGGCTCGCAGCGCATCTATCGGGGCGAACCCGGGGCCTATCACGGCGGACTCGACATCAGCACCGGCGCCAGCGGCACGCCCTTCGTGGCGCCGGCCGACGGCGTGGTGGTTCTCGCCGCGCAGACGCCGTTCACGCTGGAAGGCTATCTGCTGATCGTCGACCACGGCGCGGGGTTGAACAGCGCCTTTCTCCATTGCTCGGCCATATTGGTGCGCGAGGGCGAGCGCGTGAAGCAAGGCCAGACGATCGGCCGGATCGGCGCGACCGGGCGGGCCACCGGGCCGCATCTCCACTGGGGAATCAAATGGCGTGACGCGCGGCTGGACCCGCTTCTGTTCCTGCCCGAGCCGATGTAACGGCGCCGTTTCGCAATTTTATTTTGCGACTGCACATTTTCGGGAAATCTTCATCCTGCCGGGTCCGGCAACGGGCAAGCATATTCCAAAAACCCTCAGAAATGCGGGATAGCTAGCCTATCACGGCAATGTTGCACAGTTGCTACAGTGCTGACAAAAATGTCAGTAATAGCGCTTTGGCGCTTTCCTTTCGGGGTTTAACAAACACTAATGTCAGTAGGCCAAGCCCCCTGGCCCGGTATTTGGGTCCGGTATTTGGTTGCGTCGAGTTCTCTCCTCAGAACTCCGGATTTCGTTCCCAAGGAATGGGACCACGCGATGACACCATTTGCACGTTTTTGTTCCGCCGCCGCCACCATGGCTCTCGGAACCAGCCTTCTTTATTCCCCCGCCCATGCGCAGGAAGAACCCGTCCCTACCGTGGATTGCTCGATCGATCCCGGCAGCGCCGAATGCACCGGCTCAAGCCAGCTCATCATCGTCACCGGCTCGCGCGTCGCGCGGCCCGATCTCGAGGCGAGCAGCCCGGTTGCGGTGATCAGCGGCGATTCGTTCAAGACCTTCAATTCGCCCAGCGCGGAAAAGCTGCTGGCGCAGAATCCGCAGTTCCTTCCGGAAAGCGGCCCGGCGGTGAACAATGGCAGCCCGGGCGCGGCCACGCTCAACCTGCGCGGCCTGGGCGACCTGCGGACGCTGGTGCTGGTCAACGGCAAGCGCATGGTTTCCTACGATTATGACGGCGTGGTCGATGTCAACACCATCCCGACCGCGCTGATAAAGCGGGTGGACGTGCTGACCGGCGGCGCTTCCGCCGTCTATGGCTCGGACGCCATCACCGGCGTCGTCAACTTCATCCTGGACGACGAATATGAAGGGGTCCGCTTCGACGGCTCCATCGAAATGACCAGCCGGGGCGATGGCGAGGTCTATAACAGCGACCTCACGCTGGGCACCAGGCTGGGCGATCGCGGCAATATCGTCGCCTCGGTCGGCTATATGGAGCGCTCGGTGGTCTATCAGGACGCGCGCAAATATTCGCGCTTCGCGTTGAGTTCCGACGATCTCGTGTCGCCCGGCGGCAGTTCCACCGCCTATCCCACGGTGTTCGACAACACCTTCGCGGATAACGACAACGCCTACTACCAGATCGGGCAGGGCAACGATCTCGTTCCCTTCTACGAACCCTATAATTACGCGCCGCCAAATTACCTGATTACCCCGCAGGAACGCTGGATCGGCACGGTGCTGGCGAAATACGAGATAGTGGACGGGGTCGAATGGTTCGGCCGCGCCAGCCTGATCGATTCGAAGGTGAACAGCCAGAGCGCGCCGAGCGGCACCTTCGGCTACACCTTCGATATATATCCCGATAATCCCTATCTGACGGATCAGCAGCGCGATCTCTTCTTCAACGGCATCGGCACGTGCGGTGCGTGCGCCCAACCTCTATGAGGTATCGGCGCCGATCATGTCCGGCATCGACAATCTGGACAACGATCCCTGCGCGGGCAGCACTCCGGTCGGCGATGCCGAGCTGACTGCCCTGTGCATCGCGACAGGCGCTCCGGCAAGCCAGATCGGCCGCATCGCGCAGCCGGTTTCCGGCCAGATCAACGCTTTCTATGGCGGCAATCCCGATCTGGACGCGGAAAAATCCGACACCATCACGATTGGTTTCGTCGCCACGCCGCGCGGCATTCCGGGCTTGTCGCTTTCGGTCGATTACTACAATATCAAGATCAAGAACGCGATCGACGTTCTCGGCGTTTCGCCGCAGAATGTGGTCGACGGCTGCTTCCTGTTTCTCAAGGACGCCAGCAGCGATTATTGCCAGGCGGTGGTCCGCAATTCGCTGACCGGCGCGCTCAGCGGCGGCATCGACTATGGCGTCGAGCAGTTCCAGTTCAACTCCGCGATCCTCAAGACCAGCGGGGTCGACGTGGTGCTCGATTATGTCCGCCCGGTGGGGGAGAACAGGATCGGCTTCAACCTGTCCGGCACCTATGTCGACAGCTTCAAGAAGCAGGGCGTCAGCTTCATTCCGGCAACCGAATGTGCCGGCAAGTTCGGCTTCGCCTGCAACATGGCGCCGATGCCCAAGTGGAAGCATACCGCTTCGCTCACCTTCGGAGGCGACAGGTTCTCCATCACCGGCCGGTGGCGCTTCATCGGCGCGGTCAAGCAGGATGCGGGAACGGATATCCTCAACTCGAAGATCGGCGCGAAGAGCTATTTCGACATGAGCGGGTCGATGGAGTTCTACGACAAGTTCACCCTGCGCCTCGGGGTGCAGAACATCTTCGACAAGAATCCGCCGATCGTGGGCGCGGATGCGGGCGGCACGGCCTATGCGGCCGCCAACACCTTCCCCACCGTGTATGATTCACTGGGCACGACCTTCTTCGCGGGCATCACCGCGGACTTCTGATAGCCGATAACGAACCCTTCGAGGGTCGCACGGAAGGGGGCGCGGTCAATTGGCCGTGCCCCCTTTTCGCATGGGGATCGGGAAAATTCCGTTCCCACCTTTCCGCCGTCCGCCTATGCCGCCGCCCATGCGCCGAATCGCACTTGTCCTGTTCTGCGCGGTCCTGCTGGCTCTGAGCTGGGGGCGCAGCCCGGTCCCCCCGTCCGACAATGACGGCCATGTCAGCTTCGCCCGGCTGTCCATCGCCGGCCTGCCGCCGCCCGGCGCGGGGATGAAGCTGCTCGACGCGTGGCAGCTCCGCAGCGCGGGCGATGCCTTCGGCGGCTATTCCACCCTCGTCGCGCTGGATGGCGGGGCGCATTTCCTGAGCGCGAGCGACCGTGGCCGGGAATTGCGCTTCCGTGATCCGTCGCTGGGCGATCCGCAGGCCCGCATGGGCTATTTCGTGGCGCGTGGAGGAGCGGACAAGCTCGATGTGGATGTCGAGGGCCTGACCCGCGATCCGGCGAGCGGGACGATCTGGGCGAGCTATGAGCAGACCAACCGGATCGTGAGGATCGGCCCCGATGCCGGAGCGCTTCAAGCCATTGCGCCCCCGGCGATGCGGCATTGGCCCTCCAATAGCGGGCCGGAGGCGATCCTGCATCTGGCCGACGGGCGTTTCCTCGTGCTGGAAGAGGCGCAGGGGGAATGGTGGAGCCGGCGGCCCGGGGCGGGGTTGCTGTTCCCCGGCGATCCGGTGGAAGGCTCGCGGCCCGAGCGATTCCGTTTCGCCGCACCTGAGGGCTTCTCCCCCACCGACATCGCGCAATTGCCCGATGGGCGCGTGCTGATCCTGCTGCGCAAGGTAGTGTTCCCGATCCCGCCGCGTTTTGCGGGCGCCCTGCTGCTGGCCGATCCGGCGGAGATTCGCCCGGGCCGGGTCTGGACGGGAAAGATCGTGGCACGATTCGCGCCGCCGTTGCCGGTCGACAATTACGAAGGCCTGGAGATCGTCCCGGATGAGGCTGGGGCGGTCATCGTCTGGATCATTTCCGACGACAACACGGCGGTGACGCAACGCACCTTGCTGCTGAAGCTGCGCTGGACCCCGCCGCTCCGGGACGCGGAAGACGCGAAAAGGGCGCGCGGCGATGCCGCACGCCCCCGATCTTGAATCAGGCCCGATCTTGAATCAGGCAGGAGAGGGAGGGCCGTTCTGCCCCGCCCGTTGCCGTCAGGCCGCGGCCTGAGCCTTCACCAGTTCGCGCTTCACCTTGCGGGCGCGCGGGGAAAGCTTGATGTCAGCGGTCTTCAGCAGCCAGTTGTCCAGCCCGCCATTGTGTTCGACCGAGCGCAGGCCCTGGGTCGAGACGCGGAAGCGGAAGCTGCGGTCGAGCTTTTCGGAAAGCAGCGTCACATTCTGCAGGTTGGGCAGGAAGACCCGCTTGGTCTTGTTGTTGGCGTGGCTCACATTGTGGCCGATCTGGCGGCCCTTGCCGGTCAGTTCGCAGATACGCGACATGCTACATTCTCACTCGAAGATACGGTTATCCGTGGAAAGCGGCGCGCATAGCGGTGGCAGGCCGAATCGTCAAGCAAATCGGCGGCATTGCGGCTCGGCCCTTGCGGGACTAGCGAACAGGCATGACTCGCTGGCCGCTTCCGGAACCCATGGCCGCCGCGCTGGAAGAGGCGCGGGCGGCCGTGCGCGCCGGTGAAGTGCCGGTGGGTGCCGTTGTGGTGCGTGACGGTGCGATTCTGGCGCGCGCCCACAACATGCCGCGCGGGCTGGCCGATCCCACGGCCCATGCGGAATTGCTGGCCATCCGCCGCGCCGCCGAGGCGCTGGGGCAGGAGAAGCTGGAAGGCTGCGAGCTATGGGTCACGCTGGAACCCTGCGCGATGTGCGCCGGGGCCATCGCCCATGCTCGAATCGCGCGCCTCTATTATGGCGCGGCCGATCCCAAGGGCGGCGCGGTGGAGCATGGCGCCCGCATCTTCGCCCAGCCGCAATGTCTGCACCGGCCGGAAGTCTATTCAGACATCGGGGAGGCCGAGGCGGCCGCGCTGTTGCGCGATTTCTTTCGCGCAAGGCGCTGAGCGGGCCTGGGGCCGGTCCGGGAACGGTCACAACCCTCGCCAGATCTTTACGGGCGCTTTGTCTTTCGGCCCGTAGCGCCGGGCATCGCAGCGCGTGGGCATGAAATCCTTGCCGTAGTAAAGCCGGATTTCCTCCAGCCAGCCATTATGATTGAGTTGCAGGCCCACCTGTTCCTGCTTCCAGCCCGGATTGGCGGCGGCGAAGCTCTTGCGAAGCGTGCCGGCATCCAGATCCTTGCGGCGGGAAAGCCGGTCGAGATCGGGCAGGCGCAGGGAACGCCACAGGATGGCCGAAACCTTGAAGTAGTTTTCCGGGCGGCGCACCATGCAGCTGCCATGCTTGGCCCATTCATGGGCCATCATCCGCTCGGACGGCATCATGCAGAGGTGCGGCGGCAACGTGTCGGGCGATGGGCTGCTGGCGGAGCACCATTGCGGCCAGTTCCCGCCCGTGCCTTCCGGCCATAACCCATGCACTATCAGGCCGAACCGCCCATCCCTGCCGCTGCATTGCCGCTTGTGCGCCCCGCTGGCCTCCCTGCCCCGGCAGAATTCCGGCGACCAGCTCAGGGCCAGCGTATAGCCGGTAACAGGCGTGCGGCGCGCAGGGCCGTCAGGCGCAATCCTGGGGACTGATAGCTGCCCTTGCGGAACACGGCATTGATAGGCCTGCGCGAATGCGTGCGTGCCGGAGGCGAGCAACGGCGCGGAGACAAGCAGGGTCAGTGCGGCGCGTTTCACAGAGGCGTGAAATCCAGCCCGATATCGGCTGCGGGCGCGCTTTGGGTCAGCCGCCCGACCGAGACGAAGTCCACCCCGGTTGCGGCAATCGCGCCGATGGTCTGGAGATTCACGCCGCCCGAAGCCTCGCAGGGGACCCGGCCCGCCACCAGCGCGACCGCCTCGCGCAGGGTTTGCGGCGCCATATTGTCCAGCAGCAGGTGGCTTGCCCCGGCCTCCAATGCCGGTTCGATCTGGTCGATCCGGTCCACCTCGCAGATGATGTCCTTCACGCCGGCGTCGCGGGCGCGGCGGACAGCCTCGCCCACATTGCCCGCCACCAGGATATGGTTGTCCTTTATCATCGCGGCGTCCCACAGCCCCATGCGGTGATTGCGGGCGCCGCCCATCCGGGTGGCGTATTTTTCCAGGCGGCGCAGGCCCGGGATGGTCTTGCGCGTATCCAGCAGCACGGCCCCGGTCTCGCCCATGGCGGCGACATACTGGCGGGTCATGGTGGCGATGCCGGAAAGGTGCTGCACCGTGTTGAGTGCGCTGCGTTCCGCCGTGAGCATGGCGCGGGCATTGCCGGACAGGCGCATCAGGTCCGTCCCGCCGGATACTTCCTCGCCCTCGCCAACCAGAATTTCGATTGTCATGTCGGGATCGAGCATGTGGAAGAAGGCGGCGGCGACCGGCAGCCCCGCCACGACGATGGGGTCGCGGCTGTCCATCACCCCGGAAAAGCGCGCTTCTGCCGGAATGACGCTTTGCGCCGTCACGTCCCGCCCCCCGCCCGGGGCGCCGACACCCAGATCTTCATCCAATGTGGCGCGCACGAAGCGGTCGAGGTCGAAACCTTCGATGTGCCAATTGCTCACAAGTTCCCCTCTCGTCGTTGCGAGCATGGCGCAGCAAGCCAGAGCCGGGCCCTGTTGCCGCGTTGGCTACGCCTGCCCGCAATGACGAAATTCGATAGGCCCCGTCAATGCACGAAACGCGCAACAACATCGCGGTAGCTGCGTGAAACCTTCACCTGCGCTCCGCTTTCCAGCAGCAGGAAGCATTCGCCATTGGTGTGCGGCTTGACCTGCCGGACCTTGTCCAGATTGACGATGGTCGAGCGATGCACGCGCTGGAACACGCGCGGATCGAGCCTGCGTTCCAGATCCTTCATCGTTTCGCGCAGGATCAGCGAATTGTCGCCGGTGTAGATGCACATGTAATCGCCGGCGGCCTCGATATGCTCGATCGAATCGACGTCCACGCGGAAAATCTGCCCGCGGTCTTTCACATTGATGAGCTTTTCGTAGCGGGAGGAGCTTTCCTCGTCCTCCGGCATCTGGTCGATCGCGTCCGGTGCGACTTCGGCCAGCACGGTCTTGAGCTTTTCGGCTTCTTCGGCGGAACGTTTCTCCGCCAGACGCGTGCGGACTCGGTCCAGCGTATCGGCCAGTCTGTCCCCGTCCACCGGCTTCATCAGGTAATTCACGGCGTTGGCCTCGAACGCGCGGACGGCGTGTTCCTGATAGGCGGTCACGAACACGAACAGGGGCGGTTCGATCTCCATCACCCCCTTCACCACGGAGAAGCCGTCGAATCCGGGCATCTGGATATCCAGAAACACGAGATCGGGTTTTTCGGTCTTGATCTTGCGGATCGCTTCCCGGCCATTGGCGCAGGTGTCGATGATCTCGACATCGGGAAAGGCCTGGAGTCGAAGTTCCAGGCCCTGAATTGCTAGTTTCTCGTCATCGACAAGTATGGTGCGGATGGTCATGCGTTTGAATCCAGGGGATGCTTTTCGGGCAGAATGGTAACGGGTTGGGGCGCGGGAAGTTTCCCGTCGGTGTCCACCGCCTCTCCCTTCGCGGGCTCGTAGGGTATTTCGATAATAACCGTGAACCCTCCTTCGGGCGGGGTAAGGATTTCGAAGCGATGATCGTCGCCATAGGCTTGGGCGAGGCGATCGCGGATATTTGCCAATCCCACCCCGGTGGAAG